>ERZ780148.37-NODE-37-length-111087-cov-11.372388_pt1 | contig 111087 bp, 94 predicted proteins | sample MGYA00510984_ERZ780148 | MGnify/ENA primary metagenome ERZ780148 (study PRJEB29588, sample SAMEA2160902) | human gut metagenome | biome: human gut; feature: human-associated habitat; material: faeces | place: Denmark | collected 2008/2010 ...
GCTATCTCAAGACATTTTCCTGCAATCCATTTATGAGATATTCTGAACACAACCATTCCTGCATGGATAAGCCCCGTAACTGCATGTGTAAGCTTTGCCTTAAAGCCTTTATACGGAAGCACCGGAAATGCAACATGTCTTAATATAAGTACTTTGCTCCAGAACCATGCACGTTTTGCCTGTTTCTTTAATTTCTCATCACTGTCCGGAATATTATCATATGGATATATGTCAAGGAATATTCCTAATTCGCATTTCAGATTTTTCAATGGCTCTTCAACAAATTTAGTTCCCTTTAACATAAGTCTTGTCGTCATCAGTGGATAGTTTTCCATAGTCTCAACATTAGCTATAGAATATTTATCACTATAATCTCTTTTAAAGACTTCTATCATCTTGTTAAAATCTTTTCTTGGCAGGACAACATCAATATCATCATCCCAAGGAATAAATCCTTTATGTCTTAATGCCCCGATTCCTGAACCAGCATCACCAAACCATGTAAGATTATTCTCATCACATACCTTAATAAAATCCTTAAGAATTCCAAGTTCCGTCTGCTGTACTTTTTTCAGCGTTGCTTCATCATATTCTTTCATTATTGATTATTCCAATTCCCCTTATTTTATATTATTAGATTTCTCACTTGTACTGTATAACTTAGTCAATATATGCGCTACACCTGATGGCCAGAATTTGCGATACATTGCATAATCTTCCTCTGATCTTTTACTGTCATGTATTATCTTGGAAGTTTCTGAATCCTCATGTATTCTGTGATATGTCAGAATCTTGTTGCAGAAAATAAATTCTCCATCTAACTGTGATATTCTTTCCTCTGCTTCCCAGTCTTCATTAGACCTGAATCCATTTAAAAACACCGGCTCCATAAGATTTGGTTTATAGTATGTTATAGACGGACAGCATATTGGAGACCCCATAGATAGTACTCTTCTTCTTGCAAATCTGCTTCCCCACATTGACTTAGGTCTTAATATGAATAACATAATTCTCTTAATTCTTAATAATTTGTTAGATTCAACAATCTTTCCGTCACGAATCTCTGCATAATCCGTGAAAAAAATCAATGGTCTCATTGCATTTTTTGTATATGCCATAAGATTTTCCACATATGAAGGATTATACTTATCATCCTGATGAGCAATAGTCACATAATCTGTTTCCGCTTTTGAATAAGCAAAATTCCAATCCTGCGTAATTCCATGCTCTCCCTTATTAACATAGACTTTAATATTATATTTTGCTGCAATATCATCAATATACTGGCTAGGCGTTGCCGTAGCTATTAATATATTAGATTTTACAGTCTGATTTATAAGAGATTCTATGCATTCTTCAAGATATGGACTCTCTTTATATGCACATATTGCAAATGTATGATTAGTCTTAATATCCTTATTCATCACCATGTTCCCTTCCTTATCTACTCTTTATCTGACATGTTCTTCCTGACAGCTATCTCTTCTGTAAGATTTCTTAATTTATCTTCAAGCACTGATATCTTAATAGACATTATAAAAACCCTTAATATTAACAGGAAAATCACAACAACAAATACAAAATTAACTGATGCCTGGAATCCTAACATGTCTGCTCCCCAGCTTGCAATTCCCGGAAATACACTTAACAGCACAAGAATAACTGCAAAAAATATCCAGAAAACAGTATCACTGATATTCATCTGTGATTTTCTTAATTTTCTCGCTATATAAAAGCATGTAAGTATAGAAATAACTATCAAAACTATCCTCAAACTTAATGACATACTTACAGACCTCTCTTTCTGAACCACTGTACAAAAAGTATTGAAGTGGTCATGTTAAACATATACTTTATACTATTAATAGGATTAAGATAGCTTTCTCCCGCGATTCTTTCATTCATTTCAACCTGGTATTCTCCAACTCTTGCTCCACATCTTGTAAGATATGCTACAGTATCTGGTTCCGGACCAAAATTCATGCTTGTAGCAAGTTTATGAATCATTCTTCTGTTAAACATTCTCATTCCGGATGTAGGATCCTTTATCTTCTTATGGCATGTTATTAGTATACAGAATTCAATAAGTCTGCTTCCCAGCATTCTTGCCGTAAATGGCTTTTTCTCTGATGCAAATCTTGATCCAATGACAATATCAAGATTATTCTTTTCAGCCATCTGCTCCATACCTTCTATGAACTGAGGATTATGCTGACCATCCCCGTCAAACTGGATGGCATAGTCATAATCATTAGCCAGTGCATACTTCATACCAGCCTGAAATGCACCTGCCAGGCCAAGATTAACAGGAAGATCTACCAGATTATATCCATGTTCCTTGCATAATTTAGCAGTGTTATCTCTTGAGCCATCATTGATAACAACATAATCCAACTGCCCATAGTTATTGATAAGATTATCAACCACTCTGACAATATTCTCTTCCTCATTGTAAGCTGGAATAATAACCAGTACTCTTTTATCCATAAAATTCCTCTTTCTAATTAAAGATACTCATTCTTTCCTTCTTCACGAAGCTTTGCAAGCACCTGCTTGATTTCGCCTGCATTCTCTTTAGTTGTAATAAGAGTTGCATCCTTAGTATCGACAACTACAATATCTCTTAAACCAACTGTGGCAATAAGTTTTTCGCCACCTTCGATTACACACCCCTTAGTATTAACTGCAACAACATTACCGTTAATTACATTGCTGTTATCATCATTTTTTTTGATTCTTCCTACTGCAAGCCATGAGCCTACATCATCCCATCCGAAGTTGCCTGGAAGTGTGTAAATAGAATCTGCTTTCTCCATAATTCCGTAGTCAACTGACTGTGACTCAAGATTAGGGAACTCTGCTTCAAGCACTGCATTTTCATCTGCTGTTCCAACTGCGGCCTTAATCTTTATTAATCCTTCATATGTGTCTGGCATGAACTTCTTAAAGCAGTCTAATATTGTAGATACCTTCCATACAAACATTCCACTATTCCACAGATATGTTCCGTCAGCAAGGTATGATTTAGCTGTCTCAAGGTCTGGCTTCTCAACAAACTTCTCAACTGAATAAGCATCATTCTTCTTATCTGCCTGATTATACTTAATATAACCATAGCCTGTCTCCGGATAATTCGGAGTAATACCTACTGTTACAAGGTTAGCACCATCTTCTGCAATCTGAACAGCTTCTTTAAATGTATCTGCAAATACTTCATTATTCTTAATAAGATGGTCTGATGGAAGAACAATCATAACTGCATCATCATATTTGCTTGCAACATGAACTGCTCCAAGACCTACACATGGTGCTGTATTTCTTCCTATAGGCTCACATAAGATATTCTCCTCTGGAATACCAGGAAGCTGCTGCTTTACAAGTTCTCTGTAGTTCTTGTTAGTTGCAACATAAACATCCTCAATATCAACCAATGGGCTGATTCGCTCAACTGTGAGCTGTATCATAGTCTTTCCGTCATCTGTAAGAGAAAGGAACTGCTTTGGCATATTAACACGGCTCTTTGGCCAGAAACGCTCTCCCTTACCACCTGCCATAATAAGTGCTGTAGTCTTCATATAATCCTCCTTATTGTGCAATACTATCTTCATCTTCATCATTAATCACGATACGCGCCTGTGCATCGTAATATTTGCCATTAGCTCTGATAACACATTTGTATATGCCGCTTTCCATATCTGTTGTATCTATTCCACAAAAAAATGGTGCGTAGTTAATATTCTTATCTGCCCCTTTTCTTAAATGAAATACTCTGTCACATACTGACTGTGCCTTAATCCTATAACAATTCTGTTCATTACACAGAAAAATTACGGGATTATAATACACTTTATTTCCGTTATATGCAAATCCCCTAAACTGCATATCATCATGATATCCTGTTTCTGTCACCTTAACTGTAGGTGATACTTCAATATATCCTGCAGCCGGCTTTAATCTGTCAGCTTTCTGAGGTTTTCTGTATATTACAGAATATATCTCATCTCCAAATCTGTAGTTATTCTCTGTCTGCGTAAGAAGCGGACTATAGAAAGGGTCATATTTCTCAAGCTTAGGATGTTTTTCATATGTCAAATCCCTTGCATGCATATTACGTCTGTTCTTTTCTTCATCAACCTCATCATCACCTCTTGAGAATGATTCATGATGAAAAAGAACCACATCATTTCTTAAGACATTGTAATATCCCTGTTCATACAGCGTCAGGCATATATCAACATCATTATGTGTTACTTCAAATGCTTCATCAAATCCACCAGCTTTATCGAATTTAGCCTTTTCAAGCATAAAGCATGCTCCTGTAACACACAGGCAGTCATAATCTGCGTAATTTCTGTGAGCCTTGATATCCTCATCATCAACTGCCTTCGCATACAGATGCGCAAAACAGCTTGATTCATAATTAATCACACCCACATGCTGGATATATGATGAGTCCGGATACAGAAGCTTTGCACCAACCGCACCGGTACTTTCCTGCTTTGCCTGTCCGGCAAGTACTGAAAGCCAGTCTGTATCTTCATAATCCTGTCCTATTATTTCAATGTCATCATTAAGGAACAGTAAAAGATTACCTCTAGCTTTAGCTGCCCCTGTATTACACATATGTGAGAAATTAAAATCTGCTTTTTCATACACATATGATGCCTGTCCTTCAAATGTATCTACAAGCTTCTCATACTCTTTTCTGTTGCTGTCATTACTTCCGTTATCAACAACAACAATTTCGTAATTAATATATTTCGTAAACTTACTGATACTCTGTAAACAGCATTTTAATATGTCTGGATTATCCTTTGATGGAATAATTATACTCACCAGATCATGTTCATTTGGAATGTAATGCACATGCTCAACTGCTGAATCATGCTTATCTGCTATAACATCCGCATTAATTTCTAACTTGTTAAGAAGCATTTTCTTAAAAGCTGCAACAGTTCCATCAGCAATCCTGTCTGACTTATTATCAGTTCTTATATCCTTAACAAGCACCTGATGGATATGTCCCACATCTGTCCTCTTACATCCTGAAAGAATCATTAAAGACAATTCATAATAATTAATATTATCACCCGCGCCAAGATTCTTGCATTCATTAATAGCATCTATAAGAGCATTCTTATTTGCAACAAATGCATCTCCGATATAATTGTAAGATAACAGTGTATCCCATGAATAATCAGGCTTGCAGTCAGGAAGTCCGCATCCGGATTTCTGGTTATAATTTTCCGAATCAGTGTATATATAACTAAGACTGCGTCCTGCCCTTTTCTGAATCCTTATATAATGTGAAACAATTGCTGTATAATCTTTATCGAATTCACAGCTTTCATCACACACTGCTATATATTCAGCATCCATTCCAGACACTGCTGCCAGCATGCTTTCATAGCTTCCACTATGTCTGCATATTGCTGTGCAGTCAGCCTTATTATCAGTAATACGCTGCTTTTGTGCAATTCTTTTCTGATAATTGCCATAAGCTTTCTCATCTGTCATATTCTGATGCATCTTCTGTTGTAATGCATATCCGAATGTCCTAAAGCCTTCTTTTCCAATAATCTGCGCTGCTCTCGTTAAAAACATTTTTACCTCTGATAATTACTCTAATTCCAGTGTATATGATTCTGTGTTAAGAGGGAAATTCCTGTTATAGAAAGGATCTCCTTCATCTAATTCTTTCTGCCATTTGCTCTTAAATGTGTCAATCTCGCCTTTGAATCTTAACTGCTTTTCTTCAGTATCTTCATATCCTCTTGACTTAGATTCATAATGATACCACTGTGAAAATGCATCATATACCACAAGGTATCCCTTGCTTCTGACTTTCATGCAGAAATCAACATCATTAAATGCAACTGCATATTGTTCACACAAACCTCCTACTTCGTTGTATATTTCCTTTGATATCATAAGGCATGCAGCTGTAACCGCAGAATAATCGCTTGAAAGATATGCTCTTGACATATATCCGTACTGGTTAGCATCAAGACCTATGAATGCATGTCCTGCAATTCCGCCAAGTCCGATAATTACACCAGCATGCTGGATTGTTCCATCCGGGTACAATAACTTGGCGCCAACAATTCCCACATCCGGACGCATGCAGTAACCAAGCATGTCTGATATAGAATCCGGTGCAATCATTTCAGTATCATTGTTAAGCAGTAAGATATAATCACCTTTTGCTTCCTTAACACCGAAATTATTAATTGCAGAATAATTAAATTCTTTCTTCCACATCAACACCTTAACATTAGAATATTCCTTCTGTATACTGTCATAATATTCAAATGTTTCTTTCTGCGTACTGTTATTTTCAACAATAATAACTTCTATATTCTTATAAGTATTGACATTAAACAGTGAACGTACACATTTATCAAGATCATCAATATGATCCTTATTAGGAATTACAATTGAAACAAGCGGATTTCCTGGTGTCTCATATATGACCCTGCTCCCTCCGAATAACTTACTAAGTTCAACCTTAGCCGGTATTCCAAGTCTCTTAAGATGGTCCTCAACAGCCTTTCTTCCTGCTTCATGGCAATATGCCTTACTTGCCGGATTAGCTGCTGTAGAATTATCATGCATTCTCCAATGATATAATATCTTGGCAATATGCTCAGTCTTACGGGCTTTCTCAGTACATCTTAATATAACATCATAATCCTGTGCACCATCATAATCAGCCTTAAAGCCACCGATTTCCTTAAGAAGCTCTGTCTTAACACAGAAGAAATGTGTTATATAGTTATGAGATCTTAACAAATCAATGTTGTAATCTGTCTTAAAATTAGGATCAACATTTATCCAGTCCGGTCCTAATATCTTATCTTCATCTGTATATACAGCATCAACCATCTTATCCTGAAAAGCTTTAACAACTTCATATAAAGCATCTGGCTCTAATGTGTCATCATGATCAAGAAGCCCTGTTATCTCACCGTCAGCCAGTTCAAGTGCAGCATTAGTATTGCCTGCAATTCCCTTATTACTGTCTAACAGCTTATACACAATTCTTGAATCTTTCTTATGATAATCTTCAAGAACCTTCTCAAGCTTTGCATTACCGCAGCTTCCATCTGCTATACAAAGCTGCCAGTTACTGTATGACTGGTTAATTACTGACTGGATCATCTCTTCGAGATACTTAATAGGTGTATTATATGTTGGAACAATAATACTTACCTTTGGTTCATAAGCAAATTTCTCTTTTTTCTGATTATCCAGCTCTTCCTGTGTAGCTTTATGAATTGCAAACCACTTCTTATATATCTCAGCCTGATCCATAACGCCATATAATCCGCCATATACATACTCTTTAAGATCTTTAAATCCATATAATCTTATATGATGACAGAGGCGTGCCACATTATGTGGTGTGATAGCCTTAATCATTCTCTTGGTCTTATCTATATTGTAAATTCTTCTCTGTCGCTTAATCTCTTCATCTACATTAATGTCGATATTCTTAACATCTGACTTAAAATGTAATACATATCCCGGTTTCTCATCTATTGTGATAGTGAATCCAACTGCTTTCTTCTCGTCTTCTGTATAACCGTTGGCAATTAAGTCAAGACGCTCACAACGCATATTCTTGAATTCAAGCGGATTATTATTAACATCCGTCATATTGATTGCCACATCACCTTCCTGTGCAACAACCCATCCTGCTACCCTGTAAACCTGCTTACCATCAGTAGTCTTTTCTGACCATATTCTGTCTATATTATACTGTAATATCTGATCCTGTACTGTATATACAACATCCTTCTCATCAGCACTTGCAATCTTACTTCTTACTCCTGCATCAACTACATATAATTCAATAGTCTTAACATCGTTCTTATTAACATCTGTTTTAACAATGAATCCTATCTTGCTGTCTCGCTTTAGATTGTTACTTATAAGAAGATCCAGCTTATCCTCTCTTGTTATATGTTCAACACTGCACTCTATCTTTTCCCCATTAATAAGTAATTCAAATGAATAATCATCAAAATCCTTAGGAATATACCAGCCTGCAATTCTAATATGAAGTTTTCCCTGATTATCTGAAAGCTGTATATTAATTACATTATCACTCTTTTTCATAGCTACTACCTTTCAATTAACAGTTCTTCCATGTATGCTCAATTCTTGCAACACCCATATCTTCAATTCCTGATACAACATTAAACCTTGCTGCTTCTTTATAATAATCAATTGGTGTTCCATCAGCTTTCTCAAGCACTATATCAACCCAGTACTGGCTTCTTGTAAGTGTCATACTGTCAAACTCAATAACAATCTTTCCATCTTTCTCAAGGTCAAATGCATCAAGTCTGTCTATCTTAGTACTGCTTCCGCTGCATAACTGACCATCAATTCTGTAAATCATATATCTTGCATGAACTTCTTTTACCGGAGTCTCAACAGAATAATCTATCTCTATCACGGCTTTTCTTCCTGTTTCAAGAGTTTCTGTCCTATTGCCGTCATCACAAGACAAGATAACATCATTAATTCTTGCCTCGAAACTTCCGTAACGCTTATCGTTACCACCTTCTTTATTCTCTTCCTCAGCCTTCTTAAGTCTTCTCTGCTCTGCTTCAATTCTTAAGATTCTGGCTCTTTCCTGCTCATCCTTGCTTAATCTTTCCTGATTCATATAATCAAGATAAGCAATGTCAACTTCTCTTGGATCACCTTCCTGCTCAATCTGTCCATCTTTAATCCAGATTGACTTATCACATATCTCTTCAATCTGTCCAAGAGCATGTGATACAATAATAATAGTTGTTCCATTAGCCTTAATCTCTCTTAACTTGTTGAAACATTTTGCCTGAAAATTCGCATCACCTACAGCAAGAATCTCATCAATAAGAAGGATATCTGCATTAACATTAATAGCTACTGAGAATGCAAGTCTCATGTACATACCTGATGAATATGTTCTTACAGGATTATCAATAAACTGTTGTAATTCTGAAAACTCGATAATATCCTCAAGTCTTTCATCTATCTCTTTCTTAGTAAGACCAAATATCGCAGCATTAGTGTATATGTTTTCTCTTCCACTCATGTCAGGGTGGAATCCTGCTCCAAGTTCAAGAAGACTTGAAACTCTTCCGCACATTTCAATAGAACCGCTGTCTGGATATATAATCTTAGTCAACAGCTTAAGTGTTGTACTCTTACCACAGCCGTTTCTTCCAATAAGACCTACTGCCTCACCCTTCTTTACTGTAAAACTTATATTATTAAGAACAACTCTGTTTTCATATCTGTTTCTCTTCCAGAACAGCATTTTCTCTTTAAGTTCATTGCCTTTATCAAAATACACTTTAAAGCTTTTGGATACATTCCTTACTTCGATTGAATTCTCGTTGTTAAGCATACTTATCTCACTTTCTTAAACATTAAAACTCTTCTGCGAATCCGCGCTGAAGTCTTCTGAATATAATTGCTCCCAGAATAACAAAAACAACGCCTGTTATAATAGCAACCAATAATGTAGACAAATCTGGAATTTCCTTATAGTAAAGAATCTGTCTGTATATATTGATTATTGGTGTCATTGGATTTAAGTTAAATATTGTCTTTAATATCTGTGGAACATTAGCATTCTCTACCATATCAGCGCCATACATAACTGGTGTCATATACTGTAATGCCATAACTACAATTCCAAGAATGTACTGTAAATCTCTTAAATAAACAGTAAGTGCAGAAACTATAAGTCCAATTCCAAGACATAATATATATTCAACAATCATTACAACAGGAAGATATAATAATGCAACCGGATTAATTCCTCTTCCTGAGATAAGAAGAACGATAAACACAACAACAAATGTAAGAATCATATTAATGAATGCACTTGTTACTGTAGATATTGGAATAACCTCTCTTGGAAAATATATTTTCTTAACCATGTTAGATTCACGCATTATACATGTTGAACCATCCTGAACACTTGAGCCGAAAAACATCCATGGTACAAGCGCTACGAAAAGGAACAGATAATATTGCTCATAATTGGCTCTCATAATTATTGAGAAAACCAGTGTAAACACTAAAAGCTGTAACAACGGGTTAATAAATGTCCACATAAATCCGAGCACAGAGCCCTTGTATCTTCCACGTAAATCTTTCTTTACCAGAGAAAATATCATTTCTCTGTATTCATACATTTCCTTTAAATGTTTCATAAATCCTCCATTTAATTATGGCTGTCAGAAATTCGCATATAAGAATCCGCTTCCAGCGTCACTTGCATATCCCAGAACAAATATTGCTACTATAAGACCGTAATAAATAAGCCATCTTACAGCTATTGGCTTTGCTGCTACGGCAGCTCTTATCTGTACTCCTCTTTCTTTAAGTATGCTTATTATTAATACAACAACGCATCCGATTGCCAGAATTATGTAATCGGCCGACTTTAAACCAATACTCTTGAACATTACAGCGTTAAGCTGGTCAAATCTTAAGTCTGTAATCATTCGTTTTATCATTCTGACTGCAGAACCCATACCTGCTGCACTGCAATCGAATACCCATCCGATATTAACAAGTATAAATGTTCTTAATATCTGCACACACTGCCACCACTTCTTATGTGGGTTAATATGACATGCATGTAAGCATTTTTTATAAAGTGGCTCTACAATGTTACTGAATGCTATTATTACTCCATTATACATACCATACATGATATAACGCCATTCTGCTCCATGCCATATACCAACTATAAAAAATATCAGAAGATTAGAAAGACATATAGGAAGCGTCTTGCCAACATGCTCACCAAGATGCTTCTTGCCCCACTTTCCGAACTTGTTCATAGCCTTTGACAAGCAGAATGGATAGAAGACATAATCCTTCATCCATGTACCTAGTGTAATATGCCATCTTCTCCAGAACTCTCCGATTGATTTACTAAAATATGGCTGTCTGAAGTTCTCATCCATAGTTACACCAAAAAGCTGCGCAACACCGATTACTATATCAATACCACCTGAAAAATCCGCATATAACTGGATTGAATACATAAGCACCGCTATTATTGCCATTGCTCCACCGTATTCATCAGGCTTGTTGAATATCATTGCTACAAATACTCCAGCCCTGTCTGCAAGAATCATCTTCTTGAACAGTCCCCAGAATATTCTCTGAATACCAAACTGTATATTCTGAAGATTAAATGCATTACCTGCAAAAAGTGTTTTCTGCAGCTTATCAAATCTTCCAATAGGTCCCTGCATAATCTGAGGGAAGAACGATACAAAAAGACATATCCTGAATGGATTCCTTTCTGCTCTGTATTTCCCCTGATATATATCAATAACATAAGATATTGACTGGAATGTAAAGAATGATAAACCAAGTGGCATCACATAATTGCTTAATGCATACACAGTCTTATCAATTCCTATCTTATTAAGAACTGCTGTAATATTGCCTGTGATAAAACCACCATATTTTAATACTGCAAGTACTCCGAAATTAATAAGCATTGCTATTACAAGTATTATTCTCTTCTTATGCTTAACAGAATTCTTAAGTTTCTTCTTCTGTTCCCTGTCAATCTCTGCCTTGTGTTCTTTCAGATATGCATCTGACTTATCCTGTATGTATTCCATTGCTAACGCCGCGAGATATATAACAAGCGATGCTGCAACCATGAAAAGACTATTCTTCACATTAAATGAAAAATAATACAGATAACTTAACACAAGTAACCACATCCATCTTACTTTAGATGGAAGTACATAATATATAACTACTCCGATTAATATAAAAAACCAAAATAACGCTGTTGTAAATGACATTTTATTTCTCCACTACCCCGTACAGCCCTGCATCAGTATCATACATTTCCTGATATGAACTGTAGAAATATCTATTAATATCTTTAGTTCCCTGTTTATGTTCTTTAATAACTTTGCCAAGAAATTCTGAATATTCTTTTGCAAATTCTCCATTCATATGTCCTTCTTTATCAACAAAGTCCGAATCTGTTCTTGGCAGTACATCCTGTCTTGCCATGTTGAAATCATAATAGAAGATTCCATTCTCTACCAGCAGATTATTTATTGTATTATGAACATTCTCCATATGAAGAGTACCTACACTGCTTGGAGTTATTGGAGATGTTACTGCGATAAGATCAATATCATTATCTCTGCAATATTTTATTATTTTCTTAATATACTTCAGAGGATAACCTGTAATTTGCTCTCTGCTTCTTACACTCCAGCTTTTTATAAGTTCTTTACCTGCCAGTTCTCCACTAACAGGCTTAATATAGAAATAGCCTCTTCCAGCATATGTTCCACCATCTACATCAAGAGAATAAATATCTGCATCTTTGTAACCCTTTGATAATTTCTGTTTGATATTTTCTTTCATACTGGTAAGTGTAAAATCACATGCTTGTCTTCTTGTGAAAACATTTCTTATTTCCATACGATTCATGTTATCATATATATACTGCCACTTTACATATGAACCCCAGTTCATCTGGCACTGGATAAACTGTTCAGTATAGAATCCTTCTTTAGGAGGATTGAAATAATACTGATAATCAATATCAAGAATAACTGTCTTAATATCATTAGTTCTGCATGTCTCTTCGAGTACATAATACGAATCTTTTACTGTTTCTCCCGGAATTGCCATATTAATCGAATATGTTCCCGCATTCTTATCAATCTGCTCCGGATCAGATGATGCCCTTGCATGTGATGCTCCGATTACAACTGTATCATAATCAGTACCATTATCCTTAGCACACACATTTCTTAAAATGTAATTAACATAGCCTGTCTGTACGCAGGCAAAATCAATCACTCCCATTATAGCTGCAAGTCCAGCTAAGAATATTACGCACCTTATTATTGGTTTAAATTTTTTCATAACTACCTTCTATATATCATCTTTTTACAAAATATCGATTACTGATAATATTACGCATTCATTTCCCTGTCAATCAATTCTCTCCATGAATTTTCTTTAACCTCTCGCTGACAATATCCGCAGAACGCTTATACGCCAGATGTTCCCTTGCATATTTCTGACCATTCCCAGCAATTCTTTCGTAGAAATCCTTATCCTCATAAAGCCTTCTCATATAGTCTGCTGCCTCATCAACATGTGCATCAGCCCATACATTGCCCTTCTTGAACGGCTCATAGTCCTTATCAAGCTCTATCATGTCGTATCCGACCATGCATGCTGTATCACTGTTCATAAACTCTGTATTGCCTGACCAGTCAGTTGCAATAACAGGTGTACCAACATACATTGACTCAGCCATAACAAGTCCGAAGCCTTCTGAACGGTGGAGCGAAACATACACATCAACATCAGCAAGAAGTGTATTAACCTCACATCTTCCCATATGACCGCACATATAATAAATGTTATCGCAGTCCTCTATTACAGAACCAATAATCTTTTCATCTTCTGCAGATAATTCTGCCTCACTTATCTTAATAACAAGTCCGACATCCTTGTATTTTTCTTTCATCTGTTCATCTTTGCAGAATGCTTCTTTAAATGCTTTAATAGCGGCAAGCGGATTCTTTCTTTCCATAACGCTTCCACTGTTATACATTACAAGGAATAAGAACTTATCTTCCGGCAGATTAAAATGCTTTCTATCAAACTTCACAATATCTGTCTCAGGTGCAACACAGTGTGGGACTGTTATCACAGGCTTGTCTGTATATTTCTTCAAAGTATTCGTAACGAAATCCGACGGTGTCCAGACTTCATCAACAAGCTTGAATGCCGGAAGCCACTCTTCTGGAAATGTCTCCAGCTCCCATGCCCAGTATCCTATGTTATATCTGTAATCCCATACTTCTTTTCCAAGGCTTAAATATGCTACCATGAATTCACTTGCATTAACATGAATAATATTCACATCAAAAGGAAGCTCCTCTGTGAGTCTGTCATCATACGTATCATTGCTTCTTGAACCTCCTGGTGGAACAAAGAAATCCCTTATAACATGAGGTTCTTTATTCTCATCAAGCAGCCTGCACATAATTCTTGCGCTTTGTCCAAGTCCATTATCTCCCTTAATATTACCTATTATATTGGCACCACATTTGTATCTTCCTGCCTCATATTTTTCAATAGAATCAGCCGACAGCTTGTCTGTGGCATTATTAATTATCCCTGCTTTCATCTTACTTAAAAGCTTCATAGGAATAATCTTTGTCAGCACCGGTCTCAATGCTTCTCCCGTATTAAGAAAAAATTTTGATAAACCCATATAAACCTCAACATTCTATCTGTTATTCATCTGGCTGTTAATAAAGTCTCTCACCATACCACCAAGTCTTTCCGGTGTATACTTGTCCAACGCATGTCTGTATGCATTCTCATCAACAAGTCCAGAATTAATCTTCTTATCTATATTCTTCATTCCATTCACAAGACTTATAACCTTATCATCATCATCACCGGCAAGACTGAATCTTTCCACACAGTCACCTACTACCTCGTCAAATATTTTAAGATTACTTGCAAGTATTGGCTTATTATGCTTCATTACCTCTAATATAGGCATTCCGAAGCCTTCTGCCATAGAAGGAAACACAAAGCATGAGCAGTTGTTATACAGGTCATATCTTGTAGTGTGTGATACATAACCAAGATAAGTAAGACCTTCAACCTCTGTAAGTGCAGTCTCAAGAAGCTGCTCAATATCATCCTCCTGCATCTTACCGGCAAGAATAAGAGGTCTTGTTCCGCCTTCTTCCCTGTATCTTCTGTACGCTTTAATAAGGATATCAACGCCCTTACGCTTCTCCATATTACCTACATACAAGAAATAATTCTCATCCTTAGGCGGTACATATCTTGTAAGCGGATTAGATATAATGTAGGCATTGCAGCTTGGAATCTTCTTAGCCTTTGGAAAATACATCTCTGTATCATCCTTAGTCTGCTCCGAATTATACAGAATCATATCTGTATGTCTTAAAGTCACACCAAGATTAAACTTAAAATAATAGCTGTATATTTTTCCAAAGTATCTTACATACTGAATAGGAAACATATCGTGTATTGTAATAAGTGTCTTAAAGCTTCCACCGAGATTAATAGGTATAATCGAATTAACCTCCCAGAATATATCCGGTTTCACCTGCTTTAATTCCTTCTTAACAAATGCAAAATATGCATACACTCCGACACTTTTATATACAGGCTTTCCCCATTCAATAACCTTGATTCCTCTAGCCTCAAATCTCTTAATATATTCACTCTCTTTAACATCTGTAAAGAGAATCCATTCAAATTCATCATATGTTATAAGCTGTTCTAAGAAATCATTAAGATACATGCCCACACCACTTGGTCTGCTGCCTAAAGTTCTTGCATCAACAGCAATTTTTAATTTCTTCATAACTGTATTCTCTGCCCCCAATAAATAATCTTTCATTCTATCAGAGTATTTCCATAATATGCATGTTCAAACTACCCCTGTAACAAAACATGTTTCTTTTGATTTTACCATATTATAGATATAATTGCTATACATTATTTTCTACACACAAATACACCAGCCTCTTTGGTTATTGTCATGGGTTTCACAAGCTTTTTCTCTACATATTTTTTAAAATCTGTATACTTATCCACAAGGTACTCTTTCTGATTGCCATGACATGATAGTATATAATCTACCAGCGGTTCTGCTTCATCAACAACAAGCGCATCTTTATAATCTCTTCTCTCAACATCTGAAAAATGTTTTTTTAATATCTTATCTCCATTATCAAGTCCGAATTTTTCAAAAAGCTTATCTGCTTCAAGTGCAATTCTCTTATCGTATCCCGACACAAGGCGGCTTATCTCCTGCATATGCCTGCTGCCATATGTACTGCACACAAGCACTCCTCCAGGCTTTAACACCCTCACAATTTCATCAAGTGCCTTATTGACATTTTTACAATAAAACAGCACATGATTAGCAATCACCAGATCATACGATTCATACTTTGCCCCTGTCTTTTCGCATGAAGCCACTCTGAACCTGAATGACACATCAATATCTCTTTCCTTCCAGCTCTCTGTTGCTTTTTTTATATTTCTTCTCGCATCACTTATCATGCCTTCTGATATATCTGTAAGCTCTATATATATGTTTTTTTTCTTCCCTGAAAATTCATTTCTCTTTCCTGTCATGGCAAGCTGACCTATATTGTCAACCCACAATGTTCCATCACCACACCCAATCTCAAGAATTCTCATCCCCTTAACAATACCACACTGCTCATATACCCACGGAAACCATCCCTGTTTATTAACTGAAAACCTGTTATGAAGATTAATTCTTGCAGATATATTTCCAGCATTAATGTACTGATTCTTCATGCTGTCTTCCATATTAGTAAGATGGATAATCTCCAGCATATTACTCCAGTCAACTCCTTTTCCCTCTTTAATAGAGTCTTCTGTTTCTTCAATAGCTTTACATACAAGCTGCATCTGTGCAATCTTGTCCTGAATCATACGCTTCTGAAGTTCAAGTGAATTCTTAAGCACATGATAATCTGAATCACCAATTGTCATATTTCTTATATCATCCAGTGTAAATCCAAGATATTTAAGCAATAATATCTGCTGTAACCTTGTAAAATCTGAATCCGTATAAAATCTCACTCCCTCATCAGTAAGAAGTGAAGGCTTTAATATGTTCTGCTGGTCATAATATCTTATAGTCCTTACTGAAACATTTGATTTCTTCGCAAATTCGCCTGAAGAATAATACCCGTCTTTATGCATATATTACTCCTTGTAAAAATTTTTCAAAAAACACTTGAAGGTGACGTTACGTCATCTTTTATTATATACTTGACTTAAAAAATGTCTACTTGAAAATTAACATAACATTTTAACAAACAAGGAGGAACTTCAATTATGAAGGGTATTATTTTAGCTGGTGGTTCTGGCACACGCCTTTACCCACTCACAATGGTAACTAGTAAACAGCTTCTTCCAATCTATGATAAGCCAATGATTTATTATCCACTCTCAGTTCTTATGAGTGCTGGTATCAGAGATATTCTTATCATCTCTACACCACAGGATACTCCTAGATTCAAAGAGCTTTTAAAGGACGGAAGCCAGTTCGGTGTAAACCTTACTTACGCTGTACAGCCAAGCCCGGACGGACTTGCACAGGCATTTATTATCGGTGAGGAATTCATCGGTAATGACACTGTTGCTATGGTTCTTGGTGATAATATATTTGCAGGTCACGGTCTTAAGAAAAGACTTAAGGCAGCTGTTGAGAATGCTGAATCAGGAAAGGGTGCAACAGTATTTGGCTACTATGTTGATGATCCTGAAAGATTTGGTATTGTTGAATTTAATAATGAAGGAAAGGCTATCTCTATCGAAGAAAAGCCAGCGCAGCCTAAGAGCAACTACTGTGTAACAGGTCTTTACTTCTACGACAACAAGGTTGTTGAATACGCTAAGAACTTAAAGCCATCTGCAAGAGGCGAGCTTGAGATTACTGATCTTAACCGTATCTACTTAGAGAAGGGTACTTTAAATGTAGAGCTTCTCGGTCAGGGATTTACATGGCTTGATACAGGAACACATGAAAGTCTTGTAGAAGCTACTAACTTTGTTAAGACTGTTGAGACTCATCAGCACAGAAAGATTGCATGTCTTGAAGAAATCGCTTACTTAAACGGCTGGATTAACAAAGATGACGTCCTCAAGGTATATGAAGTATTAAAGAAGAACCAGTATGGTCAGTACTTAAAGGATGTCTTAGATGGCAAATATGTCGACAAGCTTCATGAATAATTAAGTACATTTAGTTAAAACATTTTTCATATAAGAACACATTTTAAATATTAAGGAGATTAATTATGACAATTATTGTTACCGGTGGAGCCGGATTTATCGGAAGTAACTTTATATTTCACATGTTAAACAAATACCCAGACTACAGAATCATCTGTCTTGACTGCCTCACATATGCAGGTAATCTTTCAACTCTTGAGCCTGTTATGTCTAACCCTAACTTCAGATTCGTTAAGGAAAGCATCACAGACCGCGAAGCTGTTTACAAACTTTTCGAAGAAGAGCATCCAGATATGGTTGTAAACTTCGCTGCTGAATCACACGTTGACCGTTCTATCGAGAACCCGGAAGTTTTCCTTATAACTAATATTCTTGGTACACAGGTTCTTATGGATGCCTGCAGAAAGTACGGTATTCAGAGATACCATCAGGTATCTACTGATGAAGTATACGGCGATCTTCCACTTGACAGACCTGACCTTTTCTTCACAGAAGAGACACCAATCCATACATCAAGCCCATACAGCTCATCAAAGGCTGGCGCAGACTTACTTGTTCTTGCCTACCACAGAACTTATGGACTTCCTGTTACTATTTCAAGATGCTCTAATAACTATGGACCATACCACTTCCCAGAGAAGCTTATCCCTCTTATGATTGCTAATGCTCTTAACGATAAGCCACTTCCAGTTTATGGCGAAGGTCTTAACGTTCGTGACTGGCTCTATGTTGAGGATCACTGCAAGGCTATCGACCTTATCATCCACAAGGGACGTGTTGGTGAAGTATACAACGTTGGTGGACACAACGAGAAGAGAAATATTGATATCGTTAAGCTTATCTGCAAGGAGCTTGGCAAGCCCGAATCACTTATCGTTCATGTAGGTGACAGAAAGGGACATGATATGCGTTACGCTATCGACCCAACTAAGATTCACAATGAATTAGGATGGCTTCCAGAAACTAAGTTTGAAGATGGTATCAAGAAGACAATTCAGTGGTATCTTGATAATAAGGAATGGTGGGAGACAATCATTTCTGGCGAATATCAGAACTACTATGAGAAAATGTATAGCAACCGCTAATTAACACATTTATTCTGTAAGGAGATTTGACATGAAGATATTAGTTACCGGCGTTGGCGGTCAGCTTGGCCACGACGTTATGAATGAACTGATAGGCAGAGGTCATACAGGCGTTGGCAGCGACATCGCACCTGAATATTCAGGAATTGCTGATGGAAGCGCTGTCACAACAGCCGAATATGTACCTATGGATATAACTGATGCTGCCCAGGTTTCTGAAGTTATCACTAAGGTTTCACCTGATGTTGTAATTCACTGCGCAGCATGGACAGCCGTTGACGCTGCTGAAGATGATGATAAGAAAGCCAAGGTTAAGGCTATCAATGCAGATGGTACTCAGAATATTGCCAATGTCTGCAAACAGCTTGACTGCAAGATGGTATACATCAGTACTGATTATGTATTTGATGGTCAGGGTGAAACACCTTGGGAACCAGACTGCAAGGACTACAAGCCTCTTAATGTATATGGAGAGACTAAGCTTGCCGGAGAACTTGCTGTTTCTAACACTCTTGATAAATACTTTATCGTGCGTATTGCATGGGTATTTGGTGTTAATGGAAAGAACTTTATTAAGACTATGCTTAATGTAGGAAAGACTCATGACGAGGTTCGTGTTGTCAACGACCAGATTGGTACACCAACTTACACATTAGATCTTGCAAGACTTCTTGTTGATATGGTTGAAACTGACAAATACGGTTATTACCATGCAACTAATGAAGGTGGATACATTTCATGGTATGACTTTACTAAGGAAATCTATGCACAGGCAGGTCTTTCTACTAAGGTTACACCTGTAACTACTGCTGAATACGGCATTTCTAAAGCTGCAAGACCTTTTAACAGCCGTTTAGATAAGAGCAAGCTTACTGCTAACGGATTCACTCCGCTTCCAACATGGCAGGATGCTCTTCACAGATTCTTAAAGGAAATCGGTGAGATTTAATATTTCAAAGGAGATTTTATCATGGGACAGATTACAATTGAAAAGAATGTAGCAGGTATCGAAGGACTTTGTGTCATCACTCCTGCTGTTCACGGCGATAACCGTGGTTATTTTATGGAAACATACAGCCAGCGTGATATGGAAGAAGCTGGTATCAATATTAACTTTGTTCAGGACAATCAGTCTATGAGTACTAAGGGTGTTCTTCGTGGTCTTCACTTCCAGAAGCATTTCCCACAGACAAAGCTTGTAAGAGCTATCAAGGGAGCTGTTTTTGATGTAGCTGTTGACCTTCGTACAGACTCTGAAACTTATGGAAAGTGGTACGGAATCCTTCTCACAGAGGAGAATAAGAAGCAGTTCCTTATCCCTAAGGGATTTGCACATGGATTCCTCGTTCTTACTGATACAGCGGAATTCTGCTACAAGTGCGATGACTTCTATCATCCTAACGACGAGGGTGGTCTCGCATGGAATGACCCTGCAATCGGTATTGAATGGCCAGAGCTTACAGGCACTTACAATGGCTCAGCTTCAGGCGAAGGCTATGCTTTAAGCGATGGAACAAAGCTCAACTTAAGTGATAAGGACCAGCTTTGGGATACACTTGAGAACACATTTAAGTTTGATTAGTTATTATAATAAAAACTGCGGCTCTTATGAACCGCAGTTTTTATTATATGTACTCATTATTGCTACAAAACATATAAACACCGGGAAGACCTCGAATTCAAAAAGATTTCCTGTTCCCTGCAGAATGTATGCTATTGCCGCTATTCCTATTGCCGTTATCATATATCTGCTTCCATATCCCTGCAGCAAATAATCATCATTGCTATTGCTAATATCTTTTTCTGGTTTAGTCCTGTCCTCTATCGATTCCAACACACTATGCGTTGTAAATATAAACACTGCAACAGACATCAATATCTGAATAATTCCTATAAAAATCATTAGATAAAAAGTATAATTATTTCTATAATTATTAATCATAACGATTGTAATTATCCCAATTATATCCAATCCTGTAATACACATATATATACGGTTTAACACAACTTTTCTGATATTTTTTATACATCCCTTAACTCTATCATCAAATATTATAAGCATCATATATATTATACAACCGGCTATTATAAATGCCGTTGTCTTATATGATGTAAGAAATGCTGATGACACAGGCAATGCAGTAACCTTATTTGTAAATACATTTATATATGCAAACAGCCTTCCCAGAATAAAAATCATAAGCACTATAAGTTCATATCTCGTAAAGCATTCATATTTTCTTAATGCTATTGGCAGCATAACAAGAAGCACTATTACCATACCCGTAACAGCCATATTACCTGTTGCAGATATAAGCCCCATTTCACATAAACAAGCCGCTGCCAGGTAATATATTTTTTTATTATCATCTGATAAAAGGAATGAATATACACAAACTGCAAACATCATAACCGTATACATACAATACTCATCTGTACAGCCTTTAGCAGAAATTAAGAACCTCAATATTGTAATTATATTTATAATTACAGATGCAAAAATCATAATCGCCATATCTGTTTCTTCATACGAATAACATTCAGATATAACAATATATATACATGCACATCCTATAAAAAATAACATTCCCTGAATTCTGCTTCCTGCTCCACTAAATTCGCAGCCTATAGCTGGTGATATAAAACACCACATTATTGCCAAAAATATCAGAATGCCTGACACAACATATCTGCTTTTTACATCCGCAGCTATAAAATCCTTAAAAGCATCTTTACTGTTAACCAACTCATTAATAACCGCACACAGTAATACCAGCAGCGCCATCACTATAAAAACATTACAAAAAAAAGACGATACTTTTCTGTTCTGTACAATAACAGCAAAAGGAAAGATAACTGCCATAATAAGCACAGTTACCTTTCCAATAAAAAACTTTAACTTCTGATATATCCCCATATACCTTCTCCCCAATATAAATACATTCTATAGCCAGATAAAATTAATGTTCATCCGGATGGTAAGTAACAACCACCTTCTTAAGTGATTCTCTTATATTACCTGTTTCTGAATAAGCTTCTTCCTTAAGCTTCTCAAGGTTATCAAAGAAATTCTCTTTATCAAACTCAATTGGCTTTCCAATGTGGATAAGCTTATTGTCTGTCTCCTGAAGACCTTCTTCTTTCATAAGAAGCTCCTCATAGAGTTTTTCGCCAGGACGAAGTCCCGTGTATTTGATTTCCATATTGACGCCAAGTGTATAACCTGACAATCTGATAAGGTTCTTTGCGAGGTCATCAATCTTAACAGGCTCACCCATATCAAGAATGAATATCTCTCCACCTTTGGCATATGCACCTGCCTGAAGAACAAGTGAAACCGCCTCTGGTATAGTCATGAAGTATCTTATAATATTAGGATCTGTAACTGTAACCGGTCCGCCAGCCTCAATCTGTCTCTTAAAAAGAGGAATAACCGAACCATTGCTTCCAAGTACATTACCGAATCTTACGGCAACGAAATCTGTCTTGGATATCTCGTTATATGTCTGGACAATCATCTCACAGATACGCTTTGTTGCTCCCATTACATTAGTTGGATTAACAGCCTTATCTGTACTTATCATAACAAACTTCTTAACCCCATACTTATCAGCCATTCTTGCAACATTCCATGTACCGACAACATTATTCTTAACAGCCTCATCAGGACTGACTTCCATAAGCGGTACATGCTTATGTGCTGCTGCATGATATACAATATCTGGCTTATACTGTGCAAATACGCTTTCAAGTCTTGAAACATTTCTTATCGAACCAATAAGAGTAACAACATTGGCATCAGGATAATTAATCTTTAATTCCTGCTGAATATCATAGGCATTATTCTCATATATATCAAATATAATGAGCTGCTTAGGCTTGTGGCTTACAAGCTGACGGCAAAGCTCTGAACCAATAGAACCGCCACCACCTGTTACCATAATGACCTTATCCTTAACATAACCCATGATAGATTCAATATCTACTTCAATCGGATCTCTTCCAAGAAGATCAAGCACATCTACATTTCGGATAGAATTAACATTAATCTCTCCATCTACCATCTGATATACACCTGGCAGAATCTTAAGAGTACAATCAGTCTCTTTACAAATGTTTAATATATCCCTTTTAACTTCATTAGATGCTGATGGAATTGCAAATATAATCTCATCAATATCATAAAGCTTTGCTGCTTCCTTAATCTTGTCCCTTGTTCCTATAACCTTGACGCCTCGTATGTATTTACCAACCTTGCGGCGGTCATCATCAATAATACATGCAATATTAGAGTTGGCAAGATAGCTCGAATTCTGTATTTCTCTCATAATGACATTAGTTGCCTCTCCGGCACCAATAATCATTACATTGTTGGAAGTCTTAATATTTCTGTATTTGTTAAGAACAGTTCTTATCATTCTGTACATAAAACGACTTGCACATATTGCAATAATAAGGTATATTGCCGCATTAAAATAACAGCTTCTAGGAAGCATATTACCCATAATCTTATTACTTAAGAAATGCACTAATTCTACAATAATACACGCTTCAGCAATTCTGTACACCTCAGCTATACTCGCATACTGCCACAGACTGTGATAAAGTCTGAACAGCCAGAATATAAGCAGAGACATTATCGTGTACGGAAGCACGTTCTCTACATAATTACTAATATACTGAGGTTCTATAGATACAATACCTACATCAAATCTCATAATAAGCGACAGATATACGCATGCATTCAATAAAAATGTATCTGTTAAAAACAAGAAAAATCTTCTTACCAGAAGCTGTATTCTGTCCTTTTTAGTCTCACCCATCATCAGTTCCTCGTTTCTTTAGCAGGCTTTTTAGCTGCTAACCCACATACTGTACCAATTCCATAAGAAATATGCAACAGAAAAAACAAAAATGGCAATGCAAAACATGTTTTATTGCGCTCCTTCTTTGCTCCTATTACTGCAACAATCGACATAACTACTGCCAACAGCCAGTATGCTCCCCACATAAGTCCTGTAAGTCCATATACAATACGCGAAAAAATCGACTTCACAGCAAGCAGCTTACATGACACACTTGCAACTGTTGTAACAATAATAGCCATGACAAAAGCCCATGGAACAAAATGATATATAGAAAGGCATCCTGGACATACCTTGCTTGTCTTTCCAATCCAGTATCCATTAGCATATTTCTGCTTAAGCATCTTAGGAAGTGAACTTCTTGTATGCTGGTACGATATTATATCCGGACAGAATCTTAATTTAAACCCTGCTTTTCTCATACGGTAATGAATTTCATTATCCTCAGTTCTTGCAAGAGCCTCATTATAATGTCCGATTTTTTCAAAAACTTCCCTTCTATATGCAGCATGGAACAACGATTTCATATATATCTTTTCTTCCGTTCCATTCCCACCATTACGGTAAGGTGCTATGCTTGAGCCGAACATCGAACTCTCAGCAAGAAGCAGCGTATCCTTCCAAGGTGTCTCTTCATCAACTATATTAGGTCGGACACCACCAACAACCATCTCGCCTTCTTCTAAAACCTTAACATTCTTGCTAACAAAATCTTCCGGAATATGTGCATGTGCATCAACTCTTATAACAGCTTCCCCTGTATAATTATCAAGCAGCACATTCCATCCACACGGAAGCGTCTTCTTAGGATTGTCAAGCACGATTATCTGTCTTGCTCCCATCTTATTCTCATCAGCAAACTTCTGCATAACAGCCTTTGTTCCATCCGTGGATGCAGAATCAACAAGCACAACCTCCATAAGACTATGATCATAATCCTGCCTGCTTATGTCATCAAGAATATTCTTTATCGTATTCTCCTCGTTATATGCAATAACAGCAATTGTAATAAACATACTCTACCTACTTTTTAACAGTCATTCTTTCACTTCCAACTACTGATGTAAATGTATCCCACAATACAGCCGCATCAGCTTTCACGCCAAAATGTTTCATACTTTCAAGGTTATAACGCATTTTTGCCGGTAATACTTCATTCAGATATATATTATCTGTACTTTTTTCATCAACAGCCTCACCAAGAAGCTTGTCCTCATCCTTATAAGCAATACTTGTCCTTGATGTAAGTCCGGCAGGAAGAAGAAGTGTCGCATACATCTCCTTGGTGTACTTCTTAACATACTTAGGAACTTCCGGTCTTGTTCCGACAAGAGTCATATCCCCTGCAAGTATATTAAAAAGCTGAGGAAACTCGTCCATTCTGTACTTTCGTAAAAATGCTCCAACCTTAGTGATTCTTGAATCATTATCTACAGTCACTGCTGCCCCTAGCTTACTTGCATTGTCAACCATAGTCCTGAACTTGTATATACGAAAAATTCTTCCATACTGTGTTACTCTCGCCTGCCTGAAAAAAACAGGTCCCGGTGAATCAAGTCTGATTGCAAGTGCAATTATTCCCATTGGAATAATTAAAACTGCCAGCATAATACCAGCAACAATAACATCAAGCACTCTTTTCATCTCTAACCACATTCTGTGTTTCATAAGTATATTATAGTATTTTCTTACTTCCTTAGTTCTCATTTCATCAGGAAGAAGCTGCCATGGTCTTAACTCCATCGTAATCAATCCCCTTTTTGTTGTTGTATAACTAATGTCCGATTATTTCATTCTGTTAAACTGCTCTATTACATATTCTACCTGTTCATCAGTAAGACATGTATGAAGCGGCAGTGTAATCTCATTACGATACATATTATATGAATGTGGAAAATCCTTAATATCAAATCCCATGTTCTTATATGCCGTATGCATTGGAAGCGGCTTAAAATGTACATTAGTTGCAACACCTGCCTCAGCAAGTCTTGTAATCAGTTCATTACGCTCCTTAACATCCTTTCCAAGAAGCCTTACAAGATACAGATGACCACTTGAAGTATATTCATCTGTAAAATGCTTCATAATATCCACATCATCGGCTGCAATCCCTTGTGTATATCTCTCAATTATATCTCTTCTTCTCTTAAGAAGTCCCGGATATCTCTTAAGCTGTACAAGCCCAATAGAAGCCATAATATCAGTCATGTTACATTTGTAATAAGTTCCTTTGATATCATATTCCCATGCACCAAGCTTAGTCTTTGCAAGCGCATCCTTAGACTGTCCGTGAAGTGAGTAAAGCATTATCTGCTTATATATATCCTCATCATCAACTCCCGGAATACTTCTCCATGTAAGAGCTCCGCCTTCTGCTGTTGTAAGGTTCTTGACTGCATGAAATGAAAAGCTTGTAAAGTCAGCCTTCATTCCACTCATAACACCACCCTCACTTGCTCCGAAACCATGTGCAGAATCAGCAACAATTGCAACTCTGCCAAGTGCCTCCTGAAGGGGTGTTGAAGCCTTAAATATATTCTTTTTACTCTCGACAATCTTTCTTATCCTGTCATAGTCAACCATAACACCACCTATATCTACAGGTATTACAGCCTTGGTACTCTCATTAATTGCAGCTTCAAGCGCGTCATAATCAAGGTGATATGTGTCCTTTTCAACATCAATAAGAACAAGCTTTGCATTAACATGCGCAACGACACTTGCAGATGCTGTATAAGTGTATGCAGGAACAATAACCTCATCGCCCTCACCGATTCCTAACAGACGGAGTGCTGTCTCTAAACATGCTGTAGCTGAATTGAGACATGCCGCCCTGTTACAGCCTGTAAACTGAGCAATATTTCTTTCAAACTCTTTAGTTCTTGGACCTGTTGTAATCCATCCTGACCTTAAAGCCTCAGAAACTGCCTGAATCTCTTCCTCGGTTATATCTGGTGGTGAAAATAAAATATTCATAACTCTTATCTCCTTTTCGTACTCTGCTTTGTAGATGACTTTGTTGTTGCAGGAGTGACTGTTGGAACCTGTACCTGTGTTGTAGTCTCCTGGGTACCTCCACTTATCATTTCTGGAAATGCATATGTCAGGTCTCCTGCTGTATTAGCAATTGATATTGTATAACTAACTGTATTATATCCATTCTGCGAAAGTGTAATCGTCTTCTTTCCAGATGATTTATCAAATGAACACGGAACAGTTCCTATGTATTCACTATTAACATAAAGTACCGCTCCCTTAGGTGCTGTTATTGATACCTTATATCCACTTGTATTATCAGCCGCTGTACTTGTTGATGTACCGGATGAAGTCATATCGATAACCTTCGTAACATAAGCTGAGTTAACATTTATAATCTCAGAGTATTCCTGATAATTGTTGGCTACCAGCTTAATTCTGTGAGTTCCATAAGTCAAAGAAACAGGGGATGAATAATCAACCTCAGTTCCATCTATACTCATTACTGCACCGGACGGAGTAACCGAGAAATTAACCGCACCTGTTTTAACAGGATCCGTCTGGACTTCTGAAAAATCAACTGTGGTAGTTGCATCCTTTGATATAGTAACAGTCTTACTTGCTGACAGGCTACCATTACGGACATTAACCGTAAATGTACCAACAGGTGCAGTCACCAGCATATCCCTGGTAATACCCAGAAGCTGTCTGTTTCCTATACTTATATAGCCTCCATTAAGTGCATCTGTACCGGTAACCTTAAGATATCCGTGTCCGTCTGTTACTTCAACAGAATAGACTTTGTCTCCTATGCCTCTTATGACCATCTTATCCTGATCAACAAGCTGTGCAATACTTATTCTTTCATCTCCTGAAAGTACCACTGTGTAGCTTTCATATACCATATTGGATGCACCAATACTTATTTTTCTTGAACTTTCATCTACAGTTATTCCTGAAACATCGTATCTTACCCAGGAATTACTGCTTCCATAAATCTTCGCCGCCTTGCCTTTTTTATCAACATATACATCATATATGCCACCCACATCCATGGTAGATGCCGCTTTTACCTTACCATAGGCATCCTGGATATCCGTACCACCTGAATATGGCACCTCATATTCTGTTCCACTGTTTATATCAACAAAGCGCATTTTAAACCCGCTAAAATCCTGAAGACTCAACACACCTGTAAAGGTTGGATTCTCACCATCTCCCTTTATATCTTTATTAACTGTTGGTGCCGGCGTTATACTGCTTCCCGGTACCATTGCATTTCCTTTCTTACTGCCAGAAGCTGTACATGCTGTCTGACTTAAAAACAGCACAAGCATCATCCCTATAACTGCTGCCTGCCTCAAAATATGTATCCAATTATACATTCGTTTCATAAGCATTCCTCACAAATAACTTTTCCCCTCGTATCCTCCGATTTTATCACAGACCACACATTTTATCAATTAATTCTCTTCTACGCATATTCTGCGCTATTACTGTTTTGAGCTTTTCAATATTCTTAGCAGGAACCCACGCTTTTCCAGCATTATAATACTGGTTGATAATCTTCCAGAATTTCTCTGGAAAGCTTAACATTGCTGCCAGCATGTCAAGGTCATCATCATCAAGAGGCTTTAATTTATCATATTCATCAACAAGCCTGTATGCTATATTAATATCCCAGTCATGCTTTTCCATGACCTTCCTTAGAAACTGGTACAAATCTGCAACCTGACAGTCATTATGACATTTTTCAAAATTAGTAACAGCATTTTCACTGCCATCTGCATCCAGAAAAACATTATGATAATTATAGCTTCCGTGTACAAGTTCATTAGTCTGCTCCATTCTTTCAAAACGCGCATCAAACCGCTGTGATTTTATACACGCCCCCGCTTCACTTGCTTCATCGTAAAATTGATCTATAGCTCCAAGCGCTATCTGCTCAAATTCATTTTTCTTTTTCTTGCCTCTCATATAATTAGCAGCCTTCTTAATCTCTCTTGTATGCCTGTCAACATTCTGTCTTATTCCGCTTCCTTTGTCGAACCGCACAACATTCTGCACACAGCTTTCACTTGCTTTCAATTCTGCCTCCGGTTTCTCACCTTCCAACTCTGACAACGCCATACACTCCCACTGTTTATTTATATTCTGGCTTCCATTGTCACACACATATTTTACACCTTTAGCAGAAACTACATTTAAACAAATGTGCAGCCGCGCAAGCGTTCTGACTGCCTCCGTCACATCATTTGCAGACTTTACATCGCACTCTCTTCCACTAAACCATTTCTTCATAACATATCTGCGCCCATCCTCTCCTGATGTGAACAATTCCCCGTCGTCGTTTCTTACATAGGTATCAACCCTGTTAAATCCAGCCTCACGAACTGCATTTGTAACAGCATCATCCCTGTAGTAAAATCCGTCATTTCTTGTACATTCAAGGAACAGCCTGCATCCTCTGTCTGTAAAAAGAATTACTCCACCTCTTCCCTTAACCATCTTTTTAATCTGCATATCATAAAATTTAAGACATTCTAATGATTTTTCGTTCATAAAGCCCCCCGTTTCCGCACTTAATACAGACACTGTATTCTCATACGCCTGCGTCTGCCTTATCTTATGAAATTAAATGCTTCTATATTCCTGCGATTTACTACAATCATTATCTTGATGAAAATGCATTTTTCTCTTATAATAGACAAATATGGAATCTGAATCCACATATAAATCAAACAATACTGCGGGGGAAAATTATGCCTGAAAACTTTCATATTGACATGCCGGAAGCTGTCAGGAACATTATACATACAATTGAAGAACACGGCTTCAAAGCCTATGCTGTTGGCGGCTGTATACGAGACAGTATCCTTGGTCGAAACCCGGATGACTGGGATATAACCACTTCTGCTGTCCCATCACAGATAAAAACTTTCTTTAAAAGAACTATTGATACTGGAATCGCCCACGGAACCGTCACTATAATGATAGATAAAACCGGATACGAAGTTACAACATACAGAATTGATGGCGAATACGAGGATGGCAGGCATCCGAAATCTGTAGAATTTTCAGACAGGCTTGTTGATGACCTGTGCCGCCGTGATTTTACGATAAATGCCATGGCATACAACGACACTGATGGATTTGTTGATGAATTTAACGGTCTTGATGATCTGGATGCAAAAATAATACGCTGCGTTGGTGAACCAGAATTAAGATTTACAGAGGACGCTCTGCGAATGATGCGTGCCATAAGATTTTCTGCACAGCTTGGCTTTACCATTGATGAAGCAACATGGAATGCAATTAAAAAGCTTGCCCCATCAATCAGCAAAATAAGCATGGAGCGTGTGCATGTAGAGCTTGGCAAAACACTTATGTCTGCACATCCCGATTATGTTGCGCAATATTCAGAAGCAGGACTTTTTGAGCCGATTCTTCCGGTAATTGACAATTCCCTAAAGAGCCGCTATAAGCGCAAAATACTTGCAACATTACAACACACACCTGATAATATATACTTACGCTATGCTGCACTTTTCATAGCTTCTACACCTGACGAAGCAGCTAAGACACTTCGAGCACTTAAACTGGATAACAAGACTGTTGACACAGTATCTAAGCTTGTTAAATTATCAAAGATTGATATAGAAGAAACTGAGCCGGCCGTTCGTACTGCCCTTAATCAGTATGGCAGAGATTTCCTGCCTCTGTGGCATGAGCTTATGATGGCTGTAATCCAGGCATCTGAAGACATCACAGGAATAAGTAATCCGGCGAAGGTAAAGCATCTTCTCACATTAAAGCGTCTTGGGACAGATATTCTTGCACGCGGTGACTGTTTTACAATAAAAGCCCTCGACATATCAGGAAATGACCTTATTGAATATGGCCTTCAGGGACACGAAATCGGTGAAACACTGAAATCCCTGCTTGATATCGTTATAGAGAACCCTAAGCTCAATGATAAAGCTACTCTTATTGCAATGATTGAACATATCAAATAATATAATCATAAAATAACCCTCACCGGCTGCCTTCTGGCAAATCCGATGAGGGTTATTATAATTAACACTTCTTAGAATTAATATGCCTTACCCCAGTAAACCATAGCCTTAGCCGGCTTACCACAGCATACGCACACATCACTTAACTTCTCCTGTGCAAATGGCATACATCTTGATGTACATGTAGTATCTTCCTTAATCTTGTCCTCACAAGCCTGGTCTCCACACCACATAGCCTTGATGAATCCAGCCTTATTAGCTGCTGTATCCTTGAATTCATCATAATTAAGAGCTGTATATGTATGAGCTTCTCTGTGAGCTCTTGCTCTCTCAAGCATATCCTTCTGGATAGTATCAAGAATTTCTGGAATTCTGTCTGCAAGCTCATCGATGGATACAGTAATCTTCTCTCTTGTATCACGACGAACAATAACAGCCTGATTAGCCTCAATATCTCTTGGTCCCATCTCAACTCTTACAGGGATACCACGCATCTCCTGCTCAGAGAACTTCCAGCCAGGATTCTTATCTGAATCATCAACCTTAACACGAAGTCCTGCTGCCTTAAGAGCCTGGCCAACTTCATAAGCCTTGTCAAGAACGCCTGCCTTCTTCTGCATAATAGGAATAACATCAACCTGAACAGGTGCAACCTTAGGTGGAAGCACAAGTCCTGAATCATCACCATGAGTCATGATAACAGCACCGATAAGTCTTGTTGTTGTTCCCCATGAAGTCTGGTGAACATATTTTAACTTATTATCCTTATCTGTGTACTGGATACCAAATGCTTTGGCAAATCCATCACCAAAGTTATGGCTTGTACCTGACTGGAGGGCCTTACCATCATGCATAAGCGCCTCGATAGTATACGTAGCCTCTGCACCTGCAAACTTCTCCTTATCAGTCTTACGTCCCTTAATTACAGGAATTGCAAGAACTTCCTCACAGAAGTCAGCGTAAAGGTTAAGCATCTGCTGTGTACGTGCCTCAGCCTCTTCTGCTGTAGCATGTGCTGTATGGCCTTCCTGCCATAAGAACTCTCTTGAACGAAGGAATGGTCTTGTCTCCTTCTCCCATCTTACAACTGAACACCACTGGTTATATACCTTTGGTAAATCTCTGTATGACTGTATCTCATCTTTATAGAAATCACAGAAAAGTGTCTCTGATGTAGGTCTTACACACATTCTTTCCTGAAGTGGATTAAGTCCGCCATAAGTTACCCATGCAACTTCTGGTGCAAATCCTTCTACATGATCCTTCTCAACCTCAAGAAGGCTCTCTGGAATGAACATTGGAAGATAAACATTCTCAACACCTGTTTCCTTGAATCTTCTGTCCATCTCATTCTTAATATTCTCCCAGATTGCATATCCAGCCGGCTTAAAAATCATGCATCCCTTGACGCTTGAGTAAGACATAAGCTCTGCCTTCTTACACACATCTGTGTACCACTGAGCGAAATCCTCTTTCATGGATGTAATCGCTTCTACTAATTTCTTATCTTCTGCCATAATAAACCTCTTTCTATGACATTACAGACCCGTTTCATACGGAGCCTGATGCGAATGCTGCTTCGCATTGTCCGCCTGCCATTGACGGCACCACTAGAGTTTATCATGTTCTAAAATGCTTTTCAAGTAAAGAACAAGTGCTTTTATTATACAATATGATATTGGTCCAAGAATAAATCCGACAACCCCATACACAAGTATCCCGATATATATAACCGCAAGCATTGTAAATGGTGCAATTCCCATTCTGTCACCCATACATTTTGACTCCATAATCTCCCTCACAAAATATGTGACAATATACAACACCACAAGAATCACCGCATTTTTCACATGTCCGAAAAGCAGGCTTCCCACAGCCCATGGTATCAGTACTGTTCCCGTACCAAATATCGGAAGTGCGTCAATAATCCCAGTCAGCACACCAAGAAGAATCGCATAAGGATTGCCTATCATTAAAAATGCTGTTGAACACACCACAATATTTATCGACATTATAATAAGCTGCACCCTGAAATATACATTTATCAAATTGCGAAGTCCCACATGCACCGCCCCGACTTCGCCCTTAAATATAGTGTTCTCCCGCCAGCTTCTGTACTTCTCAATTCCAGCCGCCGCATATATCGTTCCAATAAAGCACACCACAAGTCCGGCAACCGCCATAACGCACCATGTTATAACCGGAACAGAATGTTTTCTCATAATTGTAAAGAACATCTGCTGTCCGTCTCCATCTATAATTATCCCTTTACATTTTTCAAAAAATGCGTAACTGCAGCCTTCTTTCAACTTAATCCAGCCATCAATACGGCAGCATACAAGCTTAAACTGCCCATCAAGGCTGTTAATATTCTCATCAAAATTGGCTATGAAATCTTTAAGTTCGCGAAACGCCATATAACCTACATACAACAGCACTGAAAGAATAATAAGCGTCACCATTGTTACAACTATACTCGCAGCAAGCGTCTTTTTCTCCCTTAAAAGTTTCGCCAGCCCCACTATCGGCTTCTGAAGCAGCACCGCAAAACAGAATGCAAGCATGAACGGCCACACATAATAAAAAAGCACCTTGAATATAAAGAAAACCACCGCAATAATAACGGCACTGCCAAAAAGCAATGTTAGCCGCTTCCTGAAATCCCACACATTTTCACCCATATGCCACCTCACACCTGCTAATACTTATCGTTTAATTAGTGTGTGCGTGGCTGGGACATTTATTCGCCGAATGTTGTTGATTAATTATTAAAACGCATGTATTCTTAATAAAAACATAAAAAGGACACAACCATGCTTAATATAATACACGAAACTAAAGACATTATTATAGTGAATAAACCAGCCGGACAGCTATCCCAGGGTGCGAAAGGATTTGATTTGGACCTTGTAAGCGAAGTTATGACTTACAACGCTTCACAGGGAAAGCCTGCATATGCAGCAATAATCAACCGCCTCGACCGGCCGGTTTCGGGACTTGTGCTTATTGCAAAGAATAAGTCTGCAGCAGCAAAGTATTCCACACTAATGCAGAAGGAGGGCGGATTTAATAAACAATATGAAGCTTTAATATGTGGAAAACTATCCGAACCAAAAGGAACTTTTGTTGATTATTTAAAGAAAGATGGAAGAACGAACACATCAGCCATAGTTCCGGCAGACGACGCCGCTAATGATAAAGAAGCAAAGTTTTCAAAGCTTGAATATGAAGTGATATCTTATGATGAAGTTAAAGACATTACACATGTAAGAATACATCTGATTACCGGCAGACATCACCAGATAAGAGTACAGTTTGCAAGCCGCAGGCACCCGCTTGTTGGAGATTATAAATATGCCACTGCTGATTGCGGCATGGATAACGCCGTTAAAGCAGTGGCATTTAAAAGAAACCAGATTGCACTGTGCGCTGTTTCACTTACAATTGAGAATGAAACATTCAGAGTTACACCTGAGTTTTCGATTGGGTGATACTGTCTGGTATTTTGCTGGATGTGGCCAATTACCTATTGAACAAGCTTTCTATTCATAACTAGTAGGTCAATTTGTATGTTTTCAAACTCATTCTGCATTATGGTATAGCCTATAAGTTTAGTCTTTTACATTTTAAATCTGTACCCTACTCCCCAGATTGTCTCAATATACTGAGGCTTGCTTGTATCAAGCTCAATCTTCTCTCTGATTTTCTTGATGTGGACAGTTACAGTTGCGATGTCACCGATTGAATCCATATCCCAGATTTCCTTGAAAAGTTCTTCCTTAGTGAAGACATGGTTAGGATTCTCTGCAAGGAACGTAAGAAGGTCGAATTCCTTTGTTGTAAATGGCTTCTCCTCACCATTAACAAATACTCTTCTTGCTGTCTTATCAATCTTTATTCCTCTGATTTCAATAATATTGTTATTGTTCTTAGAATTACTTACAAGTCTGTCATATCTTGCAAGATGTGCCTTTACTCTTGCAACAAGCTCACTAGGGCTGAATGGCTTGGTCATGTAATCATCCGCACCAACTCCAAGCCCTCTTATCTTATCAATATCTTCCTTCTTGGCAGATACCATGATAATAGGAATATCCTTAACTTCTCTTACCTGCTTGCATATCTCGAAACCATCAGTTCCGGGAAGCATAATATCAAGGATACACATATCAATATCCTCATGCAGTGCAGCCGCAAGGCCACTTGTTCCATCATTACATACCTCAACCTCATATCCGTTAAGTTCAAGGTAATCCTTCTCAATATCTGCAATACTCTCTTCATCTTCTACAATTAATATCTTGCTCATAGCCAGTCCCCTTTCGTGTAGTTTCATTATGCATTCTCAGGATTCTCTTCATCCTTTGCTTTAAGCAGATTAAGATGCATGGTCGTGCCTTCGCCCTCTACACTCTCTGCCCATATCTTTCCTTTGTGGTCCTCAACAATCTTCTTAACAATTGCAAGGCCTATACCACTTCCACCATGCTTGCTGTTTCTTGATTCATCAGTTCTATAGAAACGCTCAAATATTCTCTCAACATCTTTAGCTGCAATGCCAATACCGTTATCTGAGAATATTGCATGAATGTAGTCACCTTCATCGTACAGGTCAATCTTAATCTTTCCCTGTCGTCCCTCAGCCATATACTTAACCGAGTTACTTATAATATTATTAACAACCCTCTTTAGCTGCTCCGGATCAACATTCATATATGCCGGCTCAGTAAGATGGTCATTATATTCCAGTTCAATCTGGCTTGCCTCAAGCTCAGTGCCTATCTCTTCACAACAGTCTCCAAAATAGTCACTTACATTACATCTGACAAATGTATATGGAACCCTGTTAGTATCAAGCCTTGAATATATAGTAAGCTCATCAATCAGCTTGTCCATATCATTAACCTTGTTAGCAATAGTCTGGATATACTTAGCCTGCTTTTCAGGCGTGTTGGCAATTCCGTCACGCAAGCCTTCCACATATCCTTTAATAGCCGTAAGCGGTGTCTTTAAGTCATGTGAAATATTTCTGATAAGCTCCTTTTCCTCGGCATCAGACTTAATCTTATCCTCCGCACTCTGCTTAAGTACGACTCTCATCTCCTCAAAATCCCGGCATACATCTCCGATTTCATTATTAGATACCTTTGGCATCTCGAAATCCATATTGCCTTCTTTAATATTATCAGTTGCAAGCTTCAGCTTATTAAGTGGCTTAACAATAGAACTGTATATCCACAGAGTAAGTCCAAGACTTGTAATAATTAACACCATAATTATAACAAATATAACCTGCATTATAAATGTCTTAACCTGTGGAAGAATCTGTTTCAATGAAGTAACAATTGACACGCTGTAAAAATTATCTTCTGAATCCTTAAAATTAAGCTGTTTTATAAGACTCTGGTACTCTCCCCCCTTGTAAGTTCCAACATCAGAAACATTCTCTTCATCAGCAGAATAATCAGGAAGAATCTTTACAATTTCGCTGTCTGGTGCTTCTGTTGAATTATATATAATAATTCCATTCCTTCTTACAACAAGACAGGACATCTTAGATGACAGCTCTCCTGATAATTCATCAAGATATTCCTTATTAGTAAACTGCTCCGGCGAAGTATCAACCTCCGTCTTCATATCCTTATATATGCTGTCAGTAATCTTTCCAAAAAGTATTATAGGTGAATATACGCCAACGAGAATTGCCCCATCATCTACATTATATGTTCTCTCAATGCTTTCCTTCTGTACACAATACAGACCTCCCAGAGCAAGACCACTCAGAAGCACAGGAAGTATAACCATAATACAGAAAGAAATATACAACTTATTCTTTAGCTTCATAATTAACCCCTTTTCCTCTCAATACTACCATATACAGGGATATTTGTAACATTACAAATGTATTAATTTTATTAAATATAAATTAAAACAGCTGTAACGGAATATCCGCTACAGCCTGCAATTAACCTATCTTGAGCCTGAACTTCTGAAGTTCTCTCTCTGAATCAACTCTTTTAATAATTCCACCAAGGTTAGTAATCTTTCCTTCAAAATCCTCATAACCTCTCTGGATATACTCAATATCATCAATCTCTGATATACCATCTGCTGCGAGCGCAGCAATAACAAGTGCCGCACCAGCTCTTAAATCCGGAGCATTAAGCTGCACACCACAAAAACTTTTAACACCTTCAATATAGGCTGTGTTACCCTCAACCTTAATCTTGGCACCCATTCTTCCAAGCTCATCTACATATTTGAATCTGTTCTCAAATATGCTCTCAGTTACCATACTTGAACCTTCAGCAAGTGCAAGTACAACTGAAATCTGTGGCTGCATATCCGTTGGAAATCCAGGATATGGCAAAGTCTTAACATTAGTACTCCTAAGTGTACAGCCCTCTGCTATAACTCTTAAGCTGTCATCACCTTCCTCAATCCTGCATCCCATCTCAATTAACTTTGCAGATATTGATTCCATATGCTTAGGAATAATATCCTGAATAACAACATCACCATGTGTAGCTGCTGCTGCCATCATAAATGTTCCGGCCTCAATCTGATCCGGAATAATAGAATAAGTACATCCGTGAAGTCTCTTAACGCCTTTGATACGGATTACATCAGTTCCTGCACCTTTAATGTTAGCACCCATAGAATTAAGGAAATTCGCTACATCAACTATATGCGGTTCCTTAGCCGCATTTTCCAGAATAGTGTCTCCCTCTGCCATACATGAAGCCATCATAAGGTTAATTGTTGCACCAACTGTTACAACATCAAAATAAACATGAGCTCCTGTAAGCTTCTCTGCCTTTGCATGTACAACTCCACAATCTATATCAACATCCGCACCAAGTGCCTTAAAGCCCTTGATATGCTGGTCAATTGGACGGCTTCCGATATTGCATCCTCCTGGGAGTGCAACATGAGCCTCATTGTACTTACCAAGTAAAGCACCTAACAGATAGTAAGATGCTCTTATTTTTCTTATATAATCATATTCTACATTGGTATCACAGATTGAACCACCATTTATCTGAACGGAATTGTTATAAACATACTTAACCTTAGCACCAATTCCTTCTATAGCCTGAAGTAAAACTCTTGTGTCTCTAACATTAGGTACATTTTCAATTGTTACAGTATCATCTGTCATAATTGCTGCTGCAAGAATACCTAAAGCTGCATTCTTCGCACCACCAATGGAAACTTTTCCTCTGAGTGGCACTCCACCCTTGACAACATATTGTTCCATATAGCACCTCTAAACATAATAGTCACATCTTATAAAGTATATCACAGAACTTTGATTTGTAAAGATTTTCGTTGCAAATACATTTATAAAAATATGGCAAATTCACCCTTGTTATAATTATATGCAAAAAATTGCAATTTGTCACATAACAAAGGCTGTCCTTTATCAGGGCAGCCTTATAAAAATATCCGGTAATTTTATCACTCTAGTACTTATTAACATAGTTAAGCGGATTAACAGGAGAACCTCCAACCCATATTTCAAAATGAAGATGCGGGCCTGTACTGTAGCCTGTATTACCTGATGCGGCAATAGCCTGTCCCTGTGATACGCTCTGTCCAACGCTTACATTTATAGAACTAAGATGGCCATATCTTGTCATTGTTCCGTTACTGTGCGTTATATCTACGCAATATCCATAATCAGCAAACCATCCTGCTCTTGTTACAGTTCCTGCTGCTGCTGCTGTAACTGTTGTTCCCTGTGTTACAGACCAGTCAACACCTTTATGAAGACTTCCCCATCTGTAGCCATATCCTGACGAGAACGAACCTCCAGCTACCGGCTTTAAATATGTTGGAGGGGTAAGTGTTCCAACCGCAATAGTCTTAGGAACAGATTCCTTAATAATATCTTCCTTTACATATGTTCTTCCAGTCTCATTACCATTAGTATAAGTAACCTCTGCTATTACTGCTCTGTGTCCTACAGTGCCTTCAGATATAACAGTATTGGTTCCTCTGTAATTAGTATTATCATCCTCATAATTAGGCTCTGCTTCGTAATCCTCCTCATAACTCATCTGATAAGTTGTTATAACTGATATCTCTGACTTTGGAACAGTAATAATTATTGAGTCTCCTGGTGCAATAACACTATTCTCTGTCAGATTAGAATTAAGACTTAATAACTCTGATATTGTAAGTCCGTTATTCTGGGCAATAACTGATAAAACATCTCCTGCCTGAACAGTATATACTGTCTTTTCAGCATGCTCCTTAGTTATATTTTCATAGGCATCTGTAACTGAAGTTGTTACAGCATTATCTGCCGGTACTTCAACAACAACCACATCATTACTGAAACCAATACCTGTAAGCCCGTCTCCGTCAGCAACAGTCTGCCCATCCTGTGATACCGCTGTACCACTGATAGCTGATGAAACAATCTCTGCTGCTGTACTTTCTTTAGCCTTCTCATTAACTGAAACAGTATAAGTTCCTGTAGCAGCATCAAGTGTATCAAGAGACACTGTAAATGCATTGTTCGGATCATACTTCTGTATCAGCTTCTCAAATAACTTTATTACATCTTCCTTAGACTCCAATGTAACAACGAAATCTCCAAGTCTTACTGTATAATACATATGGAAATCAACATCCATAACATTATCGAACATATAACTGTAAATAGCGCCTGACAACTGATTCACACTCATTCTTTGTGCAACAGTCCTGCTTTCTTTATTAATCTCAATGTCAGGATCCATATACACAACATCACTATACTGTGCACTTAATTCCTGTCTTGCTGAAGCAAGAGCAATAATAACCTCTTCTTCAGTGTTGGCTGCACCGACCTTCATGCCATTAATTGTTATACTATAATAATCAGCTTCCGTTTTTAATAAATTTTTAGTCAAAAATGGAATTGCTATAATACAGACAAGGCTCGCAAGTGTCATCGTGTTAATCATTGTGAGCTTCATTCGTCTGCCATATCTTGACAAGCGTTCCATGAGTTCCTCCAAATACTATGTTAATATATAGTTATCTTCTTGTAATATATTTGTAACAATTTCGTAACAATTATACTAACACAGGATATTTGGTTTGTAAACCCTATTTTTTCTTTCTGGAAGATTTTACCTTAGCCGGCTTCTGCACTGAATATCCGAACTTACCTATAAAATCTCCAAGGCCATAATATCTTCCATGCGAATATGCAATCAGGTCTGCATCTGACAAATGCAGTGTTCCCTTCTCATCTAACAGGCTTTCATCTACATTTACAGCCATAACCTCTGCTATAAACATATCGTGGCTTCCAAGCTCTAACACCTGCTTAACCTTACATTCGATATTGACAGGACTTTCTGCAATTGCTGGAGCTTCAATCTTAACTGACGGTGCTGCTGTAAGATGCATGTCTGCAAATTTGTCAACGTCCCTGCCAGATTTTACTCCACAATAATCAGTGGCTCTCGCAAGCTTTCTTGTTGTAAGATTAATAACAAATTCGCCTGTTTCCTTAATAATATCATGGCTGTAGCGTTCTTTTCTTACTGATATCGAAACCATTGCCGGATCAGAGCATACAGTTCCTGCCCATGCAACGGTAATAATATTAGGCTTTTCTCCTTTTCTTGCGCAGCTTACCATAACCGCTGGCACAGGATAGAGCATGTTGCCCGCTCTCCATGTCTGCTTCTTGATGTCCGATTTATTCAATCTATCATTCTTAGGTCTGCTGCTCATCTTTACTTTGTCGCTCTTCTTCATCTTCTCACTCATGCGTTAAGTGCCTCCTTAACATGATGGTATCCTTCCAGTATAATAGCCGCATGATCTGCTGCCAGCCCATCGCCGTCAACAACCTTATATGTGCGGTTCTTAAGGATACCTTTTCTATAGGTAACTTCCACTCTTGCACAGATATTAATATTCTTATCTGCATTGGACAGCCTGCACAGCCATTCTTCCTTAACAAGTGACTTATCCTCTGTCTTATTAACCAGTTCATCTGATATATCAAACCATCCCGCCTCTCTGGCGTCATCGCCAGCCTGTGCCTTCTGGCTTCCTTCGTCTATCAGTGCTACAAATGCTGTTGTAATAATTCTTGTTCTTGGATCACGGTCATAATCTCCGTAAGACTTAAACTGCTCTGCTTCAATATCATGCAGACCGGTTTCCTCCTGAAGCTCTCTTAAAGCCGCATCGTAAAGATTTTCTTTAAATTCAACAAATCCTCCCGGACACGCCCACAGTCCGATAGATGGGTGATTGCCTCTTTTTATAAGAAGAACTCTCTTAACCTCTGAACCTTTCTTAGTAAATACAACTGTATCCACAGTGTTACATGGATTCTGATATTTATTCGGATCATATTTATCAAGGAAAACAGCCAGACTTTCACCAGCTTTATTAAGTTCTCCCGTTCCCACAAAACATTTATTCTGCTCTTCACTTAAATATTTCATCGTTTCTCTCCCTTACCTGCACCAAACCATTTAATTCTTGTATCCTTTGCTCCACAGAACTTCCTGTGTATGAAATCATCCAGCACCTCATTAAAGCTGCAGAATTTATCTACAAGTACAATAACAAATGTTTCTTTATATTTTGGTGGTGTAACTGTCAATGGAAACATATGCTTTGCAATCATGTCTCCCTCTTTTTCTGTTATATCAAAATACTTTCCTGCATTCTTAAGTGCCTTTGTAGGATGCTCAAAACCATGAAGTCTCTCACCCTTCCCAGGCGAATACTTGTGCCAGTCGTACAGAAACAGGTCATGTAAAAGTCCTGCCTTAGCTCCTGCCTTCTCATCAAGATGTAATTTCTTGCACACAAGATAATTATAATAAGAAACATGTACGCTGTGCCCGAAAAGGCTTGTACGTCCATGATGCGAATATTTCTTCATACTCTGTATCACATCATCTGAAAACATCTTATTCATCCTGTTCTTATATTCCCTGCCAGACTCATTCTGCTTAATGTGTCCTAACTTATATCTATTACATATCCTGTCTATCGCATTAGTATATTCATCTTTCTTAATTCTCGCCTTGTATACCGGTCTAATGCTTCTTCCTTTGTAAGAATTAATCTTAACTGACATATAGTTCTCCATTCCTGCCTGCCCACACAGGCACGCAAACTTGTGTATACGAAATTAAAAATACCCAGAAAGAATTATATCATAAATGCCTGTACATTTGCATAAATATAATTATTAATATATTCAACATTTAAGTTGTATGATTATAGAAATTGTGCTAAACTATGCACATAATCACTTGCATTTTTATGCAGAAATATGATTCGGAGGAGAATATAATATGGATGGTAATGTTATAGTTGGACAGTCAGGAGGACCTACTTCTGTTATCAACTCAAGTCTTGCTGGGGTATATAAGACAGCCATAGACAGAGGAGCTAAGAAAGTTTATGGTATGCTCCACGGTATTAAGGGACTTCTTGATGGTCAGTATGTTGACCTTTCAGAGAAGATTAACTCTACAATGGATATCGATTTATTAAAGAGAACACCTTCATCTTATCTTGGTTCATGCAGGTACAAGCTCCCTGAGATAAGCGAAGACAGAGAAACATTTGATAAAATTTTCAAGATTCTTGATGATCTTGATATCAAATATTTCTTCTATATTGGTGGTAACGACTCAATGGATACTATCAAGAAGTTATCTGATTACGCAATCGTTACCGGAAGCGATATTAAATTCATGGGTGTACCTAAGACTATTGATAATGACTTAGCTGTTACAGACCACACACCAGGATTTGGTTCTGCTGCCAAGTTTATCGCAGCTACTATGAAGGAAATCATCAGAGATGGTCTTGTATATGATTATCCTACAGTTACTATTGTAGAGATTATGGGACGTAACGCCGGATGGCTTACAGCCGCTGCTGCTCTTGCAAAGAGTGATGACTGCGAAGGTGTAGACCTTATCTACCTTCCAGAGAAAGTATTTGATATCGACCATTTCATGGCAAGAGTTAAAGAAATTGCAGCTAAGGGCCGTTCAATGGTTATCGCTGTTTCAGAAGGTATTAAGGTTGCTGACGGAAGATATGTATTTGAGCTTTCAGAGCATGTAGAGTTCGTAGATGCATTTGGCCACAAGCAGCTTGCTGGCTCAGCTAAATTCCTTGCTAACAAGATTGGTGCTGAACTTGGCATCAAGACTCGTGCTATCGAACTTTCAACACTTCAGCGTTGTGCAGCTCATATGACAAGCCGTACAGATATCACAGAAGCATACAACGTTGGTGGTGCTGCTGTTAAGGCTGCATTTGAAGGCGAGACAGGTAAGGTTGTTGTTCTTAAGAGAGTTTCTGATGATCCATATATGTGCATCACAGAGACTAATGATGTTCACCAGATTGCTAACATCGAGAAGAAAGTTCCTCTTGAGTGGATTACAGATGATGACTTCGTAACAGACGACCTCATCCACTACATCAGACCACTTATCCAGGCTGAGCTTTCACCAATCATGGTAGACGGTCTTCCAAGACATCTTAATATTAATGCATAATAATAATCTTATTACATAATAAAAAGCAGGTAGGATTTTCCTCACCTGCTTTTTTGTTTCTGTCTCTACGCTGATATGCTCTTACCAGTATACAACTGATAATATCTGCCCTTCTCTTCCATGAGTTGGTCGTGCGTTCCACGCTCGATAATTCTTCCCTGCTCCATAACCATAATACAGTCTGCATTGCGGACTGTAGAAAGTCTGTGTGCAATAACAAATGATGTTCTTCCTGACATAAGCGCATCCATACCCTTCTGGACAAGTCGCTCTGTTCTTGTATCAATAGATGAAGTAGCTTCATCAAGAATAAGTACAGGTGGGTCTGCTACCGCTGCTCTTGCAATTGCAAGAAGCTGTCTCTGTCCCTGGCTTAAATTAGCACCTCCACCATGAAGCACAGTGTTATAGCCATCAGGAAGTCTCTTGATGAATCCGTCAGCATTGGCAAGTCTTGCTGCTGCGATGCATTCCTCATCACTCGCCTCAAGCCTTCCGTATCTGATATTATCCATGATTGTACCCGTAAAGAGGTTAGTATCCTGAAGAACGATACCAAGGCTTCGTCTTAAATCATTTTTCTTAATATTGTTGATGTTAATTCCATCATATCTGATTTTACCATCCTGAATATCATAGAACCTGTTGATAAGATTAGTAATTGTAGTTTTTCCTGCTCCGGTACTTCCGACAAATGCAATCTTCTGTCCCGGTGTAGCATACATTTTAATATCGTGAAGTACCATTTTGTCCGGATTATAGCCAAAGTCAACTCCGTCAAATGTTACATCACCAGCAAGTCTTGTGTACTCTGCACTACTGCCGTCCTTTGCAGGCTTCTTCCAAGCCCACATCTCAGTATTTTCTTTAGTCTCAATAAGCTCATTATTCTTGTTGTATCTTACATTTACAAGCTCAACGAAACCTTCGTCAACCTCCGGCTTCTCGTCACATAACTCAAATACTCTTCCGGCACCAGCCATCGCCATAACGATACTGCTCACCTGCTGGCTTATCTGGGTTACAGGCTGTGTAAAGCTCTTATTTAAACTTAAAAAAGCAACAAGTGTACCAATTGTAAGTCCTGAAAAATCACTCAGAGCAAGAATACCACCAACTATTGCACATAATACATAGCTGATATTACCTATATTACCATTAACAGGCATTGTGATATTAGCAACCTTGTTAGCGTTATTGGCACTCTCACGAAGCCTGTTGTTAATCTCCTTAAACTGCTCAATACTTTTATCCTCGTGGCAGAACACCTTGACAACCTTCTGTCCTTCCATCATTTCCTCGATATAAGCATTAACCTTACCGATATCCTTCTGCTGCTCAACGAAATATTTTCCGGAAAGTGCACTCAGCTTAGAAGTTACATAAAGCATAATAACAACCATCACAACCGATACGATTGTAAGCGGAATATCAAGCACAATCATACTTACAAATGTAGATACAAGTGTAATGCATGAATTGATAACCTGAGGTATACTCTGACTTATAAGCTGTCTTAATGTGTCGATATCGTTAGTATATACTGACATGATATCGCCGTGTGCATGAGTATCAAAATACTTAATAGGAAGTGACTCCATATTAGTAAACAGCTCTAATCTCAACTTCTTTAAAGTTCCCTGACCAACATTTACCATAATTCTGTTGTAGCAATATGAACATAATACACCGACCATAAGAACTGCAGCGAGCTTGATAAGTGCGCCTGCAAGCGGTGCATAATCATGTACTGCTGACTGTGTCAGCGGAATAATATAACTGTCAATAAGCTTCTGGATAAACAGCGTTGCTATCAGTGTTGTAAGCGCTGAAACAAGAATGCACACAAGCACTGCTATACACGAAAACCTGTAATTCTTTAAAATATATCCAAGCAGCCTCTTCATAAGAGGAAGTGGATTTTCTTTATTTTTCTTATTCTTCATATCAATATTCTTATCCATATGCTGCCTCCTATTCTCCTGCCTCGTCAAAATCACCGCCGCCCTGTGTCTGGACCTCGTAGATTTCGCGGTAAACCTTATTGTTCTCAACAAGATTTTCATGAGTATCAAAACCACTCACACAGCCATTCTCAAGCACTAATATTCTGTCTGCGTCCTGAATACTTGAAATCCTCTGCGATACGATAATCTTGGTAGTTCCTGGTATCTTTGTTGCAAATGCTTTCTTAATCTTAGCGTCTGTGGCTGTATCAACAGCACTTGTTGAATCATCAAGAATAAGAACCTTAGGACGTTTAAGCAGCGCTCTTGCGATACAGAGTCTCTGTCTCTGACCACCGGAAACATTGCTTCCCCCCTGCTCAATCCATGTATTGTATTTATCAGGCATTCTCTCAATGAATTCATCTGCACAGGCCTGACGGCAGGCTTCTATGCAATCCTCCTCAGACGCATTTTCATCACCCCATCTCAAATTATCAAGAATAGTTCCTGAGAAAAGCACATTTTTCTGAAGAACAACTGAAACCTCATTACGAAGAGTTTCAAGATCGTAGTCTCTTACATCAATTCCGCCTACGCATACAGAACCATCCTTAACATCATACAGACGACTTATCAGATTAACGAAGCTTGACTTTCCGCAACCCGTTCCGCCTATAATACCGATTGTTTCGCCCGCATTTATATGGATATCTATGTCTTCAAGAGCATCCTTATCGCTGTCTTTCTTGTATGTGAAGTTCACATGGTTGAAATCAATTCTTCCGTCAGGTACTTCCATAACCGGATTGTCCGGATTAGTAATATCAGCCTTCTCATTAAGAACCTCAGCAATTCGTCTTGCACTCGCTGCACTCATCGAAACCATAACAAATATCATAGAAAGCATCATAAGTGACATCATCATGCTCATTACATAGCAAAACATTGATGTCAGGTTACCCGTTGTCATAGTTCCATCAGTAATAAAATGTGCTGCAAACCATGAAAGTGCAATAATACTTCCGTATATAACAAACATCATAATAGGATTGTTGAATGCAAGCCATGATTCCGCCTTAACAAATATTTTGTAAAGATTCCCGGCAGCCTTACTGAATTTCTTATTCTCATGGTCTTCTCTTACAAATGCTTTGACAACTCTGATTCCTGTGACATTCTCCTGAACACTCGCATTTAAATCATCATATTTAGCAAAACCTTCTGTGAATATTGGAGTAACCTTATATATAATAAAGAAAAGTACAAATCCAAGAAGAATAAGCGCACCTAAGAATATAAAACTTAATGTAGGATTGATAATAAAACACATAACCATACTGCATATCATCATAAGGGGTGCTCTTACTGCAATTCTTAAAATCATCTGATATGCATTCTGCACATTTGTAACATCAGTAGTCATACGGGTAATAAGACCTGCTGTGCTGTATTTGTCTATATTAGAGAATGCAAAGTTCTGGATATTCGAATAGATTCCCTCTCTTAAGTTACATGCAAATCCGGTAGAGGCCAAAGCCGAATATTTTCCTGCCTGAATTCCAGCAAACAGACTTATAAATGCAAGCACAAGCATAAGTCCACCGTACATCAACACCTTGCTCATGTCTCCCGCCTGAATACCCTTATCGATAATACTTGCCGTAACAAACGGAATAAGTATTTCCATAAGCACTTCAACAATTATATATATTGGCGTTTTTATTGAGACTTTTTTATACTCACCAATATATGCTGATAAAGTTTTTAACATTTCTTACACTTCCTTTCACAGTTATTCACATCATCGTATACTTTTTGTAACAGACGGTGTAATTCTTCTTTTTCGTCAGCAGAAAGCGATGAAAGAAACCATTTTTCTTTGTCATGCATTGCCTTACCTGCATGAACGCACATGGTTCTGCCCTTGTCTGTTATTCTCACATGCTTGACTCTTTTATCCGAAGGGTCATAGAAGCTTTCTATCATTCCCTTCTTTTCAAGCCTCGCTGCTGTTCCCGCTATTGTCGCCTGGGCTACACCAAAGTGCTTCTCAAGCTCCTTAAGCGTAATACATTCATCTTTAGTTTCATTAATTATCATAAGCATCTTAACCTGTGAAGATGTCATGTCATCTGCTCTTAACTCCTCATTGGAACATCTTCCAAGAATATCATTAAGACGCTTTATAAGCTCTCCACAATGGAGTGACTCTCGCTGCATATCTGCTCCCTTCGTAACAAAACGGCATCAGAACCTGCCATTCTTTTAATAAAATTCTTAAGTAGCTTTGATATATTACAAAAATGACAGCACACTGTCAATAGCGTGCTGTCATTTTTATTTTTATTTAATATTTAATGTTATCTGTAATAAGCAGGCTTCAGATGAACCGGCACCCCATCTGAATACTCCGCAATATTAGTTCCCTGAATAAGTGGTCTTACATACTTAATATACTCATCAGAAATATCTGTTCCATCTGCGGTTATCCACTCTGCTGGGAACTTCTTTTCCTTATTGCATATATCGTTCACATCTGCAAGTCCGTAATTAATCTCATATCCGTTAGTATCATCTCTTACAAACGTAATCATTTTTCCAGTTTCACCGTCAAGAGCTGCTACAACCGCTGCCTTTCCTGCTTTTTCGGCTTCATCAATATCTGTTGCTGAAGCAAGAAGTGATGAACATCTCTGTGGAAGATTAAGCTCAATACTTCTGCATTTAATTCCAAATTCTGCTTTAACATAATTTTCAAGATACTTTCCACAGCCTGTAAGCATCTTATGTCCAAAACCATCAACCGATGCTGCATCTGCATATTCACATATGAATCTGCCGTCTTTGTCCGCAATTCCTTCTGATACGCACACAACAACTGCAGTTTCCTGTTCAAGTGCCGCCTTAAGTGACTTCTTGAATTCTTCCATATCAAATGCATGCTCTGGCATATATATAAGATAAGGATTTCTGCTATACTCTGTTCTAGCAAGTACTGATGCCGCTGTAACCCAGCCTGCATGCCTTCCCATAAGTTCAACAATTGTCACAGACGGATGTGCATAACATGTTGCGTCAAGTATAATTTCTTTTAATGTTGAAGCAACATATTTTGCAGTTGAACCATACCCTGGAGTATGATCTGTCATTACAAGATCATTATCAATTGTCTTAGGTACACCTATAAATCTTATGTCCGATTTCTTCAATAATGCCACTCTTGATAATTTTGACACTGTATCCATTGAATCATTGCCACCAATATAGAACACATATCCAATGTTCATCTGTGCAAATGTATCAAACAATTTATCATACACCTTATCCCCTAAATCTTCTGGAAGCATATACCTGCAGCTTCCAAGAAAAGAAGCCGGTGTTATCTTTAATCTATCAATTGGCTCATTATCTGCCACTTCAGAAAGATTAATGAAATTGCCTGCCAGAAATCCCTCAATTCCATGCACCATGCCATACACAGTGCCAATCTTTTCCTTATTTCTAAGTCCTTCCTCAATCACTCCATATAATGATGAATTAATAACCGCTGTCGGTCCGCCTGACTGACCTACCAGAATATTCTTTAACATACTCATGCCTCCTACATTATTGCTGTTGCTTAGATTGTATCACCTGTCGATTATTGATTGCAACATGATAACAATATTTCATAACAAGTTGACACATCCCCCCTAAGCGTATAATATTCAGTTATTCACACATTTAAGGAGTTTAATATGAGATTCGTAATACAACGTGTTAATCATGCAAATGTTAAGATAGATGGCGAAGTTGTTGGAAATATCGGACATGGGCTTCTGATTCTTTTCGGGGCTGGTCAGGACGATACAGAAGAAATGCTTCCAAAATATGTAGACAAGATATGCAAAATGCGTATTTTTGAGGACGAGAATGGCAAAACTAATCTGTCACTGGCAGATGTCGGTGGCGAGCTGCTTATTGTAAGCCAGTTTACACTTTATGCGGACTGCCGCAAAGGCAACCGTCCAAGCTTTACTAATGCCGGCGCGCCTGATATGGCTAACGCCCTTTATGAAAAATTTGTGGCAATGTGCCGTGAACGTGTTCCTAAAGTTGAAACCGGCAGATTCGGTGCTGATATGAAGGTCAGCCTTGAAAACGACGGTCCATTCACAATACTGATAGATAGTGAGGATTTCTGATATGTTTAGAATGTGGTGTAAGCTCTTTGACGACAGAGGGCATCTTATCAAAGACACTGTAATTAAAAATGCGGATTCTGATTTAAACAGAACCCGCAAAATATTCGCTGCTATTCATGACGCATGCTATGAATTCGACCTTGCCGAGCCAATCTGGCTCGATTCCAATGTTTCAGAATTCCAGCGCCACTCGAAAGTACGCTTCACTAAAGATAACTTTGTTGAAGATATCGAATTTGCTTATATGGAAATTGAGGTTATTGAGGAAGATTAGAAATTCATTGACTTTTTGCGCGAAGAATATCAATCTTATTTGATATATTGCGTTTTAAAAAAGCATTCTTCTTTTTAACATCTAATTATTACCATACATTAAACAATAACATTTCGCTCTTCCCCAGCCATAAATGCCTTGATATTAAGATATATCTCGTCCATCAGGCGGGTTCTCGCCTCGTATGTCGCCCATGCAACATGAGGGGTAACGATAAGCTTGTTGCTGTCCTTAATTGTAAGAAGAGGATTGTCCTTAGCAACCGGCTCAGTAGTTATTACATCAAGTCCTGCCGCTGCAATCACGCCTTCGTTAAGCGCTTTTACAAGGTCTGCGTCATTAACAATCGGGCCACGTCCAAGATTCAGAAGAACTGCGCTGCTCTTCATCTTCTTAAGTGTCTCATAATTAAACAGATTTTCTGTATATTTGTTAAGCGGTGCATGAATTGACACGATGTCCGATTTCTTCAAAAATTCATCAAACTCATATCTTTCGTATGGCACATCATAGCTGTGACCACTTGCTGAATAGTATATTACATTACAGCCAAAGTCTGCCGCAATCTTGGCAACGCCTCTTCCTATATTGCCAAGTCCGACAATTCCCCATGTCTTTCCTGCCAGTTCGTGAAACACATTTGCAAAATGTGAGAAGCAAGGCCACTCGGCATACTCACCGCTCTTTACGAAGTCATCATAATATCTCATCTTCTCGACAAGATAGAATGCAAGTGCAAATGTGTGCTGTATAACTGACTGTGTTGAATATCCGGCAACATTGGCGACTCTTATTCCATGCGCTTTGGCATATTCTATATCAATATTGTTGTAGCCTGTAGCTGCCTCTGCCACCATCTTAAGATTAGGCGCGGCTGCCATGCACTCTGCGTTCATGTTAGTTTTATTAATAATAACGACATCAGGATTATGCTCTTTCATTCTTGCAACAGCTTCCTCATAAGAACTTAAGCTGTATGTCACAACCTCGCCAAGCCTGTTAAACTGCTCAAGCGAAATATCATCTCCGTATGTCATAGTTTCCAACATAAGTATCTTCATAATAATCCTCCGTTTCTGCACATTTTTGCATAATTATCGTACATTTTTAATAATTTCCCTGTACTGTTTATTTAGTTTCACAAGCTCCCTGTCTACATTTTTTAGTAAAAAAAGTCGTCCTGCGCCTTTCATTTTCTTAAATGGTTTTACAGTCAGCCTGCTATGTATATTGACATTTCCGCTGTCATCATCTGCATAATTTCTGATTGCTATTAATACAGTCTGCATACAAACCTCCCAAAAGACATTGAATACTACCGCATTATACAACTTAATTAAAGCAGATATTGTCGAACCACCGTCTGATTAAATATTTGAAACAAGTTCCTTCATAACTTTGACATTGTTAGCAATTGCGAGCTTTTCAAATGCAGGGTAATCCATTGTTGCACTGTCATCAGCCTTATCTGATATAGTTCTTAATATTACAAATGGAACTTTATTAAGGTAAGAAACCTGTGCTATCGCTGCTCCCTCCATCTCTGTACAGAAGCCATCGAAATTGCTGCTGATTCTCTCCTTAACAGCCTTGTCTGATATGAACTGGTCGCCGCTTACAACTCTGCCGACATGTACTCCGATTTCCGGAACTGCATTTTTACAAGCCTCGCCAGCAAGTTTAATAAGTCTTTCGTCTGCTGCAAATGAAAGTGTATCCATTCTTGGAATCTGTCCTAAAGGATATCCAAATCCTGTCGCATCCATGTCATGATGAAGAACATCTGATGAAATAACAACATCTGCAATATCAATCTCTGCCTTAAGTGAACCAGCGATTCCTGTATTAATAATGTAGTCTGCTTTGAAGTCATCGACAAGAATCTGTGTGCATGCCGCTGCATTAACCTTACCGATTCCGCTTCTTACAATAACAACATCTTTCCCGGCAAGCTTTCCTGCTTTAAATGTCATGCATGCCTTAGTTTCCTCGCGGGTAATCTCCATTACCTCAACAAGCTGTTCTACTTCTTCGTCCATTGCACCAATAATACCTATCATAAATCCTCCTTATATATCCATTTCAAACTGCATACATTATAATTGAACATTTGCAATAAAACAACTTATGCTTTTTCATATCATGTAAAAGTGTTATACTGTAAAAAAAGATAAGTAAGGAGATTTTTATGAAATTTAAGACTTCAGGCGTATGTTCACGCGCGATAGATTTTGATGTTGTTGATGGAAAGGTTGTTAATGTGCATTTCACTGGCGGATGTGCCGGCAATACTCAGGGCGTTGCTGCTCTTATCGAGGGCATGGACATTGACGAAGCTATCAAAAGAATGGACGGTATCAAATGCGGCTATAAGGACACGTCATGTCCTGACCAGCTTGCTAAAGCCTTAAAGGAATATAAGAAAAATAATGAATAGTGTCGCGCGATTTAAAAGAGTTTATGTCGAGATAACAAGCAGCTGCAACCTGCACTGTTCTTTCTGTCAGGAAACTCTGAGAAAACCACATTTTATGAGTGTGGACGAATTCCGCACAGTGATTGAAAGAATCGGACATTATACTAATTACATTTATCTTCATGTTAAAGGCGAGCCGCTTCTGCATCCACAGCTTGGTGAAATTCTTAAGATATGTCAGGACGCTGATATGACAGTAAATCTTACTACCAATGCCACTCTTATTAAAGAGAAGCTTCCGGTTTTACTGGAGTATCCTGTACATCAGATTAATGTGTCGCTTCACAGCGCTGACGATAACGACTGCATTGACATGGATTCTTATATTCATAATCTTTTTGAATCCTGCGAGACGCTTCTTGATAAGACTGAAACAGAGATTTCACTAAGACTCTGGAATACTAAGAAAGAGCCTTTTCTGTTTGGTGAAAAGAACTGCACAATCAAGAGACATCTTTATATTAATGTTCAGTCTCCGTTTGAATGGCCTGATGTGAACAGCACTTATTGCAATGAGCGCGGATTCTGTCAGGGACTCCGCCAGCATATGGCTATTCTGTGTGACGGAACTGTCGTTCCATGCTGTCTTGACGGTAACGGTGTGATGGCTCTTGGCAATATTCTTGATTCAACACTTGAGGAAATCCTTTCATGCCCACGAAGCGTCACATTTATGGAGGGATTCAAGAAAAAGACTGCGGTCGAACCGCTCTGTATGCATTGCAGCTTTAAGGAAAGATTTGCTCACAAAATGTAATGATACATTTGAACAAATCGGACATTTTATTATATTTTCAGGAGAATGACCTATGAAAAAAATAGTACTTACCGGTGGTGGTACTGCCGGACATGTAACACCTAATATTGCCCTGCTTCCAAGCCTTAAGGAAGCCGGCTACGAGGTTTTCTATATCGGCTCTTATACCGGTATTGAAAAAACTCTTATTGAAGATCTTGGAATTCCTTATTATGGTATTTCATCCGGCAAATTAAGAAGATACAGAAGTCTTAAGAATCTGTCTGATCCATTCCGTGTGCTTCATGGACTTTTTCAGGCTAAGAGACTTATGAAAAAAATCAAACCTGATATCGTATTTTCTAAGGGAGGCTTCGTGTCTGTACCTGTTGTTCTTGCCGCTGGAAGCCGTCATATTCCAGTGATTATCCACGAATCCGATATGACACCAGGACTTGCCAACAAGATTGCTATGAGAAAAGCAACTAAAATATGCTGCAATTTCCCAGAAACTCTCAAGTATCTTCCTGAAGGAAAAGCAGTTCTTACAGGTTCTCCTATCAGACAGGAGCTTTTGCTTGGCAACAAAGCTGCCGGACTTGACCTTTGCAACTTCACAACTGATAAACCTATTATTCTTGTTGTCGGCGGAAGTACTGGCGCTGTCCATGTAAATGAGGCTGTAAGAAGCATTTTACCTGAGCTTCTTAAGGATTTTCAGGTTGTTCACCTGTGTGGAAAAGGCAAGATGGACGAATCACTCAATGGAACTCCCGGCTATGTCCAGTTCGAGTACATAAGCGAGCAGATGCGCGACCTTTTCGCAATCAGTTCTATTGTTATCTCGCGTGCGGGTGCCAATGCCATATGCGAACTGCTTGCTCTCAAGAAGCCTAATCTTCTGATTCCGCTTTCTGCTAATGCAAGCCGCGGCGACCAGATTCTTAATGCCAATTCTTTCAAGGAGCATGGTTATTCCATGGTTCTTACGGAGGAGGATATGAATAAGGATACCTTACTTGCCGCAGTCCGCAAGCTTTATGCTGACAGACACCAGTACATCATTAATATGGAAAAAAGTGAGCAGCAGGATTCTATTGACAAAATTATGAATTTAATTAAAGATAATAGTAAATAATAATCCGGAGGTGATTTTATGGGCGCTGTTAAACATAGCCGTCAGCGTGACGCTATCAAAACATTTCTTATGTCACGAAAAGACCACCCAACTGCCGATGTTGTATACACATTTGTCAAAAATGATTTTCCAAGCATAAGTCTTGGAACAGTTTATAGAAACCTTTCCTTTCTTGTGGAGCATGGCGAAGCCGTTACTGTTCCATGTGAGGACGGTTTCGTTCATTACGATGCCAATACGAAGCCGCATCTGCATTTTCAGTGCAGAAGGTGTAAATGTTTAATTGATATCACCAATCCATCTGACAATGAAATCCTTGAAAACCTCGGAGCTAATGTTTCATCACATTTTCCGGGCAAAATCGAGGCTGGTTCAGTCTGTTTCTATGGATTGTGTGAAAAATGTGCTTCGGATAATTAACATTTTTACAAGTCAGCAAAATAAAAAACAGTAATCATTCCTATTTTTATTGACAAGCTGATTTATTTCTGTTATATTCTAGTTACGAACTGATGAAACATTTTCAGAAGTTCCGATAAGTAGAGTTCAGGCTCATGCCTGTTATGTTTATAAACGAAAGGAGATTATTATTATGAAGTATGTATGTACAGTATGTGGTTATGTTTATGAAGGAGAATCTCTTCCAGCAGATTTCGTCTGTCCAGTATGTAAGGCACCAGCAAGCAAGTTTGCTGCACAGACAGGAGAAAGAGAATGGGCTGCTGAGCACGTTGTTGGCGTAGCTAAGGGCGTAAGCGAGGATATCGTTGCTGATTTAAGAGCTAACTTTGAAGGTGAATGTTCAGAGGTTGGTATGTACCTTGCTATGGCAAGAGTTGCTCACAGAGAGGGTTATCCAGAAATCGGTCTTTACTATGAGAAGGCTGCCTGGGAAGAAGCTGAGCATGCTGCTAAGTTCGCTGAACTTCTCGGCGAAGTTGTAACAGACAGCACTAAGAAGAATCTTGAGATGAGAGTTGAAGCTGAAAACGGCGCAACAGCAGGTAAGACTGACCTTGCTAAGAGAGCTAAGGCTGCTAACCTTGACGCAATCCATGATACAGTTCATGAAATGGCTCGTGACGAGGCTAGACATGGTAAGGCATTCGAGGGACTTCTTAAGAGATACTTTGGCTAATTGTAAAACCAATTGAATCGCATAATATAAGGAATTTTAAGAGGAATAAGTTTTTGAACTTATTCCTCTTTTTAATTTCTCCTTTTCCTTGAATTCGACAATCTTAAATAGTATAATTTTGTTATGATTTATTGTGTAATTAAATATTTGTAGAGAAGGAGATATGGATTATGGTTTCATGGAACAATTTAGACACACTTTCATCTTACAAGGAGTTAGCAGATGTTAAGCCAGCCTGTCTTACAGAGGTTATGTCTGGTGATAATGGTGCAGAACGCGTTAAGAATTACAGCGTACCTATGGCTGCCGGACTTTCATATAACTACGCATCTAAGCAGGTTAATGAAAATGTGCTTGCTGCACTTGAAAAGCTCGCTGATGAGGCTCAGCTTGCAGACAAGTTTAAGGCTTTATATAACGGAGAAGTTGTTAACACTGGTGAGAAGAGACTTGTTCTCCATCATATGACAAGAGGACAGTTAGGTGACGCAGTTGAAGCTGATGGCGTTGATAAGAGAACATTTTACAAGACACAGCAGGAAAGAATTGCAGAATTTGCTAACAAGGTACATAACGGTGAGATTACTAATGCAGCCGGTGAGAAGTTCACTACTGTTGTTCAGATTGGTATTGGCGGAAGCGACCTCGGTCCTCGTGCAATGTACATAGCACTTGAGAACTGGGCTAAGAAGAACAATGCATTTAAGATGGAAGCTAAGTTCATAAGCAATGTTGATCCAGATGATGCTGCCGCAGTGCTTGCTTCTACTGATGTTGCACATTCTATATTCGTACTTGTTTCTAAGTCAGGAACAACTCTTGAGACTCTTACTAATGAATCATTTGTTAAGGATGCATTAAAGAAGGCAGGACTTGATCCTTCTAAGCACATGATTGCTGTAACAAGCGAGACTTCACCACTTGCCAAGAGTGATGATTATTTAGACGCATTTTTCATGGATGATTATATCGGAGGTCGTTTCTCTTCTACTTCATCAGTTGGCGGTGCAGTATTATCACTTGCTTTCGGACCTGAAGTATTTGCAGAATTCCTTGATGGTGCTGCAGAGGAGGACAAGTTATCAGCTAATCCTGATATGCGCAAGAACCCTGAGATGTTAGATGCCCTTATCGGTGTATACGAAAGAAATGTATTAGGTTATCCTTGTACAGCCGTTCTTCCATATTCACAGGCTTTAAGCCGTTTTCCTGCTCATCTTCAGCAGCTTGATATGGAATCTAACGGTAAGTCAGTAAACAGATTTGGTGAGCCAGTTACTTATCCTACAGGACCAGTTATCTTTGGTGAACCGGGAACTAACGGTCAGCATTCATTCTACCAGCTTCTTCATCAGGGAACTGACATTGTGCCATTACAGTTCATCGGATTTAAGAACAACCAGTTAGAAACAGATGTTACAATTCAGGACAGCACAAGCCAGCAGAAGCTTTGTGCAAATGTTGCTGCTCAGATTGTCGCATTTGCATGCGGAAAGTCAGATGAGAACCTTAACAAGAACTTCAAGGGCGGAAGACCTTCAAGCATTATTATCGGAGACAAACTTACTCCTAAGACACTTGGTGCTTTACTTGCTCACTTCGAAAACAAGATTATGTTCCAGGGCTTCGTATGGAACATCAACAGCTTTGACCAGGAAGGTGTCCAGCTTGGTAAAGTACTTGCCAAGAAGGTACTTGCTCATGATACAGATGGTGCTTTAAAGGTATATAGTGATTTACTTAATATCTAACGAAAAAAGGCAGGGACTTGAAATTTTCAAGTCCCTGCCTTTTTTCTAATATATTACTGTTCATTAAAAAGTGCTGTTGAAAGATATCTGTCACCTGAATCTGGAAGAAGTGCAACAATTGTCTTTCCTGCATTCTCTGGGCGGGCTGCAAGTATCTGTGCTGCCTTAAGTGCTGCACCTGAAGAGATACCAACAAGTATACCCTCGCTCTTTGCAAAGCTTCTACCCTCTACGAATGCATCTTCATTCTCGATTGCGATAACTTCATCATATATCTTAGTATTAAGTGTATCTGGAACAAATCCTGCACCAATACCCTGAATCTTATGTGGTCCTGCCTCTCCCTTTGAAAGAACCGGGCTTGTAGCTGGCTCTACAGCAACAATCTTTACATCCGGGTTCTGTGACTTAAGGTATTCACCAACACCTGTAACAGTTCCGCCTGTACCCACACCTGCAACAAATATATCAACCTTTCCTTCTGTCTGCTCCCAGATTTCAGGACCTGTTGTAGCCTTATGAACTGCTGGGTTAGCTGGATTTACGAACTGGCCTAAGATTACTGAACCAGGATTCTGCTCCTTTAATTCCTCAGCCTTAGCGATAGCACCCTTCATACCCTTAGCGCCTTCTGTAAGAACAATCTCTGCACCATAAGCCTTAAGAAGATTTCTTCTCTCAACTGACATTGTATCAGGAAGAGTAAGAACTGCTCTGTATCCCTTAGCAACTGCAACTGCAGCAAGACCAATACCTGTATTACCTGATGTTGGTTCTATAATCATTGCTCCTGGCTTAAGCTCACCCTTCTTCTCAGCGTCCTCAATCATAGCAAGGGCAACTCTGTCCTTAACTGAACCAGCCGGGTTAAGATACTCAAGCTTTGTAAGAAGTGTAACTCCTTCAATTCCTGCATTCTTAGCGTAACGGCTTGCGTTAAGAAGAGGTGTGTTTCCAATAAGTTCCAATGCACTATTAATTACTTTACTCATGTTTTATTTTCCTCCTTATTATGAATGCATTTGCAAATATGCTTTTGCGTTCCCATTAACCTACTAACTTGATGTGTAAATGTGTTGTTGAATATAAAATACCACTATCAGCCTTCAATGTCAACACCATTTTCATGACGGGTTTTAACCATTGCATCATGTGTAATATCTTTAATAACTTCACTGGCAATTATAAGTCCTACAACAGATGGTACAAATGCAGTTGAACCCGGAATATCGCGTCTTTCTGTACATTTGTGGGCTGCTCCCGGAGGACATATGCAATTAGTACGACAGCTGATTCCCATATCCTCAATAGGACGAACGGGCTTTTCCTTAGAGTATACGACCTTAAGGTGCTTAACATTCCTCTTCTTTAATTCTCTTCTCATAACTTTGGCAAGCGGGCATACCGATGTCTTATATATATCAGCAACCTCAAATTCCGCCGGATTAAGTTTATTACCAGCACCCATACTGCTTATAATCGGGGTTCCTGCTTCCTGACACGCCATTACAAGTGCTATCTTGGCCGTTACAGTATCAACCGCATCAACTACATAGTCATATTTTGAAAAATCAAACTGATCTTTAGTCTCCGGAAGGAAAAAACATTTGTGTACAGTAACCTCACAATTCGGATTAATATCATGAATTCTCTCTTTGCACACATCTGTCTTATACTGTCCTATTGTTTTTCTTGTTGCAATAATCTGCCTGTTAAGATTGGTAAGACACACCTTATCATCATCTATCACATCAATCGCACCTACACCGCTTCTTACAAGTGCCTCCACTGTATATCCACCAACGCCGCCTACACCAAATACTGCGACACGGGAATTTTCTAATATATCCATAGCTTCTTTTCCAAACAGAAGCTCTGTTCTTGAAAACTGATTTAACATAGTTTGTCCTTTCTTTGCTTTTTGTATCTAAATTTTAATTCCTACTTACATGGTATGTCAATAATTATTAATTTTATATAAAACGCTTGCATTATCAAACCATTTGTTATATTATCATGTCAACAAGATGTAGTTTTTAATACTACATGTCATTATAGGAGGAGGGATTTATTATGACAACTTTTGCACCAGCACTTCATTTACAGAATGATAATATACACACTAAGATAAAGGCACAGATGATTATTAAAGACCCTGGCAGTTCGATAACACATTTTATCGGCATGCTCTGTGCAATTGCAGGATTATTCCCACTTATTCTTAAAGCAGCCTCTTATGGAACAACCGTATCTATTGTTTCAATGACTGTATTTATGGTAAGTATGATTCTTCTGTATGCAGCAAGCACAACTTATCACACATTTGATATATCAAGTAATGTCAATATTGTGCTGAAAAGGCTTGATCACTGCATGATTCCTGTTCTTATCGCAGGCTCATACACTCCAGTCTGCCTAATTGTACTTCATAATATATATGGCTATGTTATGTTTGGCATCGTGTGGGGAATCGCCATTCTTGCTATCACATTCAAGCTTCTCTGGGTAACTTGTCCTAAGTGGATATCTTCAGTTCTCTACATTGTAATGGGCTGGACATGTGTTATGGCTCTTCCTCAGATATATTCAGCACTTGCCGGAGCCGCTTTCTTCTGGCTTCTCGCCGGCGGAATCTTCTACACTATTGGCGGCGTAATATATGCAATTAAAATGCCTGCATTTAACGCAAAGCACCCTAACTTCGGAACACATGAAATCTTTCATGTATTTGTTATGGCTGGAAGCCTCTGCCACTTCATACTGATGTACAACTTTGTTGCGATTATGTAATCACCACACACCCATAAAATATGTAAGCGGCGGATTCCCGCCGCCTTTATCTATATTAAGCACCTGCTTTGCCCTTTCAGGCGTTATCCCACTTATATAATGGAGACTGCCGGCTGTTTCTCCGCACACATTGCTTGTAAAATCATTAACAGGTGCCGGTTTTACGCGTATTGTCAACATTTATTCACCGAGGAAATCCATCGGGTTAACAGGAATACCGTCCTTTGTCATTGCAAAATATATTCCTGGGCCCTCTTCTTTATAGTATGCTGTTGGCTCGGCCACGGTACCAAGAAGCTGACCGGCTGTAACTGTATCTCCAATCTTAACATTCACATCTGAAAGCATACCTGTTGTCATCTCATACCCATTACCTACTGCAAGCCTTACAGTAAGTCCTGTTTCAGTGTTTTCAGCAACATCAACAACTACACCTGATGCCGCTGCACATACCTTAGTTCCGACATCTGAAGCAACTACCATACCAGGACTGCATTTGTACATGCCAAGAGTCTTAAAATACACAGTAGAATCCATATTATATCCAAGCGTAACAGTTCCGCTGACAGGCCAGTATATAAGCTCTCCCTGGTCAAATGTATACTTACTTATAGCATTTGCCATAACCTCAGCTTCTGTCATAGGCTTGACAGTCTGTTCCTCAGTCTGCGACTCCTTTGTCTGCTCCGTAACCTCATCCTCAGTTCCATCACCATCATCAGACATGCTTGCTCTTGCGTTGGCATTAATAATATCATCATCACCAACAGTTGGTTCTTCCACTGGAATATCAGGGTCATCATCTGTCTTGATAGCCACATTTCCTTCTGTTTCATTCAGATTGACAAGATTGTTGTTCTTAGATTTCTTAACATTCTGTGCTACTGAAAATATCCCAAACACAAGCGCAACAATAACCGCCAGCGTAATAACCGCTGACACAACTTTAACCTTGTCGGTTCCTCGCGTTCTTACATTCGCCATACTAACATCCTCCTATCATTTCGCAAAGCTTTGATGTTAATATGTTTTCCAGATTCGTAAAGTTTATACTGTTTTTAAATGTAAAAATCCCCGCACACAAAGTGCGGGGAAATATTCAATAATCTTCTGACAAATCCGATATTACATCTCAACAGGAGTCTTAGTAAGCTTCCAGATTTCTGTAGCATACTCTTCAATAGTTCTGTCTGATGAGAACTTACCTGCCTTGGCTGTATTAGTCATAACAGTCTTAGCCCAGCCGTTAGTATCTCTGTATCTTTCATCAATCTTTCTCTGAGCCTCTGCATATGAACGGAAGTCCTTAAGAATAAAGTAAGTATCTGCTCTTCTGCCTCCATCATTGTTAAGAAGAGAATTGTAGATATCTCTGAACATCTCTGTATCCTCTGGAGAATATTTTCCATTGATAAGTTCCATAAGAACATCTCTTATTTCCTGATCATTGTTAAAGATTTCCATAGGATCATATCCGCCCTCATTCTCGAAACGTATAACTTCATCAGAGCTGAGACCAAATATCTGTGCATTTTCAGCACCAACTTCATTAACAATCTCAACATTTGCTCCATCCATAGTACCAAGAGTAATTGCACCATTAAGCATGAACTTCATGTTACCTGTACCTGAAGCCTCCTTAGAAGCTGTAGATATCTGCTCACTTACATCTGCTGCCGCAAATATAATCTCACCATTAGATACTCTGTAGTTCTCAATGAATACAACCTTAATCTTGCCCTTGATAGAAGCATCGTTATTAATAACGTTAGCTACATTATTGATAAGCTTGATTGTCTGCTTAGCAATCTTGTATCCTGCTGCTGCCTTGGCACCAAAGATAAATGTCCTTGGAACCATATCATAATCAGGATTTCTCTTAATCTGATTGTACAAATACATAACATGTAAGATATTAAGTAACTGTCTCTTATATTCATGAAGTCTCTTAACCTGTACATCAAAGATAGAATTAGGATCAACATCAATACCATTATGTTCCTTGATATACTTGGCAAGACGAACCTTGTTCTTATACTTAATCTGCATGAAATCCTGATGAGCCTTAGGATCATCAACATAGAGCATAAGCTTTTCAAGCTGGCTTAAATCTGTAACCCATCCATCACCAATCTTATCTGTAATCCAGTCAGAAAGAAGTGGGTTAGCATGCTTTAAGAATCTTCTCTGAGTAATACCGTTAGTCTTATTATTAAACTTCTCTGGCATCATTTCATAGAAATCTCTTAACTCCTGCTTCTTTAAGATTTCTGTGTGGAGCTTTGCAACACCATTAACAGAATATCCGGCAACAATTGCAAGATTAGCCATCTTAACCTGTCCGTCATAGATAATAGCCATCTTACGAACCTTCTCCTGATTTCCAGGATATTTAGCCTTAATCTCTTCTACGAAACGACGGTTAATCTCTTCTACAATCTGGTAAATTCTTGGAAGAAGTCTTGAGAACAACTCAATAGGCCACTTCTCAAGTGCCTCAGCCATAATTGTATGGTTAGTATAAGCAACAGTCTTAGTTGTGATATCCCATGCCTCATCCCATTCAAGTCCGTTCTCATCCATAAGGATACGCATAAGCTCTGCAACTGCAACAGTTGGATGTGTATCATTAAGCTGGAAAGTAACCTTCTTATAAATGTTCTTAACATCCCCATTATTCATTGACTTATATCTGTCAACAGCTCTCTGTACACTTGCTGATACGAAGAAATACTGCTGCTTAAGTCTTAATTCCTTACCGGCATAATGGTTATCATTAGGATAAAGTACCTCAACGATATTCTTTGCAAGGTTCTCCTCCTCAATAGCCTTCTGGTAATCACCCTTATCGAAAGAGTTAAGGTTAAATGTATTAACAGGCTCTGCGTCCCAGATTCTAAGAGAGTTAACAGTGTTATTGCCATATCCAAGAACAGGAATATCATATGGAACAGCGATTACAGAACGGTAATCTTCCTGAACAAACATATCTCTTCCAGTCTTTTCATCTCTGTAAGAACGAACATATCCACCGAATTTAACTTCATATCTGTATTCAGATCTCTTAATTTCAAATGGGTTGCCATCCTTTAACCAGTTATCAGGAACTTCTACCTGATATCCGTCCTTAATCTCCTGCTTGAACATACCATATTTATAACGGATACCACATCCATATGCAGGATATTCAAGAGTTGCTAAAGAATCCATGAAACATGCAGCAAGACGGCCAAGACCACCATTACCTAAAGCTGCGTCCGGCTCCTGATCCTCAATAACATTAATATCAAGACCAAGCTCGTCAAGTGCTTCCTTAATCTCATCATAAGCACAGAGATTAATCATGTTGTTACCAAGTGCACGTCCCATAAGGAACTCCATAGACATATAATAAACCATCTTAGGATCGTCCTTCTCATACTGCTTATGGGTGGCAATCCATTTATCAATAATAATATCCTTAACAGCATAAGAAACTGCCTGGAAAACTTCCTGATCATTAGCCTCTTCAATATTCTTTCTATAAAGAGACTTACAATTACTGATTACATTCTTCTTGAATTCTTCCTTACTGAAATTCTGTGTTAAACTTGTCGCCATGTATTTAAAACTCCCTTCTGAATATGGACGGCTCCCCAATACGCCGATAATACCTTGTAAAAATTATAATCCGCCCCACAATAGATGTTTTAATTATACATAATAATATTTACAAATGCAAACTTTATTATTCAATTGTTCTCAAGCCATATTTTCAATATTTTCCTATAATTCTTCCAAAATCCATCAGAATCTCAACAGAAAAATATCTCATAGAATTAATACCTAATTTAAATAACATATATGGCATAACAAACACCATAAATGTAATTACAAGACAGCCTTTATAATCTAAAGCCCTTGTAATTCCATATATTCCAATTGATATTATTAATAATAAAACAAGTCTGAACGCCTGACCAATTACCATATACCAAGCTATGCTGATATTAAAAGGAAGGTCATAAAAAATCTGCAGGCTCTGAATTGGTGCTGACAACTGTTCTAGTTTGTACAACTGACATATATTAAAAATATCAATAAATGCAGAAAGTCCCCATATAAAAAATGATATCATAAGTATTTTTAATAATTTAACAGCCTTTACCCTGCTTCTCTCTTTTGAAGTGTTAAGAAAAGCTATCATATGACATCTTTTTTCATATGCATATTCGCCTGATATTATGAGAATAAGAAATATTACGCATACAAGATTCTGACTTTCCGTGTTCTGATATTTCCTTGAGCCAAATATATCCTCATAAGCAGCGGGATTTACAATTCTCGCTTCTATCCCTTTTTCCTCATTAACTTTTCTTACATAATTCAGACAATTCTCCATATTTTCAAGAGTCTGACTTGCTTCACGAAATTTATATTTATAATTAGCATCTGTCTCTGCTTTTTTGCCTAATTCTTCGACAGCATTACGACATTCCTCAATATATGCTTCACACTCTTTATCTCCGGTATTTCCACTAAACATAGAATAAAAATTATTCATTGAAAAATCCGTATTACTATAATCAACACCTCTGTACATTCTGCATGATATCAATAAATAAACAGCAGCAGCAAGAAGTATTATTCCCTTTTGTAATATAAGGGTCTTATATAATTCAGATACAAATAAAGGTACTTTTCCCAATAACATCTGGATAAACTGAGAGCATTTTTCTATTATTTTTGTTATGGCACTCTTCCTGCCCTGTGCATATTTATGAGAATATGTAATATATACTCCAATCAATCCTGTTATTGCCAGTAATATTGTCAGAAGCCAAGTCGTACTCTGAATATCTGTAATAAAATTATCCGTTCCCCAGTTTTCATATATGTAATATGACTGCCCCGGAAACAATACATTTGAAATATTTATGTATTTTAAAAATGCAAATGCACTCTTAGATGATATATTAATATTAATTATATATTCAAAAACTAAAAACAACCCAGTTCCTGCTATTGATAATTTGTAATTACCGGTAATAAGGAAAACAAAATATACCAGCCATGACAACACACTCATAGCTATCGCAAATGTTATACAATATATAATAAAAAATGCAGCTACATTTGTCTTTAACGGGAACATATTAAACATATAAGAATTCTGTATCGGACTTCCCATGTTGCAGCCATAAATATTCTTATATATTGCCAGAATGACACCATTAAAAACAAATGAAAGCACTATTGATATAAGCAATATAATAAAACATCTTTTTACTGGTAATACTTTTCTGGAATTTTTACTGCCTCTAATCTGAAGAAACATATTATTTTCAAACTCTTCCATAAAAGTTATAAGCACAAATATCATCATCATCAGAAAAATAACCGGAAGTTGCTTGTCTGATACCAGTTTTTCTATAGCAGTAGTATTAGTGATAGAGAAATTGATTTCCCCTCTGCTTTCCAAATCTGCCATATACTTTTGCGCATTAAGTACATAGTAGCTTTGCTCCTCTGCAAATAATGTACTGCTAATAATTTTCTTGTAATTATTCTCTGCCATTGACATATCAGAAGCATTGACATATTTATATTTTTCCTGTAAAAGTTTTATTGCTTCTTCAATATATTCCCTGTCAGCTTCGTAGTCATCTCCTTTATCATGTGCATACCTGCTGTATGTTAATGATCCAATCATTTCTGTTTGATTAGCATATTCATACATCAACTGATTATAATAAGCATATACTTTTTTATCATTCGTGTTATTAATCTTAAAAATGATCAACCAGATTATTATTCCAAGAAAAATAGCAATAAATACAACACTTTTCCGTAAAACTCTCAATAATTCCATTTTGCTCCTATTCCGGAGTAATCTGTATCCACTCCTTGTTTCCTGTTCCAATGTCAGCTTTGTCCAACACTGCACTTAAACATACTTTAATTATTTTAGGTTTATTTCCAAGTTCTTTTACCATCTTCTCATATTTGTCCATTAAGCCAGATGATGCTTTGAACTGTTGAATATCTGTGTCTGTTGTTGTCACTAACAAATATCTTCTGTCTCCTCCCAATATATCTACATCAGCAATCATCTTAGTACTATCCTTATTAAATTCTAAAGTATCTTTTATCTCGCCATTTGTATCCACTATATAAACAATATTTTTATCATCAGTTGTAATATTCTTTTTCCCTTTAGAAAGGTCTGGTTTATCAAATACATAAAAATACTGTCCATCATATCCTGCAAGTTTTGTATAATTTCTGTTTGATTTATTATCCAGTTTAAATACTTCACTTATTTCCTGTGTTTTAAGATTCATTCTATAAAGACACCATGCACTTGAATCTACTCCTGCAAAATACATGTTGTCATCTTTGTCATAAAATAATTCTGATGTAACCCAATATTTAGATTCTGCTTTCTCAGATAATTCGTCATCACTAGTTATATCAATAAAGCAATCAATATTTCCCGTATCTGTATCAAGACATTCCACAATATATTCTTCTGCCTCTAATGATATGCTCATTCTGCGATTAATGTAAATTTTATTATCTATTGCATTAAGTGATGCCAAGTCAGTAACTATGAAATCAGTTCCACCACTAAACGGTGCATTATATTTCTTTACTATTTCTGGTTCAGATGAATTATCAAGATTCGCCTTACACATAAGCATCCCTGAGTCACTATATAGAAGATAATACATATATCCATTGACAACATCCGCATATTTAATTTCACCCCATGCTGATGATATGGACATTCCATCTATTGATAATGTCTTTTCCGTTTTCTTATCTCTTAATGTTTTATCATAAGACACAAGGATATCCTTCTCCTTTGTCTTTTCTATCATGTATATTCTTCCATCATAATACCATACTGCGCTTCCTAAGCGTTCATAATCTGACAAATATGCCTCGCACTCTGCATCATCATGCGCACAATCTACTTTTGAACATAACGCTACGCTATTGTTATTAATCATATCATAGTAATACATAAATTTATAATTCTCACCGCTAACTGGAGAATTTGAAAGATAATAATATCCTTTTTCCGCAGCCGCAGCATTTTTCTTCATATAAAATTGAGCCTCATCTTTATATTCATAATCAGAATATTTATAAACATTGTCATCTTTCTTAACCGTATTATTATTACTACATGCTGTTAATACAGCCATTCCTGCAATCAATATTGCTAATACTGCCTTCTTCAATAGAATCTCCCCCTTTATCTTAATAAATAATGCTGCTTAAGAAAACTCATTTAGGATTCTCAAGCAGCACATGTTTATAGTTCGCAATTTTATAACTTATCTTGCATCGATACAAAATATCCCTCTAAATCGCTTATATCTTTTCTGACCTTGGTTCCTTCTGTTTCTGCCTCAAAGGACATCAATGTTTTATACTTATATGTAAGTATTCCCTTCGTTCCTTCCGCATAGACATCATACATATCCTTAGATACTGGAAAAGTAACTATTTTTCCAGTATCAAGATTCATGGTAAAATAATAAGCAATTCCTTTCTCTGCAAGTCCTTCCTGGATAGCTCCAGTTCCAGCATACATCCGCTTATTAACATATTCCTCCTGAAATTTAGATGCAAGAGTTGCTGTCGTTGTGATTCTTTTAGACAACACCTGCATGATAAAATCTTTTGCCATAAATATAAATATAGCAATCACAACTACTGCAAATACAGTTAGTATTAACACGCCTAACCAGTGTGGTGCGACCTCCAAATTATCAGTTGTTCCCACTGCGCCAATCTGAGTGAATGTTGTCATAAAAAAGCACCCCTTTCATCAAATATATCAATATATCTGTGCTATTAAAAGCCTATCCTTTTCTATACAATAATATCAATGTGAATTATTACTTCCAAGAGGTATTATTAATGATAACTTATCTTCATTAACCATTCATTTATACCTCTATATTACAACAATTCCGACCTTTTTCTTAATTAAATAGTAGCATATACATTAATATATGTCAATTATTCCCATATCACAAAAAAGCTGTGTACCAGCCCAAAAGACCAGCACACAGCTTCATTTAACTTTTATTCAATTACCTGCATTAAGCAAGCTTCTCAACAGCAAGTGTAACCTTCTCACCGTTGATATCCCACTCTTTCTCGAATCCTGCAGTCTTTCCAGTGATAATATCCTGTGCAAGAACTACAGTCTTAACCTGAGCGGCATTCTTATTAACAATATCAGCGATTCTTTCGTTGCCTGATACATAGAGATTAATCTTATCCATAACCTCGAAACCAGCGTCCTTACGCATAGTCTGAACCTTAGAGATAACCTCTCTTACGAAACCTTCCTCGATAAGCTCTGGAGTAAGGTTAGTATCAAGAACAACTGTGATACCCTTGTCGCTGCTTGCAACAAATCCTTCCTTCTGAGTCATCTCGATAAGAACATCGTCCTTAGATAGCTCGATAGCCTGACCTTCAACATTTAACTCGAAGCTGCCTGACTCGTTAAGCTTATCCATAGTTGCGTTACCGTCAACCTCTGTAAGAGCTGTTCTGATTGCATTAAGAAGCTTTCCGTACTTAGGTCCGAGAGTCTTCATCTGTGGCTTGAATGAGTATGATGTAAATGCTCTGACATCATCTGTGTATTCAACTTCCTTAACATTAAGCTCATCAGCGATGATAGCTGTATAGAACTCATCAAGCTTCCAGTCTGCTTTAATAAACATTTTGCCAATTGGCTGACGGTTCTTGATATTAGTTGAATTACGGCATGCACGTCCGATAACAACTGCGTCTAATACATCATCCATAGTTTCCTCAAGCTTTTTGTCAATGAACTGCTCATTAACCTTAGGGAAGTCGCATAAATGTATTGAAATAGGCGCATTTTTATCAATGCTGCATACAAGATTTCTATAAATGCTTTCTGTCATGAATGGAACCATTGGTGCAGAAATCTTAGCCAGAGTTACAAGTGTTGTGTAAAGAGTCATGTAAGCATTAATCTTATCCTGCCCCATTCCCTTAGCCCAAAATCTTTCACGGCTTCTTCTTACATACCAGTTAGAAAGCTCGTCTGTGAAGTCCTCAAGAGCTCTTGCAGTCTCTGTAATCTTGTAATTCTCAAGGTTAGTATCAACAACCTTAACTAAAGAATTAAGCTTTGATAATAACCATTTGTCCATAACTGAGAGCTTGTCATATTCAAGCTGATACTTAGTAGCGTCAAAATCATCAATATTAGCATACAGTACGAAGAATGCATATGTGTTCCAGAATGTTCCCATGAACTTTCTCTGACCTTCTGAAACCCACTCGTCCTTGAATCTGTTAGGAACCCAAGGAGCTGAATTCTCGTAGAAATACCAACGGATTGCGTCAGCACCATGCTTCTGTAATGCGTCAAATGGATCAACAGCGTTACCCTTTGACTTACTCATTTTCTGTCCGTCTGCATCCTGAACATGTCCGAGAACAATAACATTCTCATATGGAGCTTTGTTAAAGAGCAGTGTTGAGATAGCAAGTAATGAGTAGAACCAGCCTCTTGTCTGGTCAACAGCCTCAGATATGAACTTAGCTGGGAACTGCTGCTCGAATACTTCCTTATTCTCAAATGGATAGTGGTGCTGTGCAAATGGCATTGAACCTGAATCGAACCAGCAGTCGATAACTTCTGGAACTCTCTTCATTGTTCCCTGACACTTAGGGCACTTACATGTAACTGCATCAACATATGGTCTGTGAAGCTCAATATTATCTGGACAATTGTCTGACTTTTCTTTAAGTTCTTCGATACTTCCGATAGACATCATCTCACCGCAGTCCTCACACTGCCAGATATTAAGAGGTGTACCCCAGTATCTGTTTCGTGAAATTCCCCAGTCCTGAACATTTTCAAGCCATGCTCCGAAACGTCCTGTACCGATTGTCTCTGGAATCCAGTTGATTGTCTTATTATTAGCAATTAAGTTAGCCTTAACTTCTGGGTCTGTCATCTTGATAAACCATGACTCTCTTGCATAGTAGATAAGAGGTGTATCACATCTCCAGCAATGAGGATATTCATGCTCTACCTTAGGTGCTGAGAAGAGGATTCCTCTGCCCTCAAGTTCCTTAAGAACCTCAACATCACAGTTGATAGCGCCTGCTTCCATCTCTTTCTTAGTTGGCTTAGCACGCATTCCTGCAAATGGAGTCTCAGGCTTCATAACACCAGCCTCGTCTACCATCTGAACAAATGGAGCGTCATATTTTCTACCAACTCTTGCATCGTCTTCACCAAATGCAGGTGCAATATGAACGATACCTGTACCATCTTCCATAGTTACATAATTATCGCAATATACGAAAAATGCTTTCTTGTGCTGCTTGTCAGCGCAGTCCTTAGCGCACTGGTAAAGTGGCTCATATTCCTTATATTCAAGGTCTTTACCCTTGTATTCTTCAATAATCTCATAAGCAGGTGTGCCTTCTTCTCTCTCGATTCCACCAAGAACCTTGTCAAGAAGTGCCTTTGCCATGATGTATGTGAATCCATCTGCTGCCTTAACTCTCGCATAAGTCTCATCTGGATTAACACAAAGAGCAATATTAGAGCAGAGTGTCCAAGGAGTTGTTGTCCATGCAAGGAAATATGCATCCTCTCCAACAATCTTGAATCTTACAACTGCTGTACGCTCTTTAAGAGTCTTATAGCCCTGGGCAACCTCATGTGAAGAAAGAGGTGTACCACAACGAGGACAGTAAGGAACAATCTTGAATCCCTTATAGAGAAGTCCCTTATCCCATATCTGCTTTAAAGCCCACCATTCAGACTCGATAAAGTTATTGTCATATGTTACATATGGGTTATCCATATCAGCCCAGAAACCAACAGTAGATGAGAAATCCTCCCACATACCCTTGTATTTCCATACAGATTCCTTACAATGCTTGATAAATGGCTCGATACCATATTCTTCAATCTGTTCCTTGCCATCAAGACCTAACATCTTCTCAACCTCAAGCTCAACAGGAAGTCCATGTGTATCCCATCCAGCCTTACGAGGAACCATATAACCCTTCATTGTTCTGTATCTTGGAATCATATCCTTAATAACTCTTGTAAGTACATGTCCAATATGTGGCTTACCATTAGCAGTTGGAGGTCCGTCATAGAATGTGTAAGTTGGACCTTCCTTTCTGTTATCAATACTCTTCTGGAAGATATCATTGTCTTTCCAGAACTTTTCAACTTCTTTTTCTCTGTCTACGAACTTCATGTCCGCAGAAACTTTCTGATAAATCATTGCAGCTTCCTTTCTGGTTTATACTATTAAACCCCTCTGTCGTAATACAACAGAGGGGTAAACTTGCTTATCCTAAAATCTGAATGATTACGACATACTATCATATGCGTCCCTGGCTTTAACCTGACGATGGGATTACCGTCCCCGCTTAGTCTCGTGATGATTTCAGCGAAGATGCTCAGAAGTGATGTTCAGATGGATAGTACTCGCACCGGCTCTCACCATCCCGGCTCGCTCATGCTTTTCACTCCAACCTACTGTCTTCGTCAATGCATTTGATTAGATTTTATATAATAAATGTTTAGTTGTCAAGCTGATTCTTAGCCACAATTCTCATAATCAGATCTACGCTTCCGTCAATTCCATAAGTTGAACTGTTAATTGTGAGGTCGTAATTATCTGCTTCGCCCCACTTCTTGCCTGTATAGAATGCGTATCTTTTAAGATGTGCCTTATCCTCTTTTGAAACATACTTCGCAGCCTGCTTATAAGTAAGCTTCTCTTTGCTTGTATGGTAAGTTCTCTGTATACGCAGCTTCTTAGGAGCTGTGATAAATATGCTTATATGAGGAATATGGTTCTTAGTAAGAATATTATCCGCATATCTTCCCATGATAACATATGGTTCCTGCTTTGCTAAATCGACCAGCTTCTTAGATGTATTAAAGAACTGTACATCCGACCTTGAAAGACCATGGTACTTCCTAAAATCTCTCCACCACTGAGCCGGTGTCCTTGCTGTTTTATTCTGGAATAAAGCTCTGTCAGTTTCTTCATGTTCTTCATTACGCTGTAATATCTCGTTCATGATAGATACATCATAATAGCTGATTCTTAACTTATCAGCAAGCTTGAAACCTATATCTGTTCCGGCACAGCCATATGAACGGCCTATGCATATAATAAGATTGTCGTCCTTTCCAAATCTGTTTGCAAGATTGGACATATTAAGCTCTGCATGCTCCGGGTCAATAATATCATTTCCCTCTCTCGCTTCCTGCATAGCCATTGCTTCATCAAATATCTCACCATATTCATGCATTATTTCTTTATGAAGCTGAGGATTCTTTTTAGTGGTTCTTGCCATATTACTTATAAGTGCAAGCTCACTTCTAAGAACTGAAGAATCCGCACTGGATTTAAGCAAATCTCTTAAATCATTAATACATTTTTCCTTGTTTCCCTGATATACACGTCCCAGATTAGAACCTGTAGCTTTATATACTTTCTCATCCAGTGCGTATATTCTGTTCGCAAGTTCAGTTATTTTATCATTATCTGCCATAATGCGCACCTCCTAATTATATAAAGAATAACAGTGTGTCAATAAGGAATACTGGTACAAGGCAGCACAATGACCACACAATATACCCAAAGAAGCTTGGCATCTTAACACCATTTTCATCTGATATTGACTTAACCATGAAATTAGGTGCATTACCGATATAAGTTATTGCTCCCATAAATACCGCGCCACATGATATTGCTGTAAGCATTTTTGCAGGAACAACTCCAAGAGCTGTTGTAAGTCCTGACACAAATCCCATTGAACCAGCCGTTGTAAGGAATACAAGGTAAGTTGGTGTATTATCAAGGAAACTTGAAAGTGCACCCGTTACCCAGAACATCTGTGATGGATGTGTAAGTCCAAGTTCCGCACCTGCGCTCTTTAAAATCATAAGAGCTGGCTGCATAGTAATAAATATACCTATAAAAAGTACAGCAACTTCCTGAATGGCACCCCATGTGAAATGGTTCTTCTTTCTTATCTCTGCATTAGTTGTCTTGAATGATAAAAATGCGGCTAAAAGAATCATAACCACTTCAATAAGTGAAGTAATTGCAAGCTTAACCTCTCCAAATATAGGAATTGAGATTACCTCGCCGGCAGCATTCTGGAAAAATGATACATCCGGAAGTACTCCGCTTAATATAACTGCTACAACAATAATTACGATGAATATAATATTATGTAATCCCTCAAATCTTATAAGTGGCTCATTTTCCTTAATCTCCGGCATATAACCTGCTGCTATATCCTTCCTGTATGCTCTCTTGTCAATAAAATAAAGCACTGTTAGAAGAATAATCATGTTAAGGAGCAGTATCGGAAAGAATCTTATACTCCAGAAGAAAGGAACACCTCTTGAAAATCCCATAAGAAGTGGTGGGTCACCGATAGGTGTAAGACTTCCTCCCATATTAGATATAAGGAAAATGAAGAACACCATAATGTGAGCCTTATTTCTTCTCCAAGAATTCATCTTAATAACAGGTCTTACAAGAAGCATTGACGCACCTGTCGTTCCAATCCAGCTTGAAAGAAAGGTTCCTATTCCAAGAAGAATAACATTTACTCTTGGTGAACCAACAAGACTTCCCTCAACTGTTATGTTACCAGCTACGCAGAACAAACCAAAAAGCAGTACAATGAATGTAAGATAATCATTTACCAGACATTCAAGTACAGTCTCTGCTGCTGTTCCAGCACCATACTTAACTGCGAACGGAATTATGAAAAGCAGTGACCAGAATATTACAGCAAATGGTCTGTACTTTTCCCACCATTCTCCTTTTACAAGTGGAATTATGGCTATACACAAAAGCAGACATGCAAATGGTATACAAAGCCATAAAGGCACATTCGTCAGCTCGGCTGCCAGTGCAACCATTGGACAAATATTAATACTCATAACTTAAGCCTCCGTAAAAAAACCTGTTCCACACACGGAACAGGTAATCTTAATATTAAATTATCTCTGCACATCGAAAGACGAATTCTTCATAAGTCTCTTAATGTGGTCAACACATGTGATATTAGTATCACCTCTGATAGCATGCTTCATTACTGAAGAAGCAACAGCGAAGTTAACAGTATCTTCAGGAGTCATATTGTCCATAAGGGCATAGATAAGTCCTGATGAAAATGCATCGCCGCCACCAACTCGGTCTACTATCTCAAAATTAATTGTCTTGCTCTCATAAGTCTCTCCGTTAGTATAATAGAAAGCCTTTAAAGAGTTGTTGCTTCCTGAGTGTACATATCTTACAGTTCTTGCAATAGCCTTCATATGATACTGCTCGTCTATTGCCTTAAATACTCTGTCCATGTCCTTAAATGATGGGTCCATTGTAAGACCGTCTTTAACATCAGTTCCATCTTCTCTGTATACATGGATAGGTTCGATTCCAATAAGCACATCAACATAAGGAAGGTACTTACTAAGAACATCTCTTGCAGTCTCGAATGACCAGAGCGTACTTCTCCAGTTAGGGTCGAAGCTGACAGTAAGTCCCATCTTCTTAGCCGCCTTAACTGCCATATCCATCATCTTACGACAGTTGTAAGAAAGAGCAGGAGTGATACCGCTTATATGGAGCCAGTCATAATCCTTAAGAATCTCCTCGAAATCAACATCCTTATAGTCGTATTCTGCAAATGCAGAATCAGCTCTATCATATATTACCTGTGAAGGTCTGACAGAAACACCTTCTTCCAGATAATAAAGTCCCATTCTTCCTTCTGATCTTATAATGTGCTTGGTATGCACATCATTAGACTTAAGATAATTAATAGTTGACTTTCCAAGGTCTGAGTTAGGTAATACTGTAAAAAATGTTGAATCAACACCAAGGTTTGCAAGGGAAACCGCTACATTTGCCTCTGCTCCGCCATAATTAACTCTGAAATCATGTGTAGTTACAAGTTTTTCATAGTTAGGTGGTGATAATCTCAACATCAATTCACCAATTGCTATAAATTTCATGTCTTCCTCCAACGTCATAATAGATTAAGGGCATCAAATACCCAGTTTTGCATATTCCAATGACATATTACACCACATTTGTACAAATTGCAAACTTGCATATTACTTTTTAATAAGATATAATTATTTTATTAATAAGTAAGGTTAAGGTACGTGTTTATGGATATATTTGAGTCTCTGAATTCTGTGCTTGTAGACTTGTTCAATGATATCTTGAACATTGAAGAAAGGGCTCTTATCACAGAAGAATTTAAGGATATTTCTGTTACAGATATGCATATTATAGAAGCAATCGGCATTGAAGAACCTCGTACTATGTCCACAATTTCCAAGTCACTTGGAGTAACAATGGGAACTCTTACAGTTGGAATCAACGGACTTGTCAAGAAAGGCTATGTGATAAGAAAGCGCGGTGAGAAAGACCGCCGTATAGTCTATGCTTCTCTTACAGACAAAGGAATTGCCGCATACAGACATCATGAGAATTTTCACAAGGATATGATTGGACATATCACGAAGGATTTAACAAAAGAAGAAGCCGAGGTTCTTACGAAAACATTTATACGGCTGGAAGATTTCTTTCATCAGATTCCATAATAACAATCAGCTTAATAAAGGAGGGATATTATGCCAGACAATAAGAATTTACTCAATTTAGACGATTTAGCTGATGTATTTGCACAGCTTAACGATATTGAAGACGCGCCAGAAGAACTTACTGAGGAAGAAAAAGCTTCCCAGCGCAGATATGAAGAGATAATCAAGAAACATAAGAATAATAATTAATTATAATCAAGTAGAATTATTACATAACAATTCTACTTGATTTTTTTATAAAAACGGCACCATATATACTGGAATATAATTAATGGCATTTTCCCATTTATAATCTTTAGTATGAACAACATATTTATCACTTATGCGATTACTAAATTTGTCACAAAATACATCTAATGACTTATGACTTCTGTAGTTACCGGATTTTACTTCAATCGGGCATATTTTATCTCTTACTGAAATCAGGAAATCAATTTCATACAAATGATTAGATGTATCACTATCCATTGTGTAGTAAAAGAGATTATTGCCTTTCGCAGTTAACATCTGAGCTACAACATTTTCATATATATACCCTAAATTAGCATCAAGTTTATCTGAAAGAAGCTTATTATATATCACATTATCAATATAATTCTTATCCTTAAATGCAAGTGTCACAAATAATCCAACATCAGATAAAAACAACTTATATCTTCCAGAATCTTTAGTTAATGACATTCCTACACCAGGATTATTAGCATGATAAGCAATATTAACTGTAAATGAACTGAGCATATCTGGTATTAATTCACGCACCTGCTCTGCACGGGTTCCTTCTCTTGCATTAGACAAAACATACCTTGACGCATTACTGCTAAGGTTGGCTGGAATAGCGTCATAAATATCTCCTGCAAGTCCCGTTCCGTCAATTTTAGTAAAATCTTCCTCATACAAATCAACAATTTCTCTTTTTACTTCATCAACTGCCTGTAAATTATTTTGCTCTATATAAGTTTCTACTGCCTGCGGCATTCCTCCTATAAGCATATATAACCGGAAAACCCTCATAAGATTTCTATGCATGGCATTGCCGGCAGCTTTTTTATTCTTTAATAACATCTTAATCGTGTCAGCAGTTATATCATCACCAATAGCCCACAAAAATTCTTCAAAATCCATTGGATACATGGATATCTTATGTTCCTCACTCGGAATTAATATATCTCTTGTATTCTTTTTTATTGACAAAAGAGAACCCGTCTCAATATATTTATATCTTCCATCAGCAACAAGATATTTAATTGCCTGCCGTGCCTTTGGAAGTAGCTGTACTTCGTCGAATATTATCACAGATTCATTCTTATATAATCTGACACCTGTTAACTGTTGTAATTTTAAAAAGAAAAAATCTAAATTATAAGTATCATCAAATAATTCTATAATTTCCTTACTTGTATGTGCAAAGTCAATTAATATATAAGATTTAAACTCATTCTTGGCAAATTCTTCTGCTATCGTAGACTTCCCAACTCGTCTTGCGCCTTTTATTAAAAGTGCATATTTATTGCTTCGTTTCTCTTTCCACTCAAGTATTTCTTCATATATTTTTCTCTTAAACACAGGTTTTCCCATAGTATTATCACCCCTTTTAATATAATATAACGCAAATCCCCGTTCGTGTAAACACCATTTTCGCGCAAATCCCCATTCATAGCGCCTCGATTTCTACCCAAATCCCCATTCGTTAAGTATCATATTCCTGCGAAATCCCCGTTAATATAGATTATACCTTGTAATATTCATATTTATTCATATATAACATATTGAAACAGCCACCCGCGGGGAAACCCAAGGGTGGCTGTTCCATCTTTATATGAAAATGTTTGAAAGAAAAAAGCTTATTTATTAGCTGTAATGCCTGCTGTCTTATAGACAAATGTTACACTTCCGGCTTTGTCATCTGACTTGCCTAAGAATGAATTGTATTCCTGACCTGCCTTAACTACTGCCTTGATTGTGTCAACGGCTGTCTGTGCGTCTGAGTCTACAAGCTTTGTGATAGGCTCAATTGCTTCGCTATTAAACTGTGCCATTCCATCCTTTAATGTAATTGCACCTTCGTTTAACTGTGTAACTCCATCTGCAAGTGTTCCTGAACTATCCTTTAATGTAGCTGTTCCATCTGCAAGCTGTGATACTCCACTCTTTAATGTAGCATTATTAGCTGTAAGCTGTGAAAGTCCGCTCTGAAGGACTGCTGTTCCTTCCTGCTGAAGCTTTCCTGCATTAAGATTCAACGCATATAAGCTTGAGCAGAGAGTTCCTTCTTTGTAAGTTGAAAATGAACCAACTGATGTGCTGAGTGTGTTAAGACCTGTACTTAATGTTCCAAGTCCTGCCTTAAGCTGCTTAGAACCAGCACTTAACTGTCCTGCACCTGCACTTAACTGGTCAATTCCTGCTTTAAGCTGTGTTGCACCTGTATTAGCTGACTTAATTCCAGTATTAAGGTTGCTCATACCATCAAAATATCCTGCTGTTTCAAGTGCTGTTAATGTTTCATTACAATTGCTGTATGCCTGATAAGCCTGTGAAAGTCCGCTTGTCATTGTAACAATCTGCTCATCTGCCTTGGCACTTACTGTAGCTTCATCAAGCTGACCGCCTGCTGCTGCACTTACTGTAGCTGCAACCACCTGATGAACATATGTATATTTCTTTAATATATAACCTGTTGCCAATGCGTACTGTGTCTTACTTGTTACATCAGGTGTCTGTAATATACCAGCCTGTGCCAGATCCGCTGCAATCGCTGCCTGCTGCTGTGGTGTTGCAGAACTAGGATTAATTTTCTGTTCTATGCAAGCTGCTGCAATTGCAACTTTATAAAAACTTCCATAAGCTGTGTTATAACTTTCTGTTGCCTTTGTCTTTCCAGCTTCAAGATCAGTCTTTAACTTATTAGTTCCTGCTGCAAGCTGGTCAGAACCAGCTTCAAGTTTTGTAAGACCACTTGATAATGTATCTGCCCCAGTAACAAGCGCTCCTGCACCAGATAAAGCACTATCAATTCCTGCATCAAGTGTTGCAGCGCCTGCTGCCAGATCACCTGCCCCCTTAGCTGCCGAAGCAACACTGCTGTCAAGATTGTTATCCTTAAGAGTATTATAAAGAGTTCCGATTCCGTCCGCATATGTCTTCATGTTGTCATTAAGTGAAACTGAACCCTCATATGCACTTGCAGCGCCATCTGCGTATGCATATATACCATCCTTAAGAGAAGAAGCACCTGTATTTAACTGGTCAACACCATCAGTAAGTGCCGGAATTGCATCACTTAACTGCTGTGTTCCATCCTGTAATGTAACCGTTCCGTCTGCAAGCTGTGTTGCTGCATCATCTAATGAAGCAACAGTTTTCTTTAAATCATCTAAAGTAATGTCATCAGCATTCATATCTGAAAGAAGATTAGATGTTGCAACAGACATTGTCATATCAAGTGAGAAATTCTTAACATCTGCTGTTAATTCAAAATACTCAGGAATATCAAGGTCAAGTGACTTATCATTAAACTTAAGATTCATAGTATCCTTAAGTCCTGGCATTGTCATACCGACTGCCACAATATTATCACCGACCTTAGTAAGCTTACCATTAGTAACCTCAACATTTGAGAATACATCTGTTGGAAGCATCATGCCTGTAATCATTGTAAATGGTACGGCAACTGTCTGCTTCTTACCATTAATTGTTACAGTTTTCTTCTGATTATTAGTGTAATCAAAACGTATTGTAACCTTTCCGCTCTTTCCGGCCAGGTCCTCCGGCTTAATTTCCTTGCCATCAAGCTTGTAAGTAACCTTCATTGTTACTGGCGCATTTTCACTTGACTCAGTCTTATTAAGAGTCTCATTGCCGTTAGCGTCTGTAATCTTTTCGTTGACAGTGATGTGATTCTTATTACCTGAAGCGTCATTGAATACATAAACTGTTTCCTGTCTTGTGTTAGTTGCAAGTGTGCTCTTGTTAGACACTGCAAGTTCATTAGTTATTGCCTGTGTAATCGTAGCCTCTGTACTGCCTGCTGCCATCTCTGTTACATAAGCTGTATCTGTTCCTGTTGTTGCAGCTGTATTAGCACCGCAGCCAACAAGGCTTGCTGCTGTAAGAACTACACACATTAAAACTGAACTATATCTGAATAAATTCTTTTTAACCATAATAATCTTCCTCCTATTAATTCTGACTGTTCTTCTTAGGCTTAAAACCTAAACTTGTATGAATAATCACCTTATCAAGCAATACGAAAAGTGATGGAAGAACAAATATAACAACAAACATACTGATGATTGCGCCTCGTGCCATAAGTGTACAAAGTGAAGCAATCATATCAACACTGGCTATCATACCTACACCAAATGTTGCTGCGAAGAAACCAAGTGCGCTGACAATAATAGATGGAATAGATGTTCCAAGTGCTATTGATATAGCTTCTTTCTTAGAGTTACCAGCGGCTCTTTCTCTCTTATATCTTGTAGTCATAAGAATTGCATAATCGACTGTCGCACCAAGCTGAATAGTTCCGATTACTACCGAAGATATAAATGGTATCGTTGTTCCTGTATAATATGGAATACCCATATTAACAAATATAGCAAATTCAATAGCAGCAACCAGAATAACCGGAAGAGATATTGACTTTAATACGAAGAAAATAATAAAGAATATCGCAACAATTGAAACTGCACTAACTGTCTTGAAATCCTTATCAGTAATAGTGATAAGATCCTTAGTACAAGGAGCTTCTCCAATTACCATAGATTTAGCATCATACTTCTTTGCAATTGCATCAACCTTATTAATCTGGTCATTGATTTCATCAGAAGCAATTGTGTAATTAGTTGATACCATCATAATCTGGTATTCATCACCCTTAAGCTCTGAAACAAGCGAATCAGGAAGCATTTCCGTAGGGATTTCTCCACCGAGTGCTGAGTCAATACTTAATGCAAATGAAATTCCGTCCAGATCATTTACCTCATTCATCATTGCATTAGAATCCTCTGCTGAAAGATTACTGTCTGCAAGAATCATATATATAGAATTAGTTCCGTCAAAGTTGTCGGCAAGCAGCTTGTTAGCCTGCGAACAGTTAAGCTTCTCTGGAAGTGTATCAGATAAATCATAGTAAACCTTAGTATTGTTATATCCGTAGATTGCCGGGCCAAGAAGCAGAACGAATATTATAAGGAATATCCATGAATGATTAACTATCCATCTTGCCGGCTTATCAAAATTCGGCATAATCTCTCTATGCATTGTCTTCTCAAGAGCCTTGTCAAATGTAAGAATAAGGGAAGGAAGTATTGTAACACAACCAATAACACCCAATACAACACCCTTTGCCATAACAACACCAAGGTCAAGACCAAGTGTAAAGCTCATAAAGCAGAGTGCGATGAATCCTGCAACAGTTGTTATGGAAGAACCAACAACTGATGTAAGTGTATTCCCAATAGCAACCGCCATAGCTTCTTGATGATCATCTGGAGTTTCTTCCTTAGCTTCCTTGTAACTGTGCCATAAGAATATAGAATAATCCAGAGTTACACCAAGCTGAAGTACCGCTGCCAGTGCTTTCGTTATGTATGAAACCTCACCTAAGAAATAATTAGAACCAAGGTTATACACAATTGCCATACCTATACTTAACATAAAGAATACTGGTACAAGGAATGAATCCATAAATATAGCAAGTACGATACATACAAGAACAACCGCTACAAGTACATAAAAAGGAGTCTCCTTTTCTGCCATTGTCTTAGTATCTGTAACTACAGCAGACATACCGGCAATATAACACTGATTATCCGTAACATCTCTTACTTCCTGAATAGCCTTCATTGTATCGTCACTTGATGTTGTATCATCAAAGAATATTGCAAACAACGTAGCTCCTGAATCCTCATTTTCAAAATAAGAACGGAACTTATCAGGAAGAATTTCTGAAGGAACATCATCTCCTACTATTCCACTATAAGAGATAACTGACGCTACATGGTCAACCCCCTCAACCTTCTTTACCAACTTAGAAACATTTGACTTATTCATTCCGTCAACGACGACCATTGCATAAGCGCCCTTTCCGAAATCATCAAGCAAAATGTCCTGTCCCTGCATAGTGTCGATATCACTTGGCAGATAATACAGGATATCGTAATTAACCCTGGTATTAAAGTAACCAAGAACTGATGGAATCAACAGCAGGAAGCTAAGAACCAGAATTGGAATTCTTAACTTAACAACAACTTTTCCAAACTTTTTCATATAAATAACCACGCCTTTCTGTAAGATGCAAATGCCAACAACCCTTAGTCATATAAGTATTCATGTCTTTAACAAATATGACCGATAGTCATTTTCAATTTCAGTTGACATTATAGCACCTCAAAACACATAGTCAATAGAAAATTGACCAAAAGTCATTTTTTAATATTTATTTTATAATTGGGTTGGTGTATAATGTTGACATAAGATGTGGTGTTGTAATTATTTTCAGGCACGCTTGCGCTACTTGTCGCTCGCAGCGGACACTAAACTCGTTGCAGTTCCTGCAACTTGTTAAGTGCCGGCGGCTCCAAAGTACCTGCAAATAATTACAACACCACATCATATACGCATTTTAACTAATAAAATAGTATTATATAAAGGTGAGTAATTGATATGGGAAAGCTTGAAGCTAACAAACAACAGAAACTTACTTCTCTGCTGAATACTGCATTTAATCTCTTTACTACCCAGGGGGTTACGAAGACTTCTATTGCGGAAATTTCTCAGAAAGCAGGTATTGCTAAGGGTACATTTTATCTGTACTTTAAGGACAAGTATGATATAAGAAACCGTCTTATATCACATGAATCAAGTAAATTATTTAAGAATGCCGTCGCTGATTTAGAGGAATTTTCTAAAGAAAAGAACGAACAGTTAGGTTTCGAAGAAAAAATAATATTTATAATTAATCATATTGTAGATGAACTGAATTCTAATCAGACTCTTCTTACATTTATATCAAAAAACCTTAGCTGGGGAATCTTCAAGGAAGCTCTCACAACTAAGGTTGCATCTGATGATATTAACTTTAAAGATGTATATTATGAAATGATTAACGCTGAGGATATCTCACTTGAAGAGCCTGAAATAATGCTCTTCCTTATTGTTGAGCTTGTAAGTTCAACTTGCTACAGCGCAATTCTTTATAAAGAACCTGCTGACATAGATACCATCAAGCCATATCTCTTCAAGACAGTACGCGCAATCATAAGAGAGCACACTATCCGGTAGCTGCTTACGCTTTCCCTTCAAGCTCCTGGTATATATCCCTTTTTGACACACCTCTGTCCTTTGCCGCAGCTTTCATGGCTTCTTTCTTATCCATGCCCTGCGACATATACATCTGCACATGTTCTGCCACACTCATGTTTTCCCACTGCTTTCTTGCTTCAGCCTTTAACTGCTCACGGCTTTTACCGGCAATCACAAGCACATATTCACCTCTTGGTTCATTATTTTCATAATATTCACATGCAGATTCAAGCGTGAATTCCATAGAATTCTCATATCTCTTGGTAAGTTCCTTACATATAGTAATCTGTCTGTCACCGCCAAGCGTATCTTGTAGTTCCGCAAGTGTCTTAGTAAGTCTGTGCGGTGCTTCATATATAATCATAGTCCTTGTTTCACATGCTAACTCTGCAAGAACTTCTTTTCTCTCATTCTTATCCGCTGGTAAAAATGCTTCAAATGCGAATCTTCTTGTCTCGCGTCCTGACATTGTAAGCGCTGTTATGCATGCTGCCGGTCCCGGAAGTGAAGTAACCCTGATACCTGCTGCCCTGCATTGCTTTACAAGCTCCTCACCTGGATCCGATATTCCCGGAGTTCCCGCATCGGTAATTACAGCCACATCCATTCCACCTAAGATTTTATCAACAAGAACCTTTGCCTTATCATACTTATTAAATTCATGATAGCTTGTCATAGGTGTCTTTATTTTAAAATGATTAAGCAGCTTAATACTGTTTCTTGTATCCTCTGCTGCAATCAGGTCTGCCTCTGAAAGCACACGCAAAACCCTGTAAGTAATATCCTCAAGATTACCAATAGGCGTTGCACACAGATACAGCATACCCGGTCCGTCTTTCTTTACATTTTTTTCATTATCCATAATAAACCTCTATCTATTCATACATTTTAAGAAGCACATCAGTGTAAGTACCGTCCGTCTTGTATACAATAAGCGGTTCTTCAACAATAAGCTGGGAATTACCTCCCTTAACCGCTTCTATAAGCACCATATTGGCAGCCTTATTCACATAAGGGTATACCAGCCTCATTCTCTTCGGCTCAAGATGATACTTTCTCATTGTATCAAATATATCAACAAGTCTGTTCGGTCTGTGAACCATATACATTTTCCCTTTAGATTTAAGACAACGGCTTGCTTCCCTTATAACATCATCAAGATTACACAGAAGCTCATGCCTTGCAATTGCCTTGGCACTGTCTGGATTAACAATACCGTGATTTTCATTCATATATGGCGGATTGCTTGTCACAACATTAAAAGAAGCTTCCCCAAATATAGTGGAAGCTTCCTTAATATCACCCTTAACAACACTGATTCTGTCCTCAAGATGATTAAGCTCCACATTTCTTCTGGCAAGCTGTGCGCTTCCCTCCTGAATCTCAAGAGCACTATATGTGCTACCTGGATTCTTAGACTGCATAAGCACCGGAATAATACCATTACCGGTACCCATGTCCAGCACCCTGTCTTTCTTCCCTGCCGTGGCATAAGTAGACAACAGCACTGCGTCCATTCCAAAACAAAAAATATCTGTATTCTGTATAAGCTTTAGTCCATCTCTCATCAAATCATCAATTCGTTCATTAATCATCACTAATATGGGCTTTTCCTTCTTTTCTTTCTAATTCTTCAAGTGCCTTAAGTTCCTTATCATCATCAATGCGGACCTTATCAAATCTTCTTTTTCTCTTAAAACGAAGCTCCTCAACCGGATATTCCTTAAGTTCCTTTTCGTCATTATCATGAGTTATTAATACCTTAACTCTCTGCCTTAAAACATTGACACTTGAAACCTCACCAACCAGTTTATCTGGTGTAGTAACAGAATCTCCCACATTAGGCAGATGACTATTTAATTCCTCATATGTATCCTGCTCATTCTTTAAACAACACATAAGTCGTCCACACACACCTGAAATCTTAGTTGGATTAAGTGACAGATTCTGCTCCTTAGCCATCTTAATAGATACCGGATTGAATTCTGGTAAAAATGTGGCACAACATAAAGGTCTTCCGCAGGAACCAATTCCACCAAGAATCTTAGTCTCATCCCTTACTCCAATCTGTCTTAATTCAATTCTTGTCTTAAATACTGCAGCAAGATCCTTAACAAGCTCTCTGAAATCAATTCTTCCATCAGCAGTAAAATAGAACAGCACCTTATTATTGTCAAATGTATACTCAGCCTTAATAAGCTTCATGTCAAGATTATGCTTTGCAATCTTCTCAAGACATATCTTAAATGCTTCTTTTTCCTTTTCTCTGTTTTTTAATTCTCTTTCATCATCTTCTGGTGTTGCAACCCTTATAATTGCCTTCAGAGGCTGGATAACCGCTGTATCTTCAACCTCCCTTTCACCTAGAACAACCTGTCCATATTCAACTCCTCTGGCAGTCTCAACAATAACATGCTGTCCTGTTTCGACTGAATATTTCCCAGGTGCAAAAAAATATATCTTTCCAACCTGTCTGAATCTAACTCCAACAACTTTAGTCATCTATACTCTCCATTCTATGAATTTTCCTTAATCGCCATAATAAGCAATTCAATAACCAGATCAAAATTAACATTTGCCTGAAGTCTGACCTTAACCCTGTCAATAGAATTAATAATATCCTGTAAACCTTCATATGACATAGTCTGTGCCTGACTCTTTATAAGTGTCATCTGGTCATTAAATATGAGCAGATTAGTATCATTCGTACTCTTAAACATAAGTACATCCCTGTACCACATAAGCATAAGGTCAAGGTAATCATCAATAGTCAGCTTATAATTGGTAACTCTTTTCACCGACGTCATAATATCAGCCGAATCCATATCCTTAGCATTCTTAATAACATCCATTACATCACGTCTTAACTCTGCAAACTCAGTAGATTCAACCATAGTCATTGCCCTGCCGATTCGTCCAGCTGCAAATCTTGCTGCAAATTTACACTCGTAATCACTGATATTATCATAGTGGTCTTTAAGATATTTAATAACTACATCATCCTTAAGTGGCTTAAGATCAAGCACAACGCATCTTGACAGAATAGTCTGTAAGAAAACATCCGGATTATTAGCAAGCAGAATAACAATTCCATAAGCCGGCGGCTCTTCAATGGTCTTAAGCATTGCATTCTGTGCTGCAACAGTAAGCTTGTCTGCTTCATCAATAATGTATATCTTGTAAGGACTGCTGTAAGGCTTAATCTGCATATCCGATACAAGCTGGTCTCTTATATCATCAACACCAATACTTCCCGGCTTCTCATGTCCAACCCAGATAATATCCGGCTGGTTCCTGCCTGCTGCCTGCACACAGGAATGGCACACCCCACAAGGCTCAACACCGCCCGCCTCACACTGCAGTGTCTGTGCAAATGTGCTGGCAATAAGCTTCTTTCCTGAACCAAGTCCTCCGCTGATTACATAAGCATGAGATACCTTTCCCATAGATATTGCACTCTGCAAATGTTCTTTAATAGTCTCATATCCATATATATCTGAAAAATTACCCATACTTATTCCTCTTTTCGTTACTTATCTTTAATATTATAACACATATTGCTCCTATGTTGAAATATCTAATAACAATCCCCTGATATCATCAATAGCTCCGACTATTGCAAGATGATCCTTTTCATCTTTTACCAGTTCTCTGGCGAGATTATCAAGATTCTCATCTACCATCTTAACAATTCCATACACCCTGTGTCTTCCTCTTCTGTCAAGAAAGTTCTCTCTTGAAAACTTGTGTGAACGGTTTACAACTTCATTTAGAAATCCCTTAACAAGCTCTCTGTACTTCTTCATATCTCTTATATCCATATGCTTTGCAATCTTTTCACCCTGCTCGGTAATTTCCTGCATCATGTTTCCCAGTTTTTCCTGAAGATCTTTCTCTTCAATATTGCTAATCAGTGTGAACTTAAAACTATCATCTGATTTTTCCTGTGCTTTAACCGGAGTGGTCTGATTAGCCGGTGCTATATCTTTAACCTTAATATCCATACATACCTCCTAATATGGCACTTTTAACTTCACTAATGCAATCCTCTAACTCTCCATTATTGCTAAATCTTCTTGTAATACCAGCCTTAGCAATATTCTCTTCTGAAAAATCCTCACTGTCTGCAAGAAATCTTCTGCACATTTCCTCATAGTGTGGATTATCCTGTTTCTGTTCTCTGTGGATAGCCCTTGTGAGTCTCAATCCATCTTCTACTTCAATGTATATCGGCATAATATGCTGTTTTCCATAGAATTCACAGAATTTATCATACGCTTCAAGCGTTCCTATAACCAGATACCTGTTACCACTGTTAAGGTCAATCTGTCCGTCATCAGCTGTAAAATACTTCCACACACCATACACAGTATTATATTCTCTCAGTTCAACAATCCTGCCGCTCTCCTGCATCTTAACAGCTGTCTCATCATTTACAAAAAAATACTCAACCCCATCGGTCTCCCCGGCTCTCATTGGTCTTGTTGTATACAATATAACAGTATTAAGCTTCAGACTTTCATCTTCAATTAGGTTTTTATATATCTTATCCTTGCCGGACGCGCTTTTTCCCATAATAAATGCTATCTCAGGCATCTTATCTTTCCTTCCTTAAGACCGGGTACTTCCAGCCCGGCATTTATCGCACTCTTAATAATTCTGCATACATCACCGGTAATCCGCTCGCCTACATTAACAACAGGCATTCCCGGTGGGTATATAAGAACCGATGACATACTTATTCTACCACATATATCAGGTGAATTAACAGATAAATCTTCATATCCATTTTCATCCATTAAATCAATTGCATCTGCCGGACACATACATACTTCCGGCTTGTTGTTAATCGCATCCCCTAAGCTTTCCCCTACAGCATTTTCACTGTCTTTGCTTTCAACTTTCCAGCTTTTATCAATCTCCTTCAATGCACTAAGAAATCTGTCATAATACTCCTGTTTATCAGCAACTGAAGTCATTGCAATAACATATTTAAATGATGCCATCTCAAGCTGCACCTTATATTCATCCAATAACCTGTCATACAGGTACTTTCCATCATCACATATAAGAATAATCTTAGAAATATCATCACTATCCATCAATCTTATATTATTAAGTTTTGCAATATTTTCTCTTAAATTCTTAAGTCTTTTGATATAATCCTTAAAAATATAATCTCCCTGTTCTTCAATAATTCTCATACACCTGTCAATACTCGCCATAAGAATATATGAGGGGCTTGTTGTCTGATATATATTCCAAAATCTTTCCACTTTATCATAATCTACATAATTTCCAGAAATATGTAGAAGTGCAGTCTGTGTAAGTGCCGGTAATGTTTTATGAATACTGTTAATTACAATGTCAGCCCCAGCTTTTACTGCCGACTCCGGAAATTCATCACTGAATTCAAAATGTGCCCCATGCGCTTCATCAACTATAAGTGGTATTCCTTTTTCATGCAGATAACTGGCAATCTCCCTTACCTCTGACACAACACCTTCATAAGTCGGAGAAGTTATAATAACCGCCTGTGCATCCCTGTTATTTTCAACACATTTTCTAATCTGTTCTAATGATAGTCCTCTGTATATTCCTGTATCATTATCAACCTCCGGTATAACATATACTGGCTCTAACTGTGCCATAATCAATGCATTGTACACTGACACATGACAGTTTCTTGCAACGATAATCTTTCCTTTTCTTTTCGTCGCACCGCATATAGCTGATAATATTCCTGCTGTACTTCCATTTACAAGCATCAGTGTTTTATCTGCTCCATACAATTTTGCTGCCCTGTCAGACGCATTTTTAATAATACCATCCGCATTATGCATATTATCAAATCCGTCAATCTCGGTAATATCAAGTTCTGAAGTACTTGCATATTCAGTATTGCGCTTTCCTCCTGGCATATGCATCGGCACATAACCAGCTTTTGAATACTCTTCAAGTTTTGCCAGAATATCTATATTTCCCATCAATACAACTCCATTATCTCTTATTCTGTAACCATAAGCTTTACTGTTACTTCATCATGGCTTCCAATTGCATCTGTAACTTCATACTTAATATCATAAGTACCTGCCTGGTCAAATGTATATCTTCCAACAGTCACAATCTTTGCTGTAATATCATTACCACAAGTATCAGTTGCAGTAACCCCTGTCATTACATCTATACTCTGACCAATCTTTGTCTGAATGTCCTTTGCCCCTGCTATCTTAGCACTATAAGCATTCCACGGATTATTCTCGTCAGGGTCTGTAGGATCCCAGCCTGCATAAGCACTGTCCTCTGGAATCTTTATAGAATCCGGCTTACCAAGTGGTCCAGGATTAACTGCATCATCATATATAGTGACACCTGTTCCCGATGGACAGTTATCATATATCCACTTTACATCCCTAACGCACATTCTAACGCATCCAAGAGAAGCATAATCACCAAGCTTATTGTACTGTCCATCCTCCAGATCACCCTTATTCATTGAATAATATGGAACAGAATGGAACAGATAACCTCCACTTATTCTGAATGCATAACGTCCATAAGTACCATCAACCATATATCCCCATTCGTACTTATCTGATGTTACATAATTCTCACCCACAATAGTTTCGTCGCCTGCTTTTCCACATGATGTTGCAAATGCTTTGACTGGTATAGTGTATTCTCCATTCTCGTCAATCCCATACACTGTAGCACAGTTAGCAGCTCTGTTTACTTTAATAAAATATGGAAGATAAACTCCTTCTGGTGCAATGTATTCTTGTTCTTTTGATTCAGGCTCTTTATTATCAATCCACACAACTTCCCTTGCCGCTGTTGTCTCTTCTGTTGAAACAACTGTCTGTTCATCATTACTCCCATGATTATCATCCTGTTTTTCCTTATTATAATGAGACAACATAATTCCAGCAGTTACTGCTCCTGCAATAGCAATCACAGCAACAGCAATAAATATAACAAGTGTCAGATTTCTCCTGAACCATGACTTTCTTCTTTTTAAATATTTATAATTAATGTTTCCTTTTGACATAATATCCTCCTTCGTTCATTACAAAACATTTATATGTGTTTATAAATGTTTTTAACGCAAAAAAAGCTGTTTCATCACGAAACAGCTTTAAGTGCCTAGAACCGGAATCGAACCAGTGACACGAGGATTTTCAGTCCTCTGCTCTACCGACTGAGCTATCTAGGCAGAAATCAAAGATTATACATCAAAGATTCCTTTAATATATCGTTTACATTCAAAACATCCACGTTCCCGCGAACATTTAATATTTTACCATAGTAATGTAACCACGTCAATATTTTTCTATAAATTTATTTTTCATTATCTTTTGCACTTTCCTTAATATAAGCCTCATACATATCAGGTCTGAACTTTTTTGTTCTCTCTAACGACTTCTGATATCTCCACTCTTCCACCTTGCCGTGATGCCCTGAAAGAAGTACATCCGGTACTCTCATTCCATTAAATTCAACCGGTCTTGTATATTGCGGATATTCCAGAAGTCCATTTTCAAAGCTCTCCGTCTCTGCCGATTCAGAATTGTTAAGTACTCCCGGCACAAGCCTTGATATTGTATCTATTACAACCATCGCAGGAAGTTCTCCACCCGTAAGAACATAGTCACCTATTGATACATAATCTGTAACAATCGTTTCCAGTGCTCTCTCATCTATCCCCTCATAATGTCCGCACAGAATCACAAGGTCGTCTTCCTTAGCAAATTCATGCGCCATCTTCTGTGTAAATGTATGTCCCTGCGGTGTCATATATACAACTCTCGGTCTGTGCCCTGATCTTTGTACAATACTGTCAAAAGCTGCACACACAGGCGGTGCCTGCATTACCATTCCGGCACCGCCGCCATAAGGATAATCATCTACCTTCATATGCTTATTAGTAGAAAAATCTCTTATATCCACAGCTTCCACAGACAATAGTCCTTTTTCAATTGCCCTTCCTGTTATGCTCGTGTTAAGTCCATTTGTAATCATATCAGGAAATAATGTCATTACATAAAAATTCATTATTTAACTACTCCCGCTATACCATTAAGAAGAAATGGATAATATTCATTATAAATATTGCTTCCATTACCTGTATACTGTGGATTCATGTATCCGCTGGCATCCTTAAATGCTGTTGCAACATCCACATACGTTACACTGTTAGAAGGACATGCTGCCATAACAATATTATTAATCTCATCAAGCACAGACTGCTTTGCATTAACATTAGCCTTTGCCTCAAACTCCTGTGTAATAGGAAGAAGCGATAATACACATACGTTAGTATTAGGACTTGCTGTCTTAATCTGTGAAGCAATTGCCATAATATTTTCCGCTATAGTCTGTGCACTTCTTGTTCCATAGTTCGCATCATTAAGTCCGACCATTATAAATACCCTTGCCGGTGTAAGTTTGATAATATCATCAAGATATTTCTCAGTCTTATCTGTAGTATTATTGCCATCTGCATATATCTGTGCAGAGTCTATATAATTATAATATGCTATTCCGTCAATAATCGAATCACCGATAAATATTGAACCATTATAATAATCTCTTGATGTATATTCCTGTGCCTGTGCAGGTCCTGCTAATGTTAAAGGTGTAACACCTGCTACCTGTGTTGCATTCGCCATTGTAGTCTGCTGTGTATTACCCGCTATAGTTGTCTGTGCTGCATTTCCTGCCACTGTCGTATTCTGCATTGTAGTCTGCTGCGTTATATTCTGCGACTGTGTTGACTGTGTTGTATTATTTCCAGCCACCGTTGTCTGTGCAGCACTCTTTTTATCAGTATTATCTGAACTTCCTGTTATTCCTTTATATGCAGCAATACATACCACTACCGCTGCCACAACTCCTACACATACATAGACTAAATTCTTATATTTATTCCACATACGCATCTTTTTATTAAGCTTTATCTCATTTTTACCCATCGTATTAATATCCAGCCTTTCTAATTAATAGTACATCACCATATTACCATTTCATCTTACGAAGCACAACTGCCGATGTCTTTCTAAGACCAATCTCAAGGCATCCTCCCGGAAGTGAATATCCTAACCGTTCTGTACTAAAACCGCCATCATAAGTTACCATTACCTGTTCTACATCATCTTTATCAGTAAGTCCTGTCTCCCAGGCCTGTATCTTTACTCTTCTTTCATCTTCAGAATTATTAACAATTACAATAACTGCATCATCATCTGTAAAGCGTCCGTAGGCTATAAGATTATACTGTGCCAGAAGACTCTTATATGAGCCATGCATAAGTGCAGGACTCTCCTTATGAACCTTAATCATTGCCTTATGAAATGCTATAAGCTCCTTGTCTTCATGCCCCCACGGATATGTTCTTCTGTTATCAGGGTCTGTCCAGCCACATACTCCCGCCTCATCACCATAATATATCGTAGGTGCACCCGGCCATGTCATCTGAATTACTACAGCCTCCATAAAGACATATTTATTAATATTGGCATTAGCTGCCTCTGCACCTGCATATGCCACCCTGCCTACTGTCCTGTTAGTCCTTGTAAGAAATCTTGAATGGTCATGATTAGACAGCTCATTCATCGATATGGCATAAGCCTGTCCACCCATCCTTGACATATTATGGTGCATAGCTCCAAAGAAATTATCAGCATTGCCAAGCATATCCTGACGAAATTCATCACTGTGCTTCTGCATACCTGTAAGAAACCATGTTACAGGCTCCATAAATGCATCATAATTCATTATGGTATCCCACTCACCGCCATGCAGCCAGTTATAAGAATCTCCATAATTTTCTGCAAGAATTATAGCCTGTGGATTAGCTTCTTTAACGGCCTGTCTGAATCTTTTCCAGAAATAGTGATTATATTCTTCACTATGTCCTAAATCTGCCGCTACATCCAGTCTCCATCCATCGACATTATACGGAGCAGATACCCATTTTTTTGCAATTCCTAATATATAATCTTCCAGCGTCTTAGAGTCCTCATAATTAAGCTTAGGAAGCGTATCATGCCCCCACCATCCATCATATGAATTATTATCCGGCCACTGGTCACTGTAAAACTTAAAGAAATCGTGGTATGGGCTGCTGTAAGACTCATATGCTCCCGGCTCATAATGTTCTTTACTTGAACTGTATATATGCTCTCTGTCAAGCCATTTGTTAAACGAACCGCAATGGTTAAATACACCATCTATAATAACCTTCATGCCCCTTGAATGGATATGTTGTACAAGGTCTGCAAAATACTTATTACCCGCTTCAAGATTAGCCCTGTTAGTTACTCTGTCCTTATATCTTGTCGCATTGACATTATTATTATCTCCCTGTGCGAGCGTTTCTCCATCATCAGATACAATAACCCCAAAATGAGGATCTACATAATCATAATCCTGTATATCATACTTATGATTGGACGGCGACACAAATATCGGATTAAGATATATAACATCGACTCCAAGATCACTAAGATAATCCAGTTTATCCCAGACCCCCTTAAGGTCTCCACCATAAAATTCCCTTATTCCCATTGTCGCAGGGTATTTATTCCAGTCACTTACACTATTGACATGCTCGCCAATATAACTATATTCATCATTAATTACATTATTGGACTTATCACCATCATAGAAGCGGTCAACAAATATCTGGTACATAACCGCCCCCTTCGCCCACTGTGGCGTACTAAAGCCCGGTATTATCTCAAAATTATAATAAGGATTAAGCTCTTCCTGTGCTCCTATCTGATTATAATAACAGGTAGCATTGCCTGACCTTACCTTAAAATAATAATATATCTTATTTTCATCAACATGTATTACAGCTTCATAATAATCGAACTTATAATTACTGTCCACTTTATTCATCTCATGTTCGACATTATTAATGTATACATATGCCTTATCTACATTATATCTTCCGGTTCTTAACCTGAGCTTTACCTCATCGCCCTGCTCAGGCTCACACGGACTTCTGAACTTTTCTGTTGCATCACTAAATAATGCTCTGGTATTTAAAATAGGTCTTACATTACACATGTAAAGCAGTTTTTTCTCATCTTCCGCAAGACTTTCAACTAATTTAACTATTTTCATACACAGACTCCCTTTTCCCAAATAATCACCATATTTAATACATTATATACCTTAATATTATAACGAAAACGCTGTCAATTCAACCGTCATTTTCATCTTACCCGTAAATTTTTCCATAAAATAAACAGTAAAAAGGACAGCCGGGGAAGGCTGTCCTTTTTGGAGAAGGTATTTCACTTATTATGGGGTGTAGCAAAAAATATATAATGTATTGGGGGGTTTTTACGTTAATTATAGTAACACTAATGCAATTATAAGTGTTACCAAATATAACAAAAATCCCATCGTTTTTTTATACATATTTCACAATACATTTTAACAATATTATATACAATAACAATATTGTCCTATTATACTATATTTTACTGCTATACTTTCCATCTGCCGTATCCGGCTATACAGCAAGGAATGTTTTATTACAATCTGATTATTCTGCACTATCTGTAAATGTCACGTCATCTGTTATTTTATCACCAGACACCTTATTATCAGTTGTCTTATCATCAGATGCCTTATCCTTAAAAAGTGCTTCAAATTCTTCTCTTGTAATTTTTTCTTTCTCAAGAAGAAGGTCTGCACTCTTTTCAAGCACATCCATATTGTCTGTAATAATCTTTCTTGCCTTTTCATAACATTCATCAATGATATTCTTAACTTCCATATCAATCTGACCTGCTATATCCTCACCATATGGTCTTGAATGTGCAAGATCTCTTCCTATGAACACTTCATCATTGCTGTCATCATAATTGATAAGCCCGAGCTTAGACGAAAAGCCATACTTGGTTACCATGGCTCTTGCCGTTTCCGTAGCCTGCTTTATATCCTGTGAAGCACCTGTTGTGATATCATCAAATATAAGTTCCTCTGCTATACGGCCACCAAGACTTACAATAATATTCTGAAGCATCTTGCCTCTTGTATTAAACATCTCATCTCTTTCAGGAAGCGGCATAGTATAACCTGCTGCACCCATTCCTGTAGGAATTATGGACACTGTATGCACAGGTCCGACATCCGGAAGAAGGTGGAAAAGAATTGCATGTCCTGATTCATGGTATGCTGTAATCTTCTTTTCTTTTTCAGATATAATCTTACTCTTCTTCTCAACGCCGATACCAACCTTGACAAATGCATATTCAATATCTGAGTTAGAAATATATCTTTTCTTTGCTTTTGCTGCATTAATAGCGGCTTCATTAAGAAGGTTCTCAAGATCCGCACCTGTAAAGCCAGCCGTTGTTCTTGCAAGCGCTTCAAAGTCCACATCATCTCCGAGAGGCTTCTTTGCAGCATGTACGTTAAGTATCTCTAAACGCCCCTGTACATCAGGTGCTCCAACTACAACTTTTCTGTCAAATCTTCCTGGTCTTAATATAGCCGGATCGAGTATATCTATTCTGTTAGTGGCTGCCATAACGATAATTCCTTCATTAACGCCAAATCCATCCATCTCAACTAACATCTGGTTAAGTGTCTGTTCACGCTCATCGTGACCACCACCCATACCTGTTCCTCTTCTTCTTGCTACAGCATCTATCTCGTCAATAAATACGATACATGGAGAATTCTTTTTTGCCTCTTCAAAGAGGTCTCTTACTCTTGATGCACCGACACCTACAAACATCTCTACAAAGTCTGAACCTGATATACTAAAAAAAGGTACTCCGGCTTCACCGGCAACCGCCTTGGCAAGCAGTGTCTTACCTGTTCCCGGAGGTCCTGTTAGAATAACACCCTTAGGGATTCTTGCACCAAGCTCTGTATACTTTGCCGGATTCTTAAGGAAATCTACAATCTCTTCTAATTCTTCCTTTTCTTCATGCAGACCTGCTACATTCTTAAATGTAACCTGTCTTCCCATATCATCTATAAGCTTTGCCCTGCTCTTACCAAAATTCATCATCTTGGCACTTGTTCCACCACCAGACTGTCTTGAAGTCAAAAATACAATAAGTCCTATAGTTATCACACACATGATAATCGGCCAGAGCATATTTATCCATGTACTCTGTCTTACTACGTCTTTAACCTCATAATCAACACTGCTGTTATCAAGAAATGCCTCTACCTCATTGATATCTGATACATTAAGAACCTTTTCATTTGTTCCTGAAGCTGTAAATTTAACAGTAAGAACTCCTGTTGGGACTTCAGAATTCTGCTTAATTACTACACTTGCAACATTCCCTTTTTCAACATCGCTTTTAAAATTCTTATACGTATATCCCGATGTTGTTGAAGACATTCTGGTAAATACCATATAAAATATTGCTATAATTGCTAACAATATAACATACATACCAAAGCCGCCAAATCTGCTTTTGTTATTATTCATCTCTTCCTCCCTTTTTTGTTATATTTGCCTTTACGGCTTATTACTGCATTTCCTGCCTGAATATCCATTCTTATGTCCGGTCATCACTCTATTGTGAAAATGCAGTGAGAAATTCATGCATCCTGTTTCCCATCCTGCTGCTGTTCTTTACAGCTTTAATACTCCGATGTATGGAAGATTTCTGTATCTCTGGTCATAATCAAGACCATAACCTACAACAAATTCATCAGGAATAACAAAGCCGTTATACTCAACATCAATATCAACTTCTCTCCTGTCAGGCTTGCTAAGAAGCGTACATATCTTAAGTGACTTAGGATGTCTTTCCTGTAACATAGGCACAAGTCTTGCAAGCGTATTACCCGAATCTATAATATCCTCTACAATAATTACATGCTCATCTTCAATACTCTCATCAAGTTCTTTTTTTATCTTAATGTCGCCGCTTGATGCCGTACCGCTTCCATAGCTTGAAACCTGCATAAAATCAAGCATTACAGGAACTGTTATTCTCTTTGCCAGTTCACATGTAAAAAATATGCTTCCCTTAAGTATGCATATAAGCTTGACATAACTTCCTTCATAATCCTTACTTATCTGTTCTGCAAGCTCGCATACCCTCTTTTGTAATTTTTCTTCCGGTATCATTACGCTGATATCATGCTTTTGCAATACTTTCTCGTTCATAACCGCCGTTTTATCCTTTCTTTAATCTTATATCTTTTAAAATTATTGTGTACTGATGACAGCTCTTATTATATGTGACGATTCTTTATCAACTCTGGCAGATTCACCTCTTCTTATGCCACACATCCATAATATATCATTGCCATCTGCAAGCAGGAGTACATTCTGTCTGTATTCACTTGGAACTTTTCTGTCCACAAGTTCTTTTTTAAGCTTTTTGCTTCTTCCATCAACATTGACCCTGATATAATCACCAACGGTCTTATTTCTTATTACCAGTACAGAATCTAATCTATCGCAATCAAAGTAAATAGTATAACTATTATTTCCGTTTTTTTCAAGTGTTAACACCCTGTCAAATGTAATTTTCTCAATAAAGGTCATTTTACTGCCATGAATATAACAATAATCATTAATATCAACCGTTATTGTATCTCCTAAAGCGAGCCTGACCAATCTGTCTTTTTCAATACAATCATATTGTAAACCACTTTTACCATCAGCAGTATGCGTATCATATGCACCATTAAATACTGCTGTCAGGCTGCTGCTCTTTTTATTTTCACAGATACCGGCTGATTGTATATCATAAACAGTACCGTTGCCATCTGTATTATTATTGTGTATATACTCATTATTATTATCAGAATTAACCTGTCTCTTATACATTGATATACAATTATATTTTCTTTTGGCAATAATTGAATAAGGCATATCAATCTGTCTGCCTGTCTGCATATCAGCAAGTGATACCACCGCCATTATATGTGTCTTATAAACATCCTTTAAACGTCCTGCAATCATACCTATTACACGCCTTATTACATATCGTAACAGAAATCTGTCACAGTCACCGCTTATATCAATATCTGCTCCTGTCACATTACCTGCACTATCATATTCTACAGTTACACGCTCATTATACAATCTGTCAGCCTGCGCCGATATATACTCCTCTGCTTCTGATATATCCTGTGCTGCCATACATATATGCTGCGGTGCCTGTCTGTTGATATTATTCTGTATAAATGGAATTAATGTGTTTCGTAATTTATTTCTCGTATAATCATTATCAAGATTAGTGCTGTCAGTTATATACTCCTGTGCACATTCTTTAAGAAAGCTCTCTATCTGTTGTCTGTCAACACATAAAAGTGGTCTTATTATATTATCCCTTACCGGCTTAATACCTGATATTCCTGCGAGAGAACTTCCTCTGAACATATTCATAAGAACAGTCTCTGCCTGATCATTCATATGATGTGCCACAGCTATTCTTGAATTGCCCTGCATTGAAGCTGCCACCTCATTAAATATCCGGTATCTTTCTATTCGTCCTGCCTCCTCCTCTGACAATCCCTGCTCTTTTACAAGCTTCGGAATATCAATGTGGACTGTTTTACATTCAACACCAAGACCTTTACAGAAATCCATTGCAAATCTTTCATCTCTTGAGGCTTCTTCTCCTCTTATGCCATGATTGACATGTACACCTGTAAGCTTTATAGGATATCTTCCAAGCTTAATTATCCTTGTAAGTACCAGCATAAGACATACCGAATCTGCCCCGCCGGATATTCCTGCAATTATATTATTGCAGCCGTCAAACATATTATTCTGTTTTATAAATCTATATACTTTTTCTACCATAAGAATAATTATATTATCATTTCCTGTATGTGTCAAACAGTCCTATAACCATAACTGTACAGTCATCAGAAGGTTTATTATTATGACATCTTAGTGACTGTTTAAGAATATGTGCTGCCATAGCATTAGGTTCGCGCACACTTATTGAGCTTATAACATCTGCCATCTGCTCCTCCTTGTTAATACATGGAAAATTATCAAGAATTCCGTCACTTACCATTACAACATAATCACCATCATACAGCTTTTTAGTAGTACAGTCATAATCGACTTTTTCAAGCACACCTATCGGAAGCGTAGTAGACTTAATTATCTCGACACAGGACTCCCTTTTTATAAATGTCGATACCGCCCCCAGCTTGATACAGTGCATATATGCTGTCTGACAATCAATAATACTCATATCTACCGTAACGGGATTACCCATGCCGCCACCTGCAATATATGCCGAATTAACAAGCTCTAATGCGGCTTTCTCATCAAATCCGGCCTTGATGCAATTTTCAATAAGCTCTATTACCATCCTGCTCTCAATAAATGCCCTTTTTCCGCACCCCATTCCATCAGCAATGGCAGCAATGGCTTTTCCACAATCAGGGTGTGACATAAGAAAGTTATCCCCATTATAGCGTTCTTTTCCCTTATTAATTCTGGATACGCCCGATAATATCCGGAACCTGTCTTCCTCCACAAAGACGTATTGATGAAATTCTTCATTAATAATTGTCCTGTTCATATTATCACTGTAATATCCTGTATTGGAACAGCACGCTATAACTGATAGCAGTCTTCTTATGGATATGCAGCCACGTCCTACGCTCCTGGCCATTAATATTATCTGATGTTTTCCATTACTACCTGTTATAAGGCGTGTATTCTTTATTCTGATTCCATTTATGATACATTTTCCCTTAAGTTCCTTTATGAAATTTTTATCAGCACTTTTTACACTTATATTTATATTGGCCGATTGAATTGTCATACATTCTTCTAAAGTATCCGCAACTAAAAAAAGCTGTCTGGAAATACCCGGTGCCACAGACGGACCATCGGAAGCGCTGTTATACGCTTCTCCAAGACGTCTGAAAGTTCTGGCTGTTTCCTCCAGCTTATTATACGAATATGTCATAACATAATCATAAATATTATCTCCCATACTGACTCCATTTCTGCCATAAATTCAAGATTCCCTCACGAATCCTGCCGTGGACCGCTGAGCAGTTCTGCTGACTTTTTCATATCAGTGGCTCCACTATTATATTTTCAACAGCCATCAGTATAATATATTAATTTTAAAAAAAATGTCATACCATGAAATATTCAATTATATTAAGAACAGATAATATCAACCTTATATCTATTAAACTGTACAGATATTATCAATATTACATATCTTAAACTATATAGATATTATCAACATTATATATCTTAAATTATACAGATATTATCAACATTACATATCTTAAATTATACAGATATTATCAATATTACATATCCTAAACTATACAGATATTAAAATATTAACACTTAATATTTTATGTACTATTTGTTATCAGGTCTGAATACTATCTCATCAGGATATATAAGACCAAACTTATCCTTTGCCATCTCCTCAACAAACTTCTTAGTCTGTATATACTTCTTATATTCATCAAGATCTTTTGTTCTTTGCTGCTGTTCCTCTATCTGTGCCTGAAGTCCTGCCTTTGTCTGTTCATTCTGCGCATACTGCTTATCAAGTGATACTTTGTTAGTATACATTGCAATACCAATGACAATTACTAATGCAAATGCAAGCACCAGCCCAATTATTCCTGACCTTCTCTGCCTCTTAAGACGCATGGCATGTTCTCTTCTGGTTTCAAACTTCATGGCAACCCTTCCTTTCTTGATTTTACCTTTACTATTAAATGTTTAAATTTTATTATAATAAATTTTATACATATTTTCAATGGTCTTAGAAGAAATTGCAGTATTAATGTCATATATTTTACAAATAACCTGCCAAAGGAATATCTGTATATAACAGCTCCTGCCACAAAGCCCGCTGTCACGAAACCTCTTATTATGCCATTATTCAGCTCATATATAATACTAAATACCATAAACCCGGTATTTATCCAGAATATTATATCCTCTGCAGACATAGTCCAGACTCTTTTATGTCTTACAATACGTCTGAATACTCTTATACAGTCATATTCAAATGCAAGCACCATACCCCAGAAGAGTGCTAATACAAGTGTCATGCCCTCTCTTGCGATAGACTGGCTTATCATTTAAACAACCTTCCAATAAGGGTCTCGCCCTTTCCTGCGATTTGCTGTGCCTGCGAATATACAAAGGCTTCAACCTTTCCTTCTATATCAAGCTCACCCTTTTCTACCGACAGACGGTTCACATGGAGATTACTTCCCTTTATCGTTATAAGACCATATTCTGATTCTAATACGACCTTATTAAGGTCAAAAGATATAACATCCGTAATTCCTGTAAGCTCTATTTTCTTTCTATCCGTCATAAATACTCTGTGTGACATCTTCTGATTAGCTCTCTCTTCCATATCAATCTCCATTTCTGCTGCAATTATTTATAGTTAAACACCCTGATAGTCAGCAGCTCCATCCAGGAAACATTGGCTATCTGTTTTGTTCACTCTAAATATATTCATTGATATGGTATTTATGACTGTCTTTATTATGTTTAAGATTCGCCCGCCAATCCTGCTGCAGACCGCCGGTCAGCTATGCAATCCTCATAAAGAGGTCATCTCAGACTTAAATATACCGGCTGATAACATCAGATATATTCAAACATATCAGCAGCTTCTTCTTTCTTTACGGTATCCTTAACTGCCGTAACTCTTACCTTGACTGATTTATTACCAAATTCAATCTCAATAACATCGCCCTCTTTGACATCAACCGATGCCTTGGCAACCTTATCATTAATCTTAACTCTGCCTGCATCACATGCATCATTAGCAACCGTTCTTCTCTTTATAAGTCTTGACACTTTAAGATATTTATCTAATCTCATACTTCCTCCATTTTACAATACTCAAAAAAAGAGCCGCCGCACTAATGAAGCTTTATACAGGATAAGGATAACTTCGATAAAAGTCCTATCCGGTATTAAAATTCCTAGTGCGACAGCTCCTTAATAAATGGTATCTTTATAATATATGATACCTGTCTGTCATGAATCCTTTAATTAAAGAATCAATTATGCATTAACTGCATCCTTTAAAGCCTTACCAGCCTTGAACTTAGGAGCCTTAGAAGCAGGAATCTTAATTTCTGCACCTGTCTGTGGATTCTTACCTGTTCTTGCTGCTCTTTCGCTAACTTCAAAAGTACCGAAACCAACTAACTGGATCTTTTCGCCCTTCTGTAATTCTTCACTAACAACATCGATGAATGCCTTTAAAGCCTTTTCACTATCCTTCTTAGATAATTCTGCCTTTTCAGCCATAGCTGCTACTAATTCAGTCTTATTCATGTAAATTTCTCTCCTCAATAAGTATATTCTATTGGATTGCCCCAACAAATCATTTATAAACTCTTTTACAGTTTTTGTCAATACAAACCGCGTATTTTTAGGCTTTACCGTGGTTTTTTACTGTTTTTTGTATACCTGCTTTTAACTTTGTATACTTTTCCTTTTTATCTCAAGTAATTCTTTAGATATCCGCCCCTCTTTATATGCACGTTCATATTCTAAAAGACGGTCAGCCTTTTCCTTTTTCTTTACGGCTTTCCAGATGCTTAAGCCTTCCTCTATGTTAAGCTTAGCCACCTCTTCTTCCTGTGTAAAGACATTAGGATGACGTCTTATAAGCTTCTTTCCAAGCTCATCAACTACATCCTCAAGTGTAAATTCACTGCGTTCCTTTGCAATCTCAGCATACATAAGCACCTGTAATAACAGATCTCCTAACTCCTCACGAAGATTAATATAATCATTATTATCAACTGCTTCCACTACTTCCTCTGCTTCATCTGTAACACATTTTTTCATTGATTCATAGGTCTGCACACTGTCCCATGGACATCCATCCGGCTGCCTTAGCTTATGGACTATATCAAGTACATCCTGTAACGTGTATCGTTCCTTAATAAATTCTTCGTTCATCCTTAATACTCTCCAATTTCCAGTTGTTTATACAATAATATAAATATTTTATCATAATGTAATACGTTTTGTCTTAAAAAAATAATCAAAATAAATACATATATATTTTTACCTGACATTTTGGCAACTATTTTTTATAGTGTCAAAATACTCTCAAAACGATCTAATGCAAAAATGCTTATTGATGATATGAAAACAAAATATAGAAATATGGAGCTATAATGCTACCACTATTGAACAGGGTATGCAGGCTTTTATAGATGCACCTCTCTTTGATGAAAAAACATTCTGGGATGCCGAAAAAATATTGAGTGGGTAGATGACTAAACACAGGAAGTGCTGAAAGCGATTAAACTCTCAGCACTTCCCGATTATATTTTAACCACATTACATCCACAAGAAGCAAATAAATTTGTCATGTTATATACAGGTTGCGTATCCTTCCCCTACGCTCCCATCTGTCTTCCAATAAAATCAGCAGCACTCGAAACCAATAATTTTTCTGTGTCTGAATAGCTCTGCTTATCATCCTTTGCAAGCATTATAACTGCGCCAAGCGCATCTCCCTCACTTATTATGGGACATATTGCTTCTGATACTGCCTGTATTGGTGAGTCATCTGTTATCTGTATATACCTATCGTGATTACACGATGCCACAAGAGGCATTCTTTGCTCTATTAATTCCTCAAGCTGTCTTGTTATCTGCTTTGACATAAAATCCTTTTTTACAGTACCCGATACAGCTACTATCTGTTCACGGTCAGTTATGCATATAATCTGACCGGTAGTTGCAGCTAACGACTCCGCATAATCCCTTGCAAATTGTGATAATTCCCCAACGGGTGAATATTTTTTCAGAACTATTTCACCTGTATTTTCTGTATAAATCTCTAAAGGGTCAGTCTCTCTTATTCTTAATGTTCTTCTTATCTCTTTAGGAATTACTATTCTTCCAAGGTCATCTATTCTTCTTACAATTCCTGTTGCCTTCACAATATTACCCTCCAATTCTTATATTAATCAGACCGTCTCTGTAAGCCTGCCAGTTAAAACGGACACAATTGCTCACACAGCCATATATCAGCTTTGGATTTATTATGTGGAAAACTTTAGGATTTTATTCCTATTTTCTGTTAAATCAGCACTGTTGTTATTTTAAATGCCATTATTTTTAGATAATAACACTTCTTTGATTCTGATAAATATTTTTACGAAAATATAATTTTTTAAAATCGCTTGACACTTACGTTACGTCACCTAGTATTATAATTATATACTAATCATTTAAACTAAAAATAGTTATATTACATAATACAAATAATGGAGGAAATACAAATGAAAGGAATTATTTTAGCCGGCGGTTCAGGTACACGTCTTTATCCGCTTACTATGGTAACATCTAAACAGCTTCTGCCAATCTATGACAAACCTATGATCTATTATCCTATGTCTGTCCTTATGAATGCAGGTATCAGAGATATCCTTATTATATCCACACCTCAGGATACACCTCGATTCAAAGAGTTATTAGGTGATGGCAGTCAGTTTGGCGTCAACCTCTCCTATGCTGTACAACCTAGTCCCGACGGTCTTGCACAGGCTTTTATTATTGGAGAAGATTTTATCGGAAATGAACCTGTGGCAATGGTCCTTGGAGATAATATATTTGCAGGACATGGCCTTATAGACAGACTTAATGAAGCTGTTAATAACGCCGTATCAGGAAAAGGAGCTACTGTATTCGGATACTATGTTGATGACCCTGAACGCTTCGGTATTGTTGAATTTGATAAAAACAACAAAGCCGTTTCTATTGAAGAAAAACCGGAACATCCTAAGAGCAATTACTGTGTTACAGGTCTTTATTTCTATGATAATAACGTGGTACAATATGCTAAAAGTCTTAAACCAAGTGCAAGAGGCGAATTAGAAATAACTGACTTAAACAGAATTTACCTTGAAAATAGAAAACTTAATGTTGAACTTCTAGGACAGGGCTTTACATGGCTTGATACAGGTACACACGAAAGCCTTGTAGAAGCAACTAACTTCGTTAAGACTATTGAAACACACCAGCACCGTAAAATTGCCTGTCTTGAAGAGATTGCATATCTTAACGGCTGGATTACCAAAGATGATGTAATGAAAGTATATGAAGTTCTTAAAAAGAATCAGTACGGACAGTATCTTCTCGATGTATTAAATGGTAAATACATCGACAAACTTCATTAATTTAATCAGATACAATTACATTTTTTAATTAACACCTAAATATGCCGGATTAATAAAGGCGTAACCTTATCGCTTTTTCCTGTTAAATACCGGCGGAAATGGAGATTTTATGACAATTATTGTAACCGGCGGAGCCGGATTTATCGGAAGTAATTTTATATTCCACATGTTAAACAAATACCCTGATTACCGTATAATATGCCTTGACTGCTTAACCTATGCCGGTAATCTTTCAACTCTCGCACCTGTAATTAACAATCCTAATTTCAGATTTGTCAAGGAAAGCATTACAGACAGAGAGGCAGTATATAGATTATTTGAAGAAGAACATCCTGATATGGTAGTCAACTTTGCAGCGGAAAGCCATGTTGACCGTTCAATTGAAAACCCTGAAATATTCCTTGATACTAATATCAAGGGTACAGCAGTTCTTATGGATGCCTGCAGAAAATATGGTATTACAAGATATCATCAGGTATCAACTGACGAAGTGTATGGCGACCTTCCTCTTGACCGCCCTGACCTTTTCTTTACAGAAGAGACTCCTATACATACAAGCAGCCCTTACAGTTCTTCTAAGGCAGGTGCTGACCTTTTAGTACTTGCATATCATAGAACATACGGACTACCTGTTACCATAAGCAGATGTTCTAACAACTATGGTCCATACCATTTTCCGGAAAAGCTTATACCTCTTATGATTGCTAATGCATTAAATGACAAGCCTCTTCCCGTATATGGCAAGGGTGAAAATGTCCGTGACTGGTTATATGTAGAAGACCACTGTAAGGCAATTGACCTCATTATTCACAAAGGACGTGTCGGTGAAGTATATAATATCGGTGGACACAATGAAATGAAAAATATTGATATCGTTAAAATCATTTGTCACGAACTTAACAAGCCTGAAAGTCTTATAACGTATGTAACTGACAGAAAAGGCCATGATATGCGTTATGCCATTGATCCTACTAAGATTCACAATGAACTCGGATGGCTTCCTGAAACTAAGTTTGCCGATGGAATTAAAAAGACAATACAGTGGTATCTTGATAATAAAGAATGGTGGGAAACTATTATTTCCGGCGAATATCAGAATTATTATGAGAAAATGTATGGCAACCGCTAATTTATCATTTGTGAATATATGAATATTATATTTCAAATATTACTTATATTACTTTGTGTGGCAGGCAGCACACTGATACATAATTTTATACTACTAATGCCTGCGGAAAGGTTTATTTATATTTATGAAAGTTCTTGTAACCGGAGTAACCGGTCAACTTGGCCATGATGTTGTCAATGAATTAATGCATCGTGGCAATACAGTCATCTGTGCCGGTCATAATGAGATGGATATTACTGATTCCACAAAGGTTAGTACATTTATTAAAAATAACTCTCCCGATGTTGTAATGCACTGTGCTGCATGGACTGCCGTTGACCTTGCAGAAGAACGTATAGATGATGCAATGGCAGTTAACGCCATTGGAACACAAAACATTGCAGATGCCTGCAAAAATATCAACTGCAAAATGATATATATATCAACAGATTATGTATTTGACGGCAATGGAAATAAACCCTGGAAGCCAGACGATACATGCAATCCGCTCAATATATATGGCAGCTCAAAATATAAAGGAGAACTTGCAGTACAGAATACACTTGAAAAATATTTTATAGTAAGAATTGCATGGGTATTTGGTATTAACGGTAACAACTTCGTTAAAACAATGCTTAAGCTTGGAAAGAACCATGACACTCTTACTGTTGTCAATGACCAGATTGGTACACCTACTTATACCGCCGACCTTGCGCGTCTGCTTACCGATATGGCAGAAACTTCACAATATGGAATATATCATGTAACTAACGAAGGCGGATATATAAGCTGGTATGACTTTACCTGTGAGATCTTACGACAGGCCGCTGCTTACAATAATATTTATGGCAATGTAACTGTACTTCCTGTAGGAAGTGAGGCTTATCCTGCTAAAGCAAAGCGCCCGTCTAACAGCCGTCTTGACAAATCAAAACTTATAGCTAACGGCTTTACGCCTCTTCCTGACTGGAAAGATGCCATAGCCCGATATCTTAAGGAATTAGATGAGGCTGGAATATTATCACAGTTATAATTAAATAAAATACTACGCTAAATTCTCTGTGCCGCAGATATCACAGAAAACTTAACATTATAATATCTGCAGATTGGAGTTAAATATTAATATGGGTCAGATTAAAGTAACTAATTGTCCTATTGAGGGACTTTATATAATTGAACCTACTGTTCACGGTGATAACAGAGGGTATTTTATGGAAACATATAATCAGAAGGATATGGAAGAAGCCGGACTTAACATGCAATTTGTACAGGATAACCAGTCATGTTCTACTAAAGGAGTTCTTCGCGGACTTCACTTCCAGAAAGAATTTCCCCAAGGAAAGCTTGTAAGAGTTATTAAAGGTACTGTATTTGATGTTGCTGTCGATTTAAGAAGCAATTCAAAAACTTATGGTAAATGGTATGGTGTCGAACTTTCCGAAGAAAATAAAAAGCAGTTTTATATATCAGAAGGATTTGCACATGGCTTTCTTGTTCTTAGTGATGTAGCTGAATTTTGTTATAAATGTACTGATTTTTACCATCCCGGAGATGAGGGTGGTCTTGCATGGAATGATCCTTCCATCGGCATAGAATGGCCACAGCTTACAGGTGAATACAAAGGCACACCATCTGGTGAGGGATATAAGCTTTCAGATGGAACTGCCATTAAGCTTAGTGAAAAAGATGAGAAGTGGCTTACACTGTCCGATACTTTTAAATTCTGATTTTTTGAAATACGGGGTGTAGTGGGGAAGTGGCGGATTGTATTGGGAATTTTAAAACAATGGATGAGTGCTAAGAAACTCTAAAGATGAGCATTTAATGTACTGATACCGTCCGGGTCGTGCCAAATGCGGCGTCCTGCCGCTTGGCACTCGATTGTGCGTCCTGCACAATCGCCCCTAGGTAGTGTATGCTCATCTAAGAGTTTCTAAGCACTCACCATATGTTTTAAAATTCCCAATACAATCCGCCACTTCCACGCTACATTTCAAAAACCTCTGCGCTTGGGGTGACGACCGGACAGTTGCCAGCTGGAAATATGCGATTCAAAATCACTACGCCGGATGTGACAACCGGCAGGTTAGCAATCTATAATTCAAAGTCACTACGTCGGGTATGACGATCGGTAGGTTATCGGTTAGCAATATATAATTCAAAATCACTACGCTGTATATGACTAACAATAGATTATATGTTATCAATATGCATATTTAATATCAATAAACTGTCAGGTTAAAGGTTACCAATTACACTGCCAACAATTAATCTTACCGGCACAGAATCATATGTGGCCAGGTCTTTACAGTATAAAAATATAAGCCTTGTAAATAATCAGCATATTAAATCAAACGTAGTGACATTGAATTGTATATTTCTAACCTATAACGTCCCGGTTGTCACACCAAGCATAGTGACATTGAATTGCATATTTCTAATCTATAACGTCCCGGTTGTCACTCCCAGCGTAGTGACATTGAATTGTATATTTCTAGCCGATAACGTCCCGGTCGCCATCCCTGGCCCAGTGGTTTTTGAAATGTAGCAAAGGGCAGGCTGTGGCTGATATGTAAGATTTGTATGCATATGGGAAGAACTTAGTCGCTCTTAAGATGAGCTTTCACAATGTAGGGGCGATTGTGCAGGACGCACAATCGAGCTGCAAGCGGCAGGACGCCGCATTTGCAGCGACCCGGCCGGTATAAATACAGCTGTGCTCATCTTCCAGAGCGACTTAGTTCTTCCCATCAGCATACAAATCTTACATATCAGCTACAGCCTGCCCTCATCTACACCCCTTGTTTCAACAAATATCAATTTATTTGCACATTGGATGAAAATGTTATATAATAGTCAGAGTATTTCATTCGATGCAATTTTCTGTATCGATTCCCAGAAAAATAATAACTGTTATTTATAAAAACATATCAATAGTGAGCAGTATTTATCACATTTACATAATCAAAAGTTTAATCAGGCATGTTATGATGATTGATGGCAGCAAGATACAGTGATTTATAATGCTTAATTTGTAGTAACGAATAAAAAGGATTAATTTATTAACCTGGATAATTAATATTATGCCAGTCTGATTGTGTTGAATTTTTAACAATATAAAAGCGAACCTTAAAAACTTAGTAAAATAGAATGGAGATTTATTATGGATAATAATATGAGAGAAAAATTAGAAACCTTACCTCTTACAGTGCTTAAAGAATTTGCGAAGGATAAGAAGTTAAAGAATGTATCCACTCTCAGGAAAAAAGAGCTGATAGAAGCACTGATAGAAGCTGATAAGGCTGAAAGGGAATCGGAAGTGCAGGCAGACAAAAAGATTGTCAGCTCATCAGTTGAAACAGAAAGAGGAACAAGAAGACAGCATATAGAAAAAAGAAATGTACATTCAAGACAGGATAATAGAACGTTACATAATGATAATTATAATGAGGAAAATAATACAGGTGAAGAGAACGAATTAAAAAATAAGCCTGAGAGAAATTCTTCTGACAGGAATAATATAGAAAAAAATAATTATCAGGAACAGGAGAATGTTGATAATAATCAGGAGATGGCGGATGGTATCTTAGAGGTATTATCAGATGGTTATGGATTTATCAGATGTGAAAATTATCTTCCCGGAGATGAGGACGTATATGTTTCACCATCGCAGATAAGAAGATTTAATTTAAAGACAGGCGATATTATCAGAGGACCTAAGAGAGCAAAGTCACAGAGTGATAAGTTCTCAGCTTTATTATATCTTGAATCTGTTAATGGAAGGGATCCTGTATGTGCAATCAAAAGACCACCGTTTGAATCACTTACACCAATTTTCCCAAATGAGAGAATACATCTTGAAAAGAATACTAATACGGTTGCCATGAGAATGGTTGACCTTATATCCCCGATTGGAAAAGGCCAGAGAGGAATGATTGTATCTCAGCCTAAGTCAGGTAAAACAACTCTTTTAAAGCAGATTGCAAAAGCAGTCACAATCAACAATCCTGAGATGCATCTTATAATTCTTCTTATAGATGAAAGACCGGAGGAAGTAACGGATATTAAAGAATCTATTACAGGTGAAAATGTTGAGGTTATATATTCAACATTTGATGAGCTTCCTGACAGACATAAGAGGGTATCTGAGATGGTAATTGAGAGAGCTAAAAGGCTTGTAGAGCATGGTGATGATGTTATAATTCTGCTTGATAGTATTACAAGACTTGCAAGGGCCTATAATCTTACGGTACAGGCGAGTGGACGTACTTTATCAGGTGGTCTTGACCCGGCTGCTCTTCATATGCCTAAGAAGTTCTTTGGTGCAGCAAGAAATATGAGAGAGGGTGGAAGTCTTACAATACTTGCAACAGCACTTGTAGATACAGGAAGTAAGATGGATGACGTTGTATTTGAAGAATTTAAGGGAACAGGTAATATGGAACTTGTTCTTGATAGAAAACTTTCAGAAAAGAGAGTATTTCCTGCAATTGACATAGCCAAGTCAAGTACCAGAAGAGAGGACCTTCTTCTTAGTAAAGATGAGCTTATGGCAGTTGATATAATGAGAAAGGCACTTAATGGGATGAAGACAGATGAGGCTGCCGAGAGAATACTTGATTTATTTGTAAAAACTAAAGATAACAGCGAATTTATTAATACTGTACTTAAAAACAGACGAGTATAATAGAATTTCTAAAAAAATATTTTTGAAATTACTTGCATATAATAAATATGTATGATACACTATAAAAGCTGTTTATCAAATATAGGAAATTACTTTGCAGAGTAATTTCTGCAATGACAATAATAACTTAGTTTAATTTTTTAAAGAGGTGAAAATCATGAGAGAAGGAATCCATCCAGAGTACCATCAGGCAAAGGTTGTTTGTAACTGTGGTAATGAATTCGTAACTGGTTCAACAAAGGAAGAAATCCATGTTGAAATCTGTTCAAAGTGCCATCCTTTCTACACAGGACAGCAGAAAGCTTCATCAGCCCGCGGACGTATTGATAAGTTCAATAAGAAATACGGTGTTAAGAACAACTAATTATTTTAAT
>ERZ780148.45-NODE-45-length-103357-cov-13.562767_pt1 | contig 103357 bp, 112 predicted proteins | sample MGYA00510984_ERZ780148 | MGnify/ENA primary metagenome ERZ780148 (study PRJEB29588, sample SAMEA2160902) | human gut metagenome | biome: human gut; feature: human-associated habitat; material: faeces | place: Denmark | collected 2008/2010 ...
GAGGAACATGTATGGTCTTCAGACTGGAATGTCCTAACTACTACTATGCTTGTTGGGAATTTCCCTAATATAAGAAAGATGTACAAACCGAGTCATGTAGGAAAAGTATTTCTTAAAGGAATAACTTATGAAAATCAGGTTTAACAACAACAAGAAATACTGGTATAAACCAGGGAGAGGTTAACTAAAAGCAGTCGAATTTGCTTTACAGGCTTTCAGGCTTAAGTAAAAGACCAAGTGAAATTCCTCGGTGTAATTTCAGTAATGAGTTCTGTATCTCTCACTTTAATAAAAAGAGAATCGGGGTTCTTGAAGCCCTGCGTAGAGGAATACTTGCCCAAATCGAGAGCCAGTTCATCTCCTCAATGACTTGGTAAGAGAGGAGATTTTTACATCCCTACACTTTCTCGTGTAGTGCAGACTATAGGAGTTTAATCGCTCCTATAGTCACCGATAGCTTCAGAGGCTTAAGTTATACTAAGTAAATCTTGCCTGAATCCAATAAGCTGGAGTACGAGCCTATTCAATGACTTAGTAAAGAGAATAGGATTTTTATATTATATATGGAAGAAATTAAAGAATATCAAGTGTTAGGAATAGGATTTTTAGTGATAGCTATTATCGCAGGAATACTCCTACTTCTAATGTAGTTTTTATTTTAGGGCCTATAGTTAAAAGGTTTATATTGTATTCTTAAAACAAAATAAAATGGGATATTTATTTTGGATAGTTATAGTCCTATCAGTGATGTGGACTGCAAGTACGAGTGATAATAGAGATCTTTCTGAGAAGATTCTTATATCTATAGTATATGTTAGTATACTTATAGCCCTTGTAGGTCTTATTCACAGCAATCTGATATGTGATATGCACATGAGAGCCTATGAGGAAGGGAAGCTTGAGAAAGTATATACTATAAAAGGCTCCGACACAACTTATAGATGGATCTATCGTGAAAAGAATTAGTTTTGAAACAGCTAAATTAGCTGCTGAGAAAGGATATGATGAAGACTGTGATTATATTTATGATATTCATGGAAATATTATATATATAGACAACTATGTTTTGGGTATTATTCCTGAATATTGTTGTCCAGCTCCTTATCAAGAAGAGCTTCAAGAGTGGCTGAGAGAGGAGAAAGGAATTCACATCTGCATTGATGTCCCCTATGTGGATAAGAAGGCAGACCCTTATCCTGGATACTCCTACCAACTCTACTATACGAGTAGAGGAACAGCACTGTACTGTCAGAGAAAGGATAATCAACGATCTTCCTATGAAGAAACTTTGGAGATTGCCTTAACAGATGCACTAAATAAAATATAATCCTGTATTCCTGGTTAGAGTCCTGACTTAACCGCCAAACTATTTTAGTTCAACTACCTGGGGGTATGGTAGTGAACAAAAGGATGTATTCCTATATTGAAAACTTCCTAGCTTTAAATTCAAATTATTCTATCAAAGATCTCCTCGGATTGAAGGGAAGACATTTTGAAATATTCGAAGTAGAATTGAAGGATTTGAGTATGGAACAGTTTAAAAAACTTTTCTGTACAATTATCAAGCTAGATGGAATTACTAACGACAACTTTAAATCTGTCAAAGATGATGTCTATCTTAATAATACTAATTACAGCTATAGGTGTTAATATCTTACTGTATACATGTAATTGTAATTCAATATTCTACTATATCTTCTATCATAAAAAATATCTTATATGGAAGGAGGTATATACGCATGCAGAGGAATGTGTGTATGATTCAGAGAAACGAATACTTTATCTGATCATTCTTAAGTGGTGTAGCTATCTCACAATGCCCCTCCCTAAGTGGATAAGAGGAAAAATTTATAGTGCAGCTATAGAAAAGTTCACAACTGGTCCTGCGTATAGAAGGGCCACATACATGTGTCCTACTTTAAGGGAAGCTTGGGATGAGGTCTTTGGGTTCTACCCTGATAAGCTCGATGATACTCTTCTTCCTGAATGGGGAAGGGAAAATTTTATTCAGTTTGTAGAGAAAAAAGACCCCCATTATACTGATGATTCTTTAGTGGTTGAGGCACTTTATAGAGGAAGTGTTTGGCTTCCTATCAGTAAGAGGGGAATAGCCCTTAGAATAGCCTTCCTTAAACACATGCTCTATCTCTCTAAAATCTCTTAGGAAATGCTTCTATAGTTCAAGGGATAGAATGTCAGTTTCCTAAACTGAAGATCCAAGTTCGAATCTTGGTGGAAGTACAATCTTAAAATCTAAAAACGATGAAAAGAAAAAGAATTACTGTAACCAAGCTTACAGGCTCTACGAAGACTAAAATCTTTCAGACTTGTTTACTCCTCCACAGGCAGGAGAAAACAGAAATACTTCCTATTATAGGTACATTATGGTTATGTGGAGTTATATAATATGGCAAAGGAATATACAGATCTTTGTGCATTTAAGAGATTCCTTAAATCTCACAAAATTTTTAATGAGTATAAGAAGGAACTAAAGAAACAGCATCCTCTTGGATACTGGTCGAAAGAAATATCTGCACAAAGTAAAGAGCATCCTACTGGACTATATGATATTATTAACTGTAGCCTATGTTGGGTGAGAGTCAGTGAATTCGAAGATCCTTCAAGAATTAGTAGTGCATGGAATACTTACTGGATAGACCGTTGTGGTGTGCACTATTGGAAAAAATTTGGTAATAAATTTCCTGAATATATAAAACAAGAGTTACGTAACAGAGGAAGAATAAGATGACATCATTTGCAAATCATCTAATCATTGCTACCTATATAGGTAAGAATGAACATACTTTTAAGGTAGGAAGTAGTTATCTATTGAGGGTAGAATTTAGAGGCACAGGAATGTATCCTATAAATGTCGTCTTAGACTATGCTCAACATTATACTTCGGTACCTTACAGGACTATTATAGACTTTCTAAAAGAATGGACTGAGATAGTCACTGTTATAGATCCTAAACTCGTCGAAAAGAGCTCTAAAGTACTTTATATTGACGATTCCGGGGACTCAGAACTCCCTTTTGACCAGGAGGATGATGAAATCCTTAAAGACTATCGGAATCCTAAACCCAGCTTACCTTCATTAGTTATGAATAAACCTTCCACAGATCTTGCGAGAATTCCTGGGAAGATAGTTCTATCTAATGGTGCATGGGTATGTGATAAGTGCAGACAGGTAAACTTCGATCCCTCAGCTGAAAGGTGCAAATGCTGTGGTGGCAAAAGAATCTTATTCGATGAGTAGAGTATTCTTTGCAGCAGATATGCATTTCGGGCATGATCGCTTAGCTATAAATAGAAGGAGAATGGATCCTACATATCATAATGAGTTAATTATTGACAACTGGAATAAGGCTGTTTCTAAGAAAGACTTAGTGATTATGGTAGGAGACTTAACCTTTGAAGCACCTGAGCTTATTCCTATGTATCTATCGAAACTTCATGGAAATAAGCTTCTTGTAGCAGGCAATCATGATACAACACAATGTTGTGATGTAGTCCGCAGTTTAGGAATAAGAGTAGTAGGATGCATGAAGTATAAGGGATTTTTTGTATCCCATATACCTATTCATCCCATGGAATTTTCATTCAGTCCTAAGGTTCGTGGAAATATACACGGTCATATTCATGATAGAGTTATCATGGATCCGAGATATTTTAATGTATCTATGGACAGGATAGATTTTACTCCTATACTCTTTGATGACATAGAACAAGCAATTATTTTAGCCAAATCAAATCTCATTTAAAATGTCAGAAATTTACTGGATTTCTCGATTAGACTACATTTGTAATCTATTCATTGCGCTCTCCATAATCTTTGGAGTAATAGTAGTTGTAGGAGGATTTATTCTTACAATTGTGAATAAGTCAGAGGAGGATTATCCTACTATTCTCAAGATAGTAAAGAAGTCACTTCTGATATTTAGCTGCTCTATACTTGTAACTATATTTCTTCCTAATACAAAGCAAGCCTACATGATTTGGGGACTTGGAGGAACTATAGATTATATCAAGAATAACGAAACTGTTCAAAAACTGCCTGATAAAACTATCCAATGTTTGGATAAGTTTATCGATAAATACCTCAACGAAGAAGATTCAACTCACAATCGATAGTTATGAGCCTCGTAGGTAAAATCTTTAAGCTCCCTGCAAATCGTCAGAGAGCTCATGATGAGTACTTTAAAGTAGAACGTGAGAACTTTGGCATTCTCGTATGCACAATGCTAGTTCCTGACAGACCTCATCACAAGATAACTAATCTTGTATGTGATCCTTCAGAACTTCAGAATGCAGAAGAAATCACTACTAAGGAGTACTTAGAAGCTATGGAAAAGACTGCATAGTTAGGATGCGGTGTGGTGTAACGGTAACACACATCACTTTGGATGATGTATTTCAGGTTCGAATCCTGACATCGCAACAATTATTAACCAATAATATTGTTATTATGACTAAGAATCGTCAAAACTGGGATGAAGAGCGTTGTGTTAAGATTATTAAAGTAGTTAGCCAATTTCCTGATAATCTCAGAGCAGGTTTCGAAGAGTGTGCTAAGAAGTTTGGAGGATCTGCTCACTATTACAAAGTAGCCTGGTATCATCCTCGCTCTAAACTCTGTAAATTCAGAAAAAATTCCAACAGCCTAATTTGTGCGTCTCTTTCAATGGCAAGTGTAAACTACAAAAATTCTAGGCGTATCAATGGAAAGTTTCCGTCTGAGAGAGCTGAACGAGTAATGCCCACTACGGCAGAATTCTTCAAAGGATGGGTATCTAGCTGTACTAAAATCTTTCAGTAATGATACCTAAAAAGATTCTTGTAGACCTCACTGAGTATGAATTAACAATACTCATTTGGTGTTTAGAAGACTGTGGAAGGGCTTATACTGAAAGTGCAGATGCCTTACAGACAAAGCTAAGAAATCTTCGCAGTGTTGTTCAGACACAACCTAACTTAGAGGAATAAACGAAGTGTTGCAGTAGACGAGTGGTTTAAGTCACCTCCCTTCAAGGAGGAGATCGTAGGTTCAAATCCTACCTGCAATACTCTTAACATTTATAATTATGACAATTACACGCAGAATTGGAGAGGTCTTTAAGATAACAAGCCCTTACTATCCATACAACACAGTATCCCTCAAAGTAAAATTGGGAAGTGGGTGTGAGGAATGCTTCTTTTATAAATCTTCTCTTTATAATACTTGTAATAAACCTATCAAAGAAACAGGCCTCTGTAGTGCACACTGTAGATTTGATAACAGAGGAGCTATATTTGTACAAGTTGCAAATAGTGTACCTGAGAATAAGACAACCATATCACAACCGAGCTGTGTCTTTTGTAGAGAAGCAAAAGAATTGAAGTATGATCTAAGTAGTGATGTTTCAACAATCTGCTCAGTACAAGGTCACCTTCCTGACGAGTTTACTATTCATCGACGATATTACTTCAAATATTGCCCTATATGCGGTAAAAAACTGTAACTATGTCACTATCTATAGTAGAAAGAAAAATTGGGGAAGCATTCATATGTAAAGTACGCGGAACCCCTAAAAAAATAGTAGTTTACCCAGCTACTAAAGAAGGTGGTTGTGAAGGCTGTATTTTCCGAGGGCACGAGCCTAACCTTCAATGTACCATCTTAGAATATGATACAGGGCCTTGTGATGCAGATCAGCGAGTAGATCACAGGAATGTCATCTTCAAAGAACTGATTCCTGATCAGTTTGAACTCATGAGGACTATAATTTGCAGGTTAGCCTTAGAGTGGTGCTCAACTCAAATTGGTAGAAGACAATTCTATCAAGGAGTGTATATAGTGACTAAGAACCTATATCCTATGGAGATGAGTATTATTCGAAATTCTCCTGCAAGTATCCTTAAAAATAAGAGCAATCTCACTCCTTTCTGGGATAAATTACGTGAATTAATTCAAAAGAAAATGAAGCCTATTACTGTCAAAGACATGATTGAGTATCTGGGGACATTAGCTCCAGATTACGAGCTCCATTGCTTCAACGATGGAGAACCTATCAGAGTTAAAGACTCTACTACTGACCACGAGAAGAAGATCGTGGAGCTCCAGTTTGAATAGGTAAAGGTGCTAGTGTAGCTTAATGGCAGAGCAGCTGATTTGTAATCAGCAGGTTGGGGGTTCGAGTCCCTTCACTAGCTCTTCAAATCACCATATGATGAAAATTATACCTAAGATCGTAGGAGTAATCCTATTTTGTGGGCTTGCAATGAAGCCTGCAAACGTTCTCAACAAAGGCAGTACTGATGAGTATTTAGATACCGCAATGCCTAAGTTTGAGATACCACAAGAACTTACAGTATATGCTGTAAAGCAAGCTTGTATGTACTATAATCTCCTTCATCCAGAGATTGTAGTAGCCCAATCTATATTAGAAACAGGTTATTATACCTCAAGAGTCTGCAAGGATTACAACAATATACTTGGACTCTATGATTCTGCCAATAAGGACTATTTCAAGTTCGAAAATTGGTGGGATTCCGTAGAAGGATATAAAAACTTAGTTCAGTATAAATTAGGCAAAGATTCTTGCACAGTAGAAGAATATTACTCTTTTTTAAGAGAACTGCCGTATGCAACGGACCCAGAGTACATTAGCAAAATTCATACTATTGTTAGTAGGCATCAAATCACGGATGAAATATAACTTCACAGCTATGAGATGGTTAATTCATTACTTACGACAGGTATTCTGTAAACATACATTTGTGCAAGTAGAGACAGTAGAATACAAGAATCAGGAGGGATTTGTAGTTAATGAGTATAATAATTACATATGCTCAAAGTGCTTATATGTTCGTCGTGTAAAAATTAAGTAATGATTCCACTGATAGTATTTTTAGGAATAGCTTTACTTTGGGTAACAGGAGCTATTATAGCTATGTGTGGAGGAGATCCCTCCCCAAGAAAGCTTGATAAGTGGTTTCGAAAAGCTCCACATCACCTTAAAGAACAAGCTACTGGGATTTATAGAGGCTACTATAATGCTGGAAATGATTTTGAAGAATGGGACTATGTATGCCTCATTAAATGGCGTACAATGTCCTATAGAGACAAAATTATAGGCTATAGGAAAGCTATCAAAAGTCAGTCTCTGTTCCAGGTTACTCCTTATCGTAGGGATAACTTCAATTCATATGGAAGTGAATAACTGCTGAATGAATAAATTACAAGCAACCTTAGCAGAATTCCGAGGAAAGCTGCTAATTCCCCTCAACTATCAGACGTACAATTCGTCGCGTGTTGAGATGATACCCCCTGAGGGGTATATGTACATTGTAGTTCAAGTAACTGAAAACTCTGTACAAATCCCGAGTGTCCAATTTGAGATTTCCAAAAGAGATCTTATGAGGTCTATGAATCGGGATAAAGACTCTCGAATCCCGCTGGTTATATTCCTGGCAAGATTCATTCAAAGTATCCCCGAACTTCTTAAAACTTGTAAGCACCACCGTTTAGGTTATGATGCTAGCAAGTATAAGAAACAACCCTCCTTAAGTGAAGGGCCGTGGGTTGATCGTAAACGAGAGGAAGCGTTTATTGTCAAAATTCTAAAGAAGAAACGGGATTGGAAGCACCTCAGAGAATATTTCAATGAGTTGAATGCTAAGAGAATGAAGTTTAAAAGAAAGTAGCCATGCAAATTATTGTGACAGTGAACTTGCCTGTAGCATTTAGTTTGGGCAAAGAGGGTAAAACATGTTATCGAAAAACTATCGTTGGAGATGATGTGCTAAGATACCAGATGAATAGGTCTGTAGATGATCGCCCTGCATGGATCCTAGACCCTAAAACCTGGAAGAAAATGAGTCCTCAGGATAAGTTAAGAGCCTTCGTAGAGACTTTTAATTTAGGCTGGGGAGTAAGTTACGAATGTGTAGAGTAACTGAAGAAACTGATTAGATGATAAGTACATTCAATGGACATAACTATTAAGGAGAAAGCTTACGAATCACAAAACCTATCCTTTAACCAAACTTGTTACTTATTATCTCTAAGGAATAGAATTACTAAGAGTGAGTTTCAAGAACTCCTGGATAAGCGTTATATCTTCATTAAGGATCACATGATTCAACTAAATGGTAAGGGATATAATGCTATTACAGAAGCAATGAGACTTTCTCATATTGTTACAACCAATGAAGATGATGTCAAGGCTTTAGCTAAGCAAATGGCTGAGAAATTTCCTGCGGGAAAGAAAATTGGCACCAACAAATATTGGAGAAGTAATTCTGCTCTTGTAGTAAAGAAGCTAACCAGCTTTTTGAAGAGATATGGTGAGTTTCCATCGGAAACTATCCTTGAGGCTACTGATGCCTATGTCAAAAGTTTTGGAATTGATACTTCCCTGATGCGAATTCTACCATATTTCATTGAGAAAGATGGCGAATCTGATCTGTTAACTACTATCGAAAATCTCGAAAATCGTGGTGATGATGGAACAGCATTTGCTGAAACTATTCTTTAATGAGCGTATTTGATAGAGTATTTCAGGACTTAATACAGCGTAAGGAAAGGATCTCTAAAGGTCTCCTAAACTGTATACCATGTCCATTTCCAAGATTTAGAGAAGTATTTCCTGGTATTGAACAAGGCAAGTTCTTGTTATTTTCAGCAAATAGTAAGATTGGGAAAACTCAGATAGCGGATAGTATGTGTTTATATGAACCACTATTTTATGCTATAGAACATGATAATATTCACGTTCGTTGGCATTATTTTAGCTGGGAAATGTCTGCAGAACAAAAGTATAGGCAATTCATTTGTCATCTTTTATACAGATTATCTGATGGTAATATTCATATAGATACTAAACAATTACGTTCTGTAGATATAAATAAACCACTGTCTGACGAAGTTTTACAATTATTACAAGAAGATAAATACCAAAAATATATTCGATATTTTGAGGAACATGTAACGATTATTGATGATATTCGAAATCCGACTGGAATAAAAATTTACCTTGAAGAATATGCTGAGAAAAATGGTAAAATCCATTTTACTACCAAAACATTTTATGATAATCAAGGTGCAGAAAAATTTTCACGTAAGATTTTCGATTATTATGAACCAGATGATCCAGAACTTTATAATATAGTAATCTTTGATCATATATCTCTTATTTCTTTAGAAAAGGGATTAAATCTTAGAGATACTATAGAAATGTTCTCAAATAAACATCTTGTATATTTACGAAATAGATTTAATTATACTTTCGTAGTTATTCAACAGCAAGCTGCGTCTCAAGAGTCCAATGAGAATTTCAAGATGGATAAATTGAGACCTACAGCTGATGGATTAGGAGATTGTAAGACAACATTCAGAGATGCCGATCTATTCTTTGGATTATATTCTCCCTATAGATATAAGATACCAGATTATCTAGGTTATGACATCAAATTCTTTAAGGATAATATAAGATTCTTAGAGCTTATTGGTGGACGTGAGGGTGGAGGAGGAAATGTTTGTCCTCTCTACTTTGATGGTGCAGTAAACTTCTTTAAAGAACTTCCTCTTCCAAAGGATGAGAAAGGTTTAGCAAGAGTATACTCACTATTAAGGTCCCTCAGAGGTGGTGGAGCTTTGGTTGCAACAACTCTTAGCTCTCTTCATTCCAAATTTAAACTTTATGGCAAAAGTAGTAGGAATCTTTGGCTTTTCTGGAGACGGAAAGACTACTAGTACTATCATTAATCCTGATGGTTCTATAGATCTGTCTGCTGAAGGTTACAAAGGGATCGATCCTAAGAGTCATGGTATTCTTAATATCGATCAAAAAGCACTCCCCTTCCCTGCATCATTAACAAAACAATGGTGTAGCGCGAATAAGAACTATAGAGAGACTTGTGATATTGATACAATCATCAAGACTCTTAAAGCATGGGCACAAGATCCCAATATTAAATCTTGTAGTGTTGACACTATAAATAGTTACATCACATTTAAGGAAATGCTAGACCGTCGTAAGATGAGTTTTGATGCATGGAGAGACATGGCAATTGATGTTGTAGATCTTATCAATACAGCAAATGTTATTCTACGTGATGACCAAATCTGTTATATTATGGGCCATGTAGAGTTAATAACTGATATTGATGGAGTAGATCGCAAAGCACTTGCTACATCAGGTAAAAAGCTAAAGAAGATTTTTCCTGAGTCAATGCTCCCTATAGTATTATTTACTCGTATAGAACCTGGTCTTGAAGGAGATAACAAATACTACTTCGAGACTAAGGCAAATCACAGTTCTGGTAAAACTCCTCTCGGAATGTTTAAGGATTTCTTAATCCCTAACTCTCTGAAGTTGGTAGATCAAACAATCCGGGAATATTATGATATGAAGTAGCTATGGTTAACATTCAAAAGATGCTTGAAAATTCCAAGAAGCCTTACTTAACTAAGTTAGGTACTTTGGAAAAGAAGAAAGCTGCATTTCTTGAAAAGATTGATTCTGATATAAAAGAAGTGACAGCTAGACTTGAATCTATAGATAGTGCAATCGAAGCCCTTAATGGCTCAATGACTACTAAGATCAAGGAAGCTCCTGAGGAGCAAATTATGGACCAAGAAATTGATCCTTTCGAAATTAAAGTAGATGACAATGAATAAGAAAGAACTCGTATTGATGGCTATTGCTGCAGGTAAACCTGTTGCTGAAGGTAATGCATTTCCTGTGTACACTGGTGTGGTATCAATGAAAATTATTGCTATTAACCCTAACAAGAAGGAGTTGGAAGCAATCTATGGAAGACCCTTTGAGAACGAGCCTGAGTATCTCGGTGTAGATCCTCGAACTGGTATTAAGCGTCTTCGTATAGATTTCATTGGTAAGACTATTCCTGAGAAATGTAATGGTATCGAGATGACTACTCGTATCACTACATGGGTAAGTGATGCTGTTCAGTATAATGCTGACAAGTCTAAGGTTAAGGTAATTAACCCGTATGGACAAACGGCATGGCTCACTAAGGAAGAATTCAAGGAGAAGCGTTTACCTGATAATGTGCCTGCATCCATGTTCCTAATGGAGGACCCCCGCCCGTGTCTCATAGGTGAGGAAAGGCTCATGCGAATAGTGCAAGCCTCAGTAAACATTCCCAGAGTTGTAGCAGATTTTGCTACTGGGGAGCTTATCAAGAATAAAGCCGATGCTAGCTGTAGATTTGATACCCTCAAAGATATGATAGGCAAAGGAAACCTTGTTGAGCTGAAGAGTATTATTCCGGCTATGAAGCTTTTCAAAATGGGTGCTGGAGCCAGAACTACTGATGATAATCGTGTCTATCAGGACTGGTTCATAGACTATCCTATGAAGGGAGGATCTAATGACATGAAGTATTATGATGCTGCCCTGAAGAAAGCTAAAGCCAATGGTGCTTATCCCAACACAGACTTTGGTGATATGCCTTATGAAGTTCAAGAATACGTAGTTAAACCTACGAACTTGAGAGCTGCAGTAGCAGAAGTACCTGTAGCAGTAGGTATGGATGATGACTTAGAAGCTGACTGGTAATGGCTATAGCGAGAGGGAAAGTAGTTGATGTTAAAGAAGAGGTTTTTTCAAAAGTCTCTGAAAGCGATATCCTATATTTCTATCTCGGAATAACACATTTGCCAATAGTAATTTGCAGCCCTTTGAGGAAGGATACTAATCCTTCCTTAGGGTTGCATTACAACAAAAGTGGTCATATAGTATATAAGGATTTTGCTACTGGGGAAGGAGGATCTTTGTATACTCTCCTTATGAAAATACTCAATTTATCGTTTGGAGAGCTTATGGAGAATATCTATTTAAACCTCGTAGAATCGACTAATTGCACTACTAGTACTCCTATATTACAGTATGATAGAAAGAGTGCTAAATCGGCTAAAAAGGCCTCTGTCGTGGATATCCAGGTTGCTCTTAGACCTTGGAAGCCTTGGGACAGAGAATACTGGAGTTCTTATGGTATAACCAAAGAATTTCTTAAGTTCGGAAAAGTTTTTCCCGTAAGTCACATTTTCCTAATACGAGAAGATGAGTCCTATACTTCTGTACCAGCAGAAAAACATGCTTATGTATACATTGAAGAGAAAGATAACAAGATTTCTCTGAAAGTTTATCAGCCATTTAGTAAAGACTATAAGTGGATAAATAAGCATACTTCTGACGTGTGGGATTTATGGCAACAGTTACCACTGACTGGAGATTACCTTATTATTACTAGCTCCCGAAAAGATGCTCTATGTATATGGTGTAATACAGGAATTCCCTCCTGTAGTCTTCAAGCAGAATCATATCTCCCTAAAGAAAGTGTTATCAAGGAGTTAAAAGGTAGGTTTAAGAATATCTTCATACTTTATGATAATGATTTCAATAAACCTGTGAATCATGGTAGGGAATATGGTAAAACTCTTGCTAGTACCTTTGGGTTACCACAGATTGAGCTGCCTGAAGAACTTGGTGCTAAAGATAGCTCTGATCTATATCAGTTACATGGTAGAGAAGTTTTAAGAAACACAATATTTAAATTAATTAGTTATGAACAAGATCAAACTTGCCCGTTTTGATAATCCGAAATGGACATATAAGCAATTGTGTAAGTATGCTCTCACGTACAGAAAGATGCTTGCTAATAAAGTTGCCCGTCATCGTAACAGAAATGAACTAGCAGAGGCAATAGAGGCAAATCATGCCTATGAAACTTTTCGCCAGTACAACTCAATTCCCCGGTATTTACTTATTAAGAGATTAAAAGAAGCTCAAAAGTTGTTGTACAAATAAAATCTAAGTAGGTATCATTCCTATGTTCTATCTAAAAATTCGTTCTAAAAATCACACTGCGAATGGTCTTCGTAGAGTGATCAGGAGTACTAAAAGAGCCCTTCTGAGGCTTGGAAGTACAACTCCTACAGCGGAAGTTTTTCCGTATTTACGCCCAGGAACTGAGGTCCTTGAGCTGAACTCTGTAGATGCATGTAAAATCTCAGGTAATAAAACCCTGATGAAGCAAGCTTTTGATGAAGCACAAGTTACCTCCTCTGAATGGGGCCCTGTAAATGAAGAGTGGGATAAATTCCCTGCGATCATTAAACATAACCATTCAAGTAAGGGGAATGGTATCTACTATATCAAAGATCAAGAAGCTCTACGAGATTGGTTAGGATCTCATAATCCTGCTAATCATATTATAGAGAAGTATTACACGTACAACCGTGAATACCGACTTCATGTAACTAAGGATGGGTATTTCTACACCTGTCGAAAGATGCTTCGAAGAGATGCAGAAGAACGTTGGCATCGTCATGATAATAACAGTGTATGGATTGTCGAGGAAAATCCTCAATTTGATAAACCTACTAACTGGGATGCTATCGTAGCAGAATGTATCAAAGCCCTCAACGCTGTAGGGTTAGATATTGCTGCTATTGATGTCAAAGTTCAATCTGCTGATAAAGGCCAAGATCCTAAGTTTATTATCCTGGAAACAAACAGCGCACCCTCGTTGGGAGAAAGAACCACAGAAGAATATATCAACAAGTTAACACAAATTGTAAATGCCTAATACTATTATTACTTGTACTTCCCTCTGCTGTGAGGCGGCAATTTCAGTAAAAGTACTTAAGGAAGATGGGAGCAAATCTCCCTCGTATAACTACGAGATACACAATAAGCCTTGCTTTGGAATATATTTTAACAGTGCTCCCAATAGCAATGGTCGAACTAACACCTTAGTGGATATCAAAGCAGATGTCTATCAATATATTGATCAAGACATGTTAGTTAAAAATCATGAGAATAACTATTGTTCTCTGGCTCCTGATCAACTGCATAAGTACCACCGAGAGCTCGAATTTGTGTTCGCTAAGTTTTCTTCTAAGGAAGATACGGGGGTAAAACTTTCTGTAGAGGAAACCACAAGACTGTATGATCAGGATCGAAGCAAGAAGGAGGTTCATTGCCCTGCTATTAAGATCCATGTGGAAGCTAAGAAGATGAAAGCATATCAGCTTCTGTGCCTCCTTACTCTCATCAGATGCTCTTCTGAATATCCGAATGCTCTACTGCTCAAAGAATGTTTTAACCTTCAAGAAAAAGGGTATTTCAAGGAGTTCTCTATCATGAGTCTCTTTGCTCTGCTGCAAAATCGTCTGCAGTATTCTTATGACCAAGGACCTATACAGTATATAGAGGATAACAGAAACTATTTCTACAAACCCTCGTGTCTGGAATTCCTTCAGAAGAGAATGATGTGTGATTCTGCAGCTTATCGAGATACAGACTACAAGGTTCAGAATTTCTATGAAGTAGTTACAAGAGGTCCTAAGAATAAGAGCAAATTTGTTTTACCCAGATACACAATGGGAGGAGGTAATGAGGTTGGTAAAGGAAAGCTCTTTGATACGAATCAGATTATCACAACAATCTTTGATGGAGACGTTCCCGAAGATCATATAGAATGCTTCAAGGAGATTCTGGCAGCTATCAAATACCAGTTTTCTCTACTGAAGGTGGACTATCCTCAAGAGTCAAAATCTTAGTATATGACCTTAGCAGAAATCGAAAGGCTTAATATAAGATTCGTGAATTTGAGAGCAAACTATTCTGTAATTCTAGTAAAGGGTAACAAACTATGTTATAGACTCTTTAAGAATAACGATGCTTGCTTCTCAAGTTCATGGTCTTATATAAGAAACTCAAACTCTCCCAAAGAGTATGACAAGGTTAGAATACGTATTAGTGCTTGTACGGATGCTCAGATTAATATAGCACATAGCCAGGATAACCTAGTGTATCTTAAGGAAGCCCAAGTTATAGAGTGGCTAGATCACTTGTGTGAAATATTTAGTAAGTATAGTTTAACGTATAAAATTATACCAGCTACTATATATACAGGCTATGAATGTTATACAGGTTCTGCTCTTAAAGGGATACATATAGTAGTCAAAGCTCAAAATATTCCAGGATTCTATATTAAATGGATAATGAGCTATGTCAGGCTAATATATGAAGGTTCGACTTCGCTAGTGTTAAGAGAAACTTTTACTCTGCGAAATCTTATTCCAGAGTTAAAAGATCTCCCACTTCTATCAGCATTCATGTTTGTGAATACAACAGGGATGGATACTCATGCGTTTTCAGCAAGGGTAGACCGAGAAGCTATACAATTCGAAACACGTGTGTATACTCCCAGAACGTTGGAGAGTATCCAAAAAGTAGTAAATGCACGTAACTTTCCTTGCCCTCATGCATACATAGATACATGGCATGAGGAAGTATTTCTTCCTAGGTTAGTCCCTTATGAATTCGCCGAGGGACTAGACTTTAAGGGAATCGCAAATAAGATATGGTATACCGTATCACATCCTGATACACCTAAAAAACCAATGGGCGGGTACCCTCTTAGATTCACAATGACAACATATGTTAAAGAGTGTGTACTTCAGGATAAGATTCCTGAACCTATTGTAGATCTCTATAAAGCAATGTACAAAGAAATTTGTCCTTACATCAATTAGTTACATGAGAAAACCTATCAAAGTTTATGTTGTTGGCTACGATTGGTGCAACATCACAAGCTTTTTATTGTTTGACTTCGAGAAAGTTGACAATATTAAAGAAGCTGATATCGTAATGTTTACTGGAGGAGAGGATATTAATCCTGCTCTTTATGGTGATGTTCCTCACCCCACAACTCATTTCACGAACAGAGATGACATGGAGGTATTAGCTTTCAAAGATGCTCCTAAAGAAGCTCTACTTATTGGAGGCTGTAGAGGTGCTCAACTTTTGACAGCCCTCAGTGGTGGTAAGCTTTTTCAGCATGTTACTGGCCATGGTGGAGGTACAGGAGGCCATAATATTACAACATCTGATAATCGCACAATGAGGATTACCTCCTGTCATCATCAGATGATGAATCCCTATGATCTTCCTAAAGAAGACTATGAGCTGCTAGCCTGGTCTACTGTAAACCTGAGCTCAGCATATTGTATTGGAGCAGGTCCGGTAGAAGTTCCGCAAAACTTCAAAGAACCTGAGATTGTCTATTATCCTAAGACACGTGCTTTATGCATTCAAGGACATCCCGAATGGATGCCTAAGGATCAACCTGTAATTGCATATATTAACGAACTCATTGAAAAGTATCTGTAATGAAAATTAAAGAATTTTTAATCGGCTCAGATCCTGAGCTGTTCATCGTAGACAAATCTAAGGATAATAAGATTATCTCTTCCATCGGGCTGATCCCCGGTGTTAAAGGACATGCCTATAAACCTGCAGAGCTTCCTGAAGGATTTGGCCTGCAGATTGACAATATCCTCGCGGAGTTTAATATCCCTCCCACGTGTTATAAGGAGGATTTCATAGCTCACATGATGATCATGAAAGATTATATTCGAGACTATGTGAAATCTAAGAATCCGAATTATGATATCTGCTGCAAAGCATCTGCTTTAGTAGATGAGGATCAACTCCAGAGTGATGAGGCAAAGCTGTTTGGATGTTCACCGGATTACAATGCATGGCTGGGAGAGCAGAACCCTCGTCCCCAGGGAGATACTACAAACCTGAGAACTACAGGTTGTCATTTCCATATCGGATATGAGGGTCATGACCGTGACACTTCAATGGAATTAGTTCGAATTCTGGACTTGTTCCTTGGGGTACCTTCAATTCTCATCGATGAGGATGATCGGAGACGACAGCTTTACGGTAAGGCAGGATGTTTCCGGTTCACTTCATATGGTGTAGAATATCGAGTTATGTCTGGATACTTCATCGACTCCCCTAAGCTTATTGGATGGTGCTTCGATCAGATCCTGGCAGCTATTGAATTCCTGAACAACGGGGGTTCAGTAGATGAAGATGCTGCAAAGATTGTGGATGCTATTAACAATAACAACCGCAAAACTGCAGAAGATTTAATTAAGAAGTACAAAATTAATTTAGTCTAAGAATAATGTGTGGAATATTTGGATTTGCTGGTAAACTCGGCAATCACGAATTTAATATCCTTAAGTTCTCTATACTTGGGGCAATCAATGATAGCAGAGGGGGTGATTCTGCAGGAGCGTTCATTGATGGTGAATGTGAGTGGGGTATCGGCGATGAGAAACTCTTTGCTAATTTTGCCACCAAGAATAAGTTTCTAAAGGGTTACAGGGGAGTATCAGTACAACACGCACTCGGTCATTGTAGGAAGGCATCTGTGGGAGCTAAAACTATCAAGGAAGCTCAGCCTGTATGTATTTCTAATGATGAGGATTCGAAGATCGACTTCGCAATGATTCATAATGGTACTCTTTTGAATCATAACGAACTGAAGGATAAGTATCTCGCAAAAGTGCCTGATCATTTTACTGACTCCCAAATATTCGCCAATGTGGTTTACTATCATGGCTTCAAAGTATTAGAGGAGTATGATGGTGCAGGAGCTTTTGCGTTCGTAGATTATAGGAAGAAAATTCCTACATTCTACTTATTCAAAGGAGAAAGTCCTCAGTACAGAAGTAGTGTTACTTCATCTGAGGAACGTCCTCTCTTCTGGGTTAAGACCCCTGAAGGAATATGGTTTTCCTCAATTAAGGAATCTCTTGAACTCATAACCTACGGAGATTATGACATTGAGAGTGTTCCCGGGAATACTCTTATCATTATCCAGAATGGTCATGTTATATCTACAAGAAAGTATGATCGTAGTGGCCGATTTCAGGTCAGTTATGGCTCGAAATACTATACTAAAGACTACGACAGGGAAGACTACTATGGATATGGATCATATGGCTACAAGAACACATCGGCAGTGGCGACGACTACGAAGAAGAACGAAGAAGAGCCGTGGTTCAAGATAGGAGATACTAAGATTTTCGAAGCTACAAGTATTGTAGCAGGTGAAGCAGAAGCCCGCTATGATTATGTCCATAGCAATAAGGTTATCTTCAAACCTGACGGACGTTATTATAAGGGTAAAGTCCTTATGAGTGGTTCCTACAGAATTTCAGAATATGGCTTTGAGAATACCTACTCGAATCTCGGAACTGATGTTGTAGCACGTCCTAAGACATTCTATTTCTTCCAAGGCTTCCTGATGAAGGATGCTCTGTGCATGTATATAGCACGCAGAATCTATGAGATGGCGGGAGACAAGTTCAAGGATACTATGCTTCGGAAGTTAACTATGGGATGTTTCTATGATCCTGAGTTAAAGAAGTTCTACACTCGGAAAGGTAAGTTATTTACAGGAACTTATCCTGTATATTTCACTCTTACCAATCGGGTATACAAGATTCAGCGTGGGGAGATTTATCAATACACAGAATCTTATAATCCGAATTCCTGTAGTGTATGGAAAACGTACTGTCCGCAGTATGAGGGTCCGGAGGTTCCGGTAAAGTTCGCTAACTTGATTGAAAAGTCAGCTAAGAAAATCATGTCCATTTACAACGTTTAACATTAGTAATGTTACAGAGAACAACTCGTATTACAACGGCTTCAGGTAAAAGAGTTCTGAAGTCGAACTGTTGCACTATCAATGGTGAATACTACATCAAAGAAGAGGAAGCTGTTAAGATCGGAACATCATGGTATCTGAAGCAGGATCCGAGAATCTTCTATGATTATGGCTCACAATCCTGGAGGAAGACTCGTGGTGTTAACATCTGCAAGGGAATTGTAGGGTGGGATTCATCAAATACCCGTCCTATAATTGGAGCTTTTGAAGTAGATCACACTCGCAACATTGATGTTGCTAAGCTGGATTCCCGTGGTAATATTCAGAGTATGGTTACGTATATGGATCGGTCTCTTCTCCAAGGACCAGTCCATTATAACAAAAACCTGGGAATCTTCGAAGACACTACAGCACTCAGTCCTATTCTTAAGAAGGTAGAAGGTGTTTTAGCTAACACTATAGGACAGGGTGTATACAATTATTCTTTTAATCAGGAGTATTCTTCAAGTAAACACATGGAGAAGTTTCTCAAATATCCTCGTGATATGAGGATTGATAACCCTATCAACATCCCTGATGTAAAAGAATTTGGAGAGTTCTCCTTTGGTCTGGAGTTCGAAACTGCTGCTGGAAAGTTGAGCCAAGCACAATGTTTTAACTTAGGACTTATTCCTCTGCGAGATGGTTCTATCTCAGGTATTGAGTATACTACCATACCTATGAAAGGACCTGAGGGATTCAATCTCTTAATCAATCAGGTGAAGACTCTACAAAAGAGTACTACCTTTGATAAGAATTGTTCCCTTCACGTGCATTTAGGAGGCTTTCCTGTTGAGGCTAAATCTATCTGGGCCCTTTATAAGCTCCTGGTGATTATAGAGCCTCAAATCGCTCGTATTATGCCTTCTTTCGCATTTAACACGGGTAAATTCAAGTCAAAGGGTAAAGACTACTGTACGAAGTTGCGTAAGTATCCTACTTTTGAGGAATACTATACCTATTGTTCAGGAGATCGCATGCGCTTTGATGGTAACTTAACATATCCTCATCCTATGGATGAAGAAGACCGTGCTAAGTGGAATATTCATGCTCGCTATGTATGGGCGAATCTTATCAACATGCTTTTCAAAAAGCAAGGTAAGACTGTAGAGTTCCGAATTCATGCTCCGACGTTTAACATTCAGAAGATTGTAAACTGGATGTTTATTTGCTCAGGCATACTCCAGTTCGCTATTAAGAATAAAGATCGGTTGCTGAAGAGTAGTATAGGGGCTACAGCGATTACTTTAGAGGATATCATCTCAAATATTTATTCTCATCGTGTTTCGCTGCAGCTTACTGACTATATCCAGTATCGAGAAGTGTTCTTTAAGCAGCTGGCTAATAAGTACAGTGATCCGGCAGGATTAATTGACTTACGTATTGACCAAGAGCAAGACTTCGGGACTAACTTAGTTACCACAGTACAACACTAAATGAATGTTTGGTAGTTGGAATAAGTTACTAAATGTTGACGCTGTTAAACCTATTCTGTCGGTACTCAATGAAGAGTACCGGCAGTATGAGGTTTATCCACCCAAAAAGTGTGTTTTTGAAGCTTTTAGACAGTGCCCTTACGAGAAAGTAAGAGTAGTTGTTATTGGTCAAGATCCATATCCTCAAAAAGGATTCGCTACAGGTATAGCTTTTGCAAATCCTGTAGAAGTAAAAAACATTAGCCCTTCCTTAACAATTCTTAGAGATCGAGTCTTTAGAGATTTTGGAAGGCGTAATGATGAGTTTGACCAAACTCTTATATCCTGGGAACAGCAAGGAGTGTTGTTACTTAATGCAGCACTAACTGTAAGAGCCCATCAGCCTGAAAGCCACACACATTACTGGCATCCCTTTATACGAGATCTTATCCTGGCACTTAATCAATATAATCCAGGATTAATCTATGTATTGTTAGGGAAAGCTGCAGAGACATTTAGGAAATACGTGGGTCCTAATAACCACGTATTAACATATCCTCACCCAGCCTACTTCTGTAGGTTAGGATGTGGATTTGAAGCCACCATGTTTACGGATATCAATAAGATACTTCGTGATCTTAATGGTGATGAAATTAAGTTCTAGTGGCTGAGAATAAGAAAGTAAAAAATGCTCAAGGTGTCAGTTATGATGGTATTAACTTCAAAAGTCGCTTAGAATATAACTGTTATAGGCTACTCAAAGATGCAGGATTTGACCCAGCCTATGAGCCAGTTAGATATAAGTTACTTCCTTCCTCGAAATTAGAAGTTGGTAGTATCTATACTCCCCGAAAGAAAATTCTAATTGAGTACAAAAGTTATCGAGAGATTACTTATACACCAGATTTTGAATTCTTCATAGGTGGAACACATGTATATTTTGACACTAAAGGCAAACCTAACGATGCTTATCCTCTTAAGAAGAAATTATTTCTCCACTACTTAGAAAGCGTAGGAGAACCCTACATATTCTTTGAACCTCACAACATTGCTCAAATAGAGCAATCTATAAGTATTTTATTAGATGAATTACGTAGGCAAGATCACCGAACTGTCTAAGCAATGCCTGAAAGATTCAGATGTTCTCAGAGTCAAAAGTTGGCTTGAGCGTCGGAATCTGATGTCTATCAAGGAAATAGTTACTTCAGAATTTATTAAGTTTAAATCTAAGAAACCCGTGAGTTTGGAAGATAAACCAATGTATGACGAGATGTTCGCCATCTTTGCAGAGTTAGAATCAACGATCGTGGAATACCTTAGACTTAATAACTATGAAGAGGATGAACTCAACATCCCTTATGATGAAGAGTATTAAAGAACTATCCCTCAACATTAGTGAGCCGGAATATCGGAAGCTAGGAGGTTTCTCATATTCTATGCTTGCTAAGTTCCTTCGCTCTGGAGATCCCAAAGTATTAGTTACTCCCTCTCACGATGAGTCGGATGCACTAAGATTTGGATCATTAGTAGATTGCTTGATGACTGAACCAGATCTTTTAGAAGACAGGTTCTTCATTACATCTATGAAAACTCCTTCTCCAACAATCACTTCCATAATGTTGTATATCTACAAAAAAGTCCCTAATGCCAGGAGTTTTACCTTTGTACCTAACGAAGTAAAGCTAGAAGCTCTAGATAATTTTGATTATGCAACATCTTGGAGTAGTAAAACAAGATTAGATCGCTTAGATAAGCAATCATTCTATTATACATTGTTGCAAAGAAGTGAAGGAAAGATTATCATGTCTGAAGAAGATCTTACACTGGCAAACCTATGTGTTAAGATTCTTAAGACTCATCCCTTTACTGAGAAGTATATGGGAGATGAAGATCCTTTCAATCCTAAGATTGAGAAGGTTAATCAGTTAAAATTCTCATCTACATATCATGGGAATCTCATTAGATGTATGTTTGATAGAATTATTGTAGACCATGATGCCAAAACAATCCAGCCTATTGATCTCAAAACCTCTGGTAAGAAGGAGGAGAAGTTTGAGCTTTCAGCATTGGAATGGGATTATTATATCCAAGCATCTATGTATACTCAGATTCTATTAGATGTAATTTCTGAAGATGAGTACTTCAAAGATTTCACAATTCTTCCTTTCAAATTTGTTGTCATTAACAGGTTCGAAAGAACTCCTATGGTATGGTCATACCCGTTTAGTCGCCTAAATAGAAATATTATAGATGACCAGCAAGCTTTGTTGCAGAGGAATGGGTATAAGAGTTGGCGTGAGCTTATTAAAGAAGCCGCGTGGCACATTGAGAACAATAAGTTTGACTATTCTTACGAGACTTATATGTCTGGAGGAGAACGAACTATTGATTTCTCTAAATATCTTCGTTAATGAGAAATATTGATGCGTTAACGTATTTTAAGGGAGATGATTTGGCAGCCAAAGTTTGGACTGATAAATACGCTCTTCGTAATGAGAAGGGCGAGATTGTTGAGTCTAATCCTGATCAAATGCATCTTCGTATGGCAAAAGAATTTGCTCGAATAGAAGCTAATTATGGTGGCCCCAATAAGCTTAGTGAAGAGCAGATTTTTGGACTTTTCCAAGACTTTCGTTATATAGTTCCTGGTGGATCAGTAATGGCAGGACTTGGAAGTAATGCTGTGGGATCTCTCTCTAACTGCTTTGTAATCGGGCAACCTGAAGACTCATACTCAGGTATTATGAAGCTTAGAGAGGAGCAGGCTCACCTTATGAAAAGACGTAAACACCACTGCGTCGCTATACAGTAATGTATAGAAAAATAAACCCTATTAACTGCTGGAAACTCCTAAAGACGTAAAATACTTACCAATTTATTTGGCAATGTGACAATTTTTACGTATATTTATAAAAATTAAATTTTATAATTATGGACAATCAGCAACTTATTGAAGAAATCTGGAAAGATGTTATTGGATTTGAAGGTTATTATCAAATCTCTTCTACAGGTAAAGTTAAAAGTTTGAGAAGGCTGGTAAAATCTGCAAGGTCTTCTTTTGGCTATAGAACTGTACATGAGAAAGTTTTGGCTACAACTATTGATAAACATGGATATGAAACAGTTAGGCTTCGTAAAGAGGGAAAAACCTTTCCATATACTATCCATAGACTTGTAGCATTACACTTTGTAGATAACCCACATCAGTTACCTTCTATTAACCATATAGATGAGAATAAGCTTAATAATCATTATACTAATCTTGAATGGTGTACAGTAAAGTATAACAATACTTTTAACCATCGACAAGAAAAAATTAATGAATTATTAAGACTTAAAAATTGGGGAAATCCTAAAGTCTTATCTATAAGTTTAGAAGATGGATCTGAAACTCTCTATAAAGGGTTAAGAGATGCAGCCAGACAAACTGGATTTGTTCGGCAAGAAATCTCAAAATGTTGTAGAGGATTAAGACCATCTTATAATGGATTTATCTGGAAATTTCTAAAGTAAGCTCAACGACTATCTCGAAAGAGAGTACACTCAAGCGAGTGGAAACATAGGGCCCCTATTGTTAGGGTGAAGATATAGTCTAATCTCATATGAAAGTATGAGCTGCGTATGCGCATTTAGTGTAGCGAACTAAATGGAATATAATTGGGTGGAGTTGGTAAAGATTTATCAACCCTCAGGCCAGCAGGTGCCACTGTTAAGAACGCAGCTAAAAGTTCTACAGGTGCTGCATCTTTTATGGATGTAGATTCTGCAATAACTACAGAGGTTGCTCAACGAGGAAGACGAGGAGCTCTGATGTTAACATTGGATATTCGTCATCCTGATATTGAGGAGTTTATTACTAAGAAGCAAGATCTTTCTAAAGTTACTGGGGCTAACATTAGTGTTAAAGTTACTGATGACTTTATGGAGGCTGTCTGGAAGGACGATGACTACTATCTCACATTTCCTGTAGATGCCCCAAAGCTAAGATTAGATCCTAATAGTAAAGACCTTGATGATTATAATGTTCTTCACCAAGATCTTGATGGTATTTACTATAAGAGGGTTCGGGCTAAAAAACTTTGGGAACTGTTAATTCATTGTGCATGGAATACCGCAGAACCTGGTATCATGTTCTCAGACCGCCACATTAATTTCAGTCCCGATGGAGTTTATCCTCAGTATAGAGGTGTATCAACCAATCCATGCGGTCTAGTAAATTAATTTCGCTGCATGTAAAACATTACGAGAATTGCTGGAAGCCTGTTAAAACTTATTAATATAAGTGTTGGGGAATCAGCAGCCGAGCCTTATATAATTAATATAAGGAAGGTTCACAGACTATGTACGTAATACTATGAAATCATTTTATGAAAGAGCTGAAGAACTAGCTCATAATTGTATTAGAGTTAAAAATAACAATGTATGTGAAACATTAGCTCAAGAATACAATATTAACTTAAGAGCTGCTCATGACAGATTTAAAAGTTTATTTCATTTACCTATAAGAGATTATATAACTTACATTAATACTCCTAGTAAAGAGGTTTTGCGTGATGCAATTATTCGAAACAATTCACAGGAAGATCTCTTAAAAGATTTAAATATTCACTATAGCTGGATTAGAGGATTATATGATAAATATTTTAAAGTATCTACCTTTAGTAAAGCAAAACAATATTTAATCAATGAGGTTGATGTTATACAATATCATCCTTCCCTAGAAGATAATTTAAGTATTTTAATTTCTCAATATTTAGGAGATGGAAGTTTTGAATTTCATGATAACAGAGCTAGCTTAAAAATTGAGCATTGTGAAAAACAATTTGATTACCTTAAGTTTAAAGTCAATTTATTAAAGACTGCCTTTCCTACAATTCCTGGGCTAGAAACTATTAGAAAGCGAGTTAATGGGAAATATATTTCTTATATATGGAGATCTAATAATATTAGGCATAGATATATGACTATTATTAAGGATACTCCTAAAGAAGAACTCATTTCTAGAATGACCCCTTTTGGATGGTGTCTTTGGTATTTAGATGACGGAAATCTATTCATATCTAAAAAATGTAATCATCTAAGTATTGCTGTCAATAATCCTATATTACAAGAGACTGCTGTACAAGAATTACAAACGTATGGGTTTAGTTTCCAGATTTCTAAGTCCCAAATTCTATTGTCAAATAAACTTGAGATTATTAAATTTATTAACTCTTTTATTAAACCTTTTATACATTTAATTCCTGAATGTATGAAATATAAATGCATAGTAAAGATATAGTCGGAAGTGGTTTATTTATTTAAACTATTCTGGAAATTTTTATGCAACCTTATGATAGTTGTAGATTGATTCATATTAATCTTACAGCGTTTGTAAAGAATGCATTCACAAATGAAGCTTGGTTTGATTACAAAACTCTTCAAACTGTTGCTAAGGCAGCGATCAGGCTGGGTGACGATCTTGTAGACCTCGAAGTAGAGGCTATAAATCGTATATTGGAACATATCTCATCTTCTAAAGGAGATAATCATCGTGAGTTTCAACTCTGGATGGCTGTTAGGGCAGCAGCTCTCGATAGTAGAAGATGTGGTGTAGGATTTACAGGACTCTCAGATACTCTAGCTATGCTAGGAGTGGGATTCAATGATAACGGTGTTAGATACACTACTGAAATCATGAGTACACTCTTTAAGGCAGAGCTAGAGGAGACTATTAATCTCGCCGAAGAGAGAGGAACTTTCCACGGTTGGGATACATGGAAAGAGAGAGTTCCTGAGGAAGGAAATGACTGGTATGAGATGGTTGCATATAATTATCCAGAGCTTTATGATCGAATGCTTAAGGTAGGTCGTAGAAATGTTTCCTTCTCAACAGTAGCACCTACTGGTACTGTTAGTATCCTTACACAAACCTCGTCAGGTATTGAACCTGTATTCTCCCTATATTATACACGTCGTAAGAAGTGTATGGAGGGAGAACCTCATGATTTTGTAGATCAGAATGGTGAAAAATTCCAGGAGTTTAGAGTCTTCCATAAGCCTTTCATGGACTGGATTAGACTTAAGACTAGTGTCAAGGGAGATTTCAAAGTATCTGAAGAAGTTATTCAGGACTGGATTAAAGATTCTCCGTGGTATAAGAACACTGCTGCTGAAATTAATTGGGACGCACGTCTTAGGATTCAAGCTGCAGTACAAACTTATACTACTCATAGTATCTCCAGTACTTTGAATCTACCAAGTTCTGCTACGGAAGAAGAGATTAGTAAGATCTATCACCAAGCATGGATGTATGGTCTTAAAGGAGTAACTGTTTATAGAGATGGATGTAGGTCAGGTGTATTGGTAACGGACACTAAACCTCGTCAGGTCTTTGAACAACATAGTGCTCCTAAGAGACCTAAAGTTCTAGATGCAGAACTTCATGTGGTTAAAGTCAAGAAAATTAAGTATGCAGTAATTGTAGGCTTATTAGAAGGCAAACCTTATGAAACTTTCGCATTTGAGTTAGGAGAAGGAAATTTCCTACCTCAAACTGGTAAGATCATTAAGGTTAAACGCGGATGCTATAATTTTGTAGGTGATCATGACCTCATTATTGAGAATATTCACCTTGCCAATGATAAGCTAGAGGAGAGGTCAAGTTCGATCTATATCTCTATGCTTCTACGACATGGTGCACCTATAGAATATGTCATAGCTACAGCAAAGAAAGTGAATGAAAACATTGCTTCTTTCACATCAGCTGTATGTCGTGTGCTAATGAAGTACTGTACCAAGGATATCGAAGAAGATACATGTCCTGAGTGTGGTACTAAGCTATCACGTGAAGCTGGATGTAAGAAATGTAACAATTGTGGTTATTCACTGTGTTTATTAATGTTAGTAAAATGAAGTTAGTAGTTAATTATCGCTCAGTAGATCCTATGATCAAACCTGTAATTACCGAGAATGGTGAGTGGTTTGATCTAATGGCTGCAGAAAATGTAGACTTTGCAGCTCCCCATAATGCATATAATACTCGTATTACAGAGTATGATGCAAAGAAAGTATCTTTAGGTATTGCTATGGCTTTACCTAAGGGGATTGAAGCTGTAATGGTTCCTCGCAGTAGTCTTTATGGAACTAAGGGCGTAACATTAGTAAATAGTCAAGGCGTAATCGATTCCTCATACAGTGGTGACGATGATATTTGGTCTGCTTATCTTAAGGCAGATCGAGTTAGTACCATTCATGCGGGAGAAAGAATCGTTCAGTTCAGACTACAACCTTCTCAGAGAGCTTCTATCTGGACTAAGATTAAGTGGCTCTTTGTATCTAAGATTGAGTTTAATAAGGTAGAATACCTTAGCAATCCTAATCGAGGAGGATATGGCATGTCTGGAGGATATAAAGAAGTAAAGTAGTGAGCGTATTAAGTACTGTAATCGGTATAATTGTGGGAGGTATGGTTTTGGCCTCCGTAGGTAAGATTTATTTGGGAATCTATCAAACTATTAAGCAACAGAATCTTGCTGCTAATAAGTATAAAGTTTCGTTTAAGAAGCACTTTAAGAAGATCAAAGTTCCTCTTATTAAGATGAAAGTAGGTGAAGAACTTCATTATTTCTTAGTAGATAGTGGAGCTACTGACAATGTAATCTCTAAGAGTTTCTTTGATACCGTAGATCACAAATATTTCAACGACCTGCATTATGCAAAGCCTATAGTGTCAACTAATGGCACAACGAAGGAATGTCCCTACATGGAAACAACATTGTCTTTTAAGCGAGACTACTTTGAAGACATCCCATTCCTAATAACAGATATAACAGATGCTGTTGATTTTATTAAAGAAAAGTCTAATATTACTATTGTAGGAATATTGGGCTCAACATTCTTTGATAAATATCGTTGGGCTATAGATTTTGACGAACGTTGTATTTGGATTAACCCATTAGAAACAACTCAGAAGGATGAATAAATTTAGGTATGGTAGAGGTAACAAACACTTCTTCACTATCCTAACTCCTCTTTCTAAGAATGTTTCTAATATAATAGCTAAATTACATTACGAGAATTTTTTAGGTGTAAGTTATAAGGATTTTACTAAACTTTGTGTCTCCTGTGATAAGGGACCCGAAGTATGTGAAGGGGAATTGTTACCTGCCATTAACGTAACTACCGGAGAACGAACTTTATTTAGGGTTAAGAAAATTAATCATAATGATGAAGTAGACATCTGGACAGTAGAATTAGAACGTGAGGTATCTGGTAACGAATCAATCCCGGATAATATCTGATGATACCCCATTTCAGTTAGCAACAGTAGCTGATCTTAGAGAATATTTTAAGGATCATAAGTATATAGGACTAGACACGGAAACATCTGGGTTTAGTCCTTATACTAAAGATCTATTACTAGTTCAACTTGGGGATACTCAAAACCAGTTTGCAATAGATGACACCGTAGATATACGAGAACTAAAAGATTTCTTTGAGAATCCACAATACACATTTATACTTCATAATGCTAAGTTTGATTTAAAGTTCTTCTTTCATAAGAGAATTGTAATTAAACATGTCTTCGATACTTTTCTTGCAGAGAAGCTTCTATGGCTTGGGTACCCAGGTGGTATGCATAGCCTATCTCTAAAGCACTGCTGTGAGAATTACTTAGGAGTAACCCTCGACAAAACTATTCGAGGTAATATCATTTATGAAGGTACGAGTGATGCTGTTATAGTCTATGGATGTAGAGATGTGGAATATCTCATACCACTTAGGGAAGCTCAAATTAAAGCCCTAGAGGAGAAGGATCTCCTTAGAGCTATCAAACTTGAGAATATGTTCGTGGTAGTCCTAGCTTATATAGAATATTGTGGAGTCAAGTTAGATGTAGGTAAGTGGAAAGCCAAGATGGCTAAAGACCTAGAAACTTTTACTAGTGCTGTAAATGCTCTAGACCAATGGGTTGTAGAGAATTGTGGAGAAAAGTATGTTGAAAAATGTGTTCAGCAAGATCTTTTTAACCCTGTAAGCACTGGACCTAAGTGTAAAGTTAATTGGTCTAGCCCTAAACAAGTTATAGAACTATTTGAAGAACTAGGATTCAACCTTTGGACTAAGGATAAAAAGACTAAGGAATTGAAGAAATCTGTGGAGGCTAAAATCATTAAGCCCCAGAGAGAAGTTAGTCCTATAGCTGACCTATATTTAGCATATAAGGGATGTGAAAAAGTTTGTTCTACATATGGTCAGAACTTCCTAGATAATATTAATCCTGTATCGAAGCGTATCCATACTAACTTCTCACAGTTAATGGACACAGGAAGATTGTCTAGTGGTGGTGGAGAAGATAAAGACATAGGTAAACCTATGGTGAATCTTCAAAACCTGCCTAATGATGCAGATACTAGAGCATGCTTTGTAGCTGAACCAGGAAATCTATGGATTTCTGCGGATTATAAAGGACAAGAGAGTGTACTCATTGCGAATGTAGCTAATGATGCAGCTATGATAGAAGAATTTCTCCATGGTAGTGGGGATATGCATTCTCTAGTAGCTAAAGCAATCTTTCCTAATGAGATTGATTGTCCTGTATCTGAAATTAAGGATAAATACCCAGCGCTTCGTAAGAAAGCTAAGGGACCAGAATTCTGCTTTAATTATGGAGGAAATGATGCTACATTAGTGGCTACATATGGATTTGAACCTGAAGCTGCAACTTCTGTGTACAATAACTATATGAATAAGTTTTCAGGAGTAGCTGCTTACCAATCTTGGTGCCGTAAGGAAGTTATGAGAGTAGGGTATATTGAGCATTGTCCTGAGTATGGACATAAGGCTTTTATATATGATTATGATCAACTTATGGCTGATAAGGCTACAATGTCTTCTCCAGGATTTTGGGATAGGTATAAGATCTTAAAAGTTCAAGATCCTAAGAATCCAGAAGTAGAAATGGTTAAGAGATTCTTTCGCAGAAAAGCAGATTCCGAGAAGCAAAGTATCAACTATCGTATTCAAGCTCGTGGTGCGATATGCTTCAAGAGATTCTCTATAATGTTCTTTCAATGGTTGTGTAAAAACAACTTACTATTTACTGTCAAATATTGCATTCCTGTACATGATGAAGCCAACATTGAAGCTCCTGCTGAAATAGCCCAAACCGTTGCTGATGCTTTGGTTTCATGTATGAAAGATGCAGGTCGTATGTTCTGTAAAACAGTTCCCTTAGATGCCGATGTGGCTATAGGGGATCATTGGATACATTAAATGATTAAAGAAATTATCAAGTTTGGTGCTCCTTGGTGTCAAGGATGCATCTCAGCAGATACAGCTCTAGAACAACTAGAAGCTATGAGGCCAGAAATTATCATTTCTAAGATTAATATCGAGGAAGATGAAACTATGGCTGAGAAGTATAAGGTTAGAGGTCTTCCGACTCTAGTCCTTATAGGATTGGATGGTAAGGAAATTGGTAGACATACTGGTAAAATTACTATTCAAGAACTAATTCAAATTGTAGATGGCAATGGATTATAACAGAGTACACGCGGAGATCAAGGAAACATATATCGCTAAAAACCGTGACTATGGTAACTCCTTTGAAAAGTCTCTTGATAAATTTGGACTTATTGCTGGTGTAGTTAGGATAAGTGATAAGTTCGAGAGACTTGCCAACCTATGCGATCGAGAACGATTGTCAGATGCACAAGTAAATGAGCCCCTTGCAGATACTTTGAAGGATATGGCAAACTACTGCATTATGGCTGCTGCATGGCTCGAACGTGATAAGTAGCTATGAAGATTTGTGCAATATCTGATTTGCATGGTTATCTGCCCAAAGTTGAGGACATGCCCCCAAGTGATGTAGTTTGCATCGCTGGGGACATTAGTCCTCTTCATATACAACGAAATAAACTTCTAAGTGCTATATGGTTTGGAAACACTTTTATTCCTTGGTGTGAATCGCTGCCATGCATTAAAGTTATTTTAGTTGCAGGAAATCATGATTTTTTCCTAGAAGATTATGACGAACCTGGAGGAGTAACACTTAAGTTAGGTAGGAATAATAAACTTATCTACTTGAGAAATAGCTCTTATAAATATGGGCATAAAACCTTCTATGGCACACCTCATGTTACTGATCTTCCTAGATGGGCATTCAGTATAACAGATGAGGAAGCTCATAAGATCTTTGGTCGCATTCCTAACTGTGACGTGCTTATTACTCACACCCCACCATTTGATGCTGCTAATACCGGCAATGTCTATGGTTCAGATGCTTACCCTGATTATGGTAGTTATGTTCTGAGAGATATGATCTGGGATAAGAAGATTGATCTTATTATCTGTGGACATGTTCACTCAGGAAATCATAACTTATCAGATTGGAGGACTCATAAAATAGTTAATGTAAGCTATTTAAATGAGGATTATAGACCTACGTATTCACCAAAATTAATTACTATATGAGAATTTGCTTCCACAACGTAGAGTTACTCCCTGATCAGGGACTCTTGAAGAATATCGAAGTAGCTGGAAGAACTTGTTATAAGTCAGAGGAAAAAATTACGGAGACATCAGCAAAGGCATTTGTTGAAATGCTCCTAGGTAAGAAACATCTTTCAGTACTAGAACATGGAAGTATTTATCTAACAACTCCCAGTTCTTCTCCTCTTTCCTTAAAGGAATCTCCGTGGTGTCACATAGAGGACAGAAAGGATGGGAAGAGGTATTACTATACTAACTTTCGATATATCTGTGAAGCCTATCCCGAGTTAGCAATAGCAATTATGAAAGATGAGCATCTTCCAGAAGGAGTAGAATTCTTTATCCCGGAAAAGAATGATCCCTATAAAAGGTACTCTTTTAGACTAATTACTAACTTCAAGATTTCTGAGCAGTATGTTAGGCATCGAGTATTTTCTCATTCTAAGGAAAGTACAAGATACTGTAACTATACAAAGGATCGGTTTGATCATGAAACTACTATTGTAGTTCCATTCGGACGAGAGATGTGGTTTGGAGGAGTTACAGGGAAGCTAGAGGGTATAGACGAAAAATGGTACTTTACTCCTGATGAGGAATCACCATCCTTAGAAAACAATTGGCCTAAGGATGAGAAGAACAGATACATCATTGATGCTATGAACGAAGATCCTCATCTCCATAAGGTTCTCTCTCGTTCTAAACTTGCTGAGTTGGACTACTTCGCAGCAATCCAAGAAGGTAACAGACCTGAGGTTGCAAGAGACTATCTCACTCTGTTCACTAAGACTGAGCAGGTTATGACTGGATTTGCTAAAGATTGGTCAGATCTTATTAAGAAAAGATTTGTTCCTAGAGCACAAAATGAAGCCCGCTTCCTAGCAGATAAAATTAAGAAAGCTTTAGCTTCTGAGATAAAGCCAAAAAAATCTAGTAGCAAGGATTCAGACATATATACATTAGATGACCTAAGAGAAATACATAACCTAATATGGAATCCAGATCCAGTTGCTGCAGATGAGCCTCATGTTATAATTAATCGCGCTATGGCTGGCATAGCACAAGACTTAGGAGATCATATTGCAGAAGCGGAAGGACCTAGAGTTGTACTCAATCGAGATATGATAAATGAAGTGCTAGGATAATATGCTCTTTGAAACTCAGCCCCCACTATTAGGCTTACATGATGTATGCTTAATACCAGCCCCAGTTACAAGAGTTGCTAGTAGGACAGAGTGTGATCCTTACTATTCAAAAGGACGACTACCTCTTGCTGCTGCTCCTATGGATTGTGTTATAAATGAAACTAACTGGGAAACTTTTGCTAAAGCAGGAGTATTAACAGTTATTCCACGCACAGTTTCTCTCAAGACTCGAAAGCATCTTATGACGAGTACATTTGTTGGAATGTCTCTGAATGAGTTCATGCAGATCTTCTGTACCCTAAATAAATCTAATGATTTAGCAAAAGTCTTGGAAGAGAATGACCTACAAGCAAAAGTCTGTGTAGACATAGCTAATGGTCATATGCAATCTCTCATTGACCTTTGCACTATAGCAAAAGAAATATTTGGGAATAGACTGATTCTTATGACAGGTAATATAGCTAATCCTATGACATATATATTATATGCTAAGGCAGGAATAGACTATGTACGTGTTGGAATTGGTTCAGGATCTCGATGTACAACATCTGCTAATGTTGGAGTACACTTCCCTATGGCATCGTTGTTAGATAACATCCGAAGAGTACAAATAGCTACAGATTTGCCTACTTACCCAAAGATAATCGCAGATGGAGGTTTTTCTAACTATGATGATATCATTAAAGCTATAGCTCTGGGAGCTGACTTTGTGATGTGTGGTAAATTCTTTGCTGAATGTGAAGAAGCTTGTGGCAAAGTTACTGTTCTACCAGACGGAAGTCGAGAACGAGAGTATTATGGGATGTCTACGAAGGTTGCTCAGAAAAAGATGGGTAAGAGCTCTCTAAGGACCTCTGAAGGTATAAGTAAGACTGTAAAGATTACTCATACCCTTAGCCAAAAGATTGAGAATTTTAAGGATTACTTGACTACTGCAATGAGTTATTGTGATTCATTTAATCTTATAGAATTCCAATCTAAGGCTATGGTTTACAAACTCTCTGCTGAGGCCAGGCAAGCTTATTTTAAGTAGTATGAAGACAATTTCTTATGAAGAATTCGTTGAGAATTATAGACCTATAAAGAACCAATTTAACCCAGCTGCTGAGTATAATGGTACTTTGTATAGTCCAATAGAATTTTCACGAATAGCCTCTGCTGCTTTGCCTAACAGAATACTGTGGACATTAATGAAAGTCAGTTATTTTAACGAAGAAACTTGTGAATGTACTACAGAGAAATATGTTTACCAAGGATTACAGGAGTCTGGAGATGTCTTAGGATATTTCGTTACTGAAGAACCCTATGAATATGGTAAACCTTTTAATGTTAAGGTAGAGTAATAAAAATCCCCGATAGGTTATACGCCTACCGGGGAATTTTTTTTAGACTTCAGGGAAAATTATCTTTGATTAAAGGTAAATGTATCATAAATATCAAAGAAGTCCTGAGCTGCATTAAGTCCTGGAGTTAGTCTCGATAAGTAATAAAAAGGTTGAGTTCTATCATTCTTATCTTCCTCCCACCATATTAATCCTTTGTAATCCTTTCCCATTACTAAGTCCCTAGTTTCATCAACAGTATTTCTAAAGAATCCCATTAAATTAGTTACGTAAGACATGACTGCCATAGGAGAGGAAATAATATCTGTAGCACTACTAATATCTACAAAGAACGATGCTTCAAGATATGCTCCATAGAGAGCTCTATATAAATTCTGTGTAGCAATATTCGTAGCCCATCCTGAAAAATCATCATCAGGCTCGTCAGGTACCATAGCTTTTGCTAGCATAGCCATTAGGAATAATCCTATAATAGATTGCAGTTCATAACCTAATGCTTTTAACTGAGTTAACCTTAATTGGCAGAAATCTTCAAATGTGAAATCTTGTTTAGACTCATTTGGATGCTGATTAAAATATTCCTCATACTGCTTTCTAGCAGCTACTTCATTCTGTCCAATATTCTCGCCTGCTAAGTATCCTAAGATAGGCATAGACCTTAAGAGCATTCTACCAAATGCCTTAGATATTTCTATACCTCCTGTAGCAAACTCTCCCATCCCGACTCTAAACCTACCAACATCATATTCATCTATGATAGTATCCTTTTGAAGACCTTTAAATCTAGTTCTTAATAATCCAGGAAGCCAGTTACGATACTGCATAATTAATGTACCTGCAATAGTAGTATTGGCAAGATACCTATCCTCTGCAGGCATAACACCTTTCACAGATGTGGCAGCACTTTGAGCGATAGTTCTAAATCTAATAATATCTTCTCTAGAAAGCTTATCAATAGTCATCTTACCATTCTCATCTACATGTAGTAAATCTGCAATAGGAATAGCCTTAGGATTTCTTCTTAAGCTGACTAACTTCTTCTTATTCTCATCATAACCCCAAGCATAGAGCATAGATGTTAATACCTTACGATCAATATTAGAGTCTGTAGCTTCTAGTAGATAGAAAGCATTTTCTACATTAAATATTCTATTAGTCTTATTTGCAGAAAGTTCAAGAGCTCTTTTCTTCCAGACATCTTCATTACCTATATGAAAGAATGATATTGCTCCATAATATTTAGTAGGATCCTGTTTCTTAAGTTCATTAGACTTCCTAGTAGACTCTTTAGTATAATACTTACCTTCTATCTCAACCATTTTGAAGTTAAGCATTGTCTGAGCAAAATTTCGAAATCCCAAGATAGGTTTAAATCCTAATGTACTTAAAGAAGACCATTGAACTACCTTTTTAGCTAACTTACCCCAACTATAAGTTTTACCCATGAAGGTGAAAGGTTTACCGGTCTCTTGAATAGACTTACCATATACATAGAGATCTATGAATTTCTCTAATACTGAGACATCATCTATGGATAAGCCTAGAGCTGTGCTTACCTTACCTACCCATTTATCCATATTAGGAATATTATCCTCAACAAAGACCTTAGCTTCATTGGTTTTAGCATGATAAAGCAGTAGCTGTGCATTAGCTTCAATTTCCTTCATGTGCTTATATGTATACACAGATTGGGCCATAAGAAGTAACACTCTTGAGAGATCGTATGATTTATGTCTCAGACCTTTTTCCTCAGCTATCTTACGAAGTTCATTGTATCTTGCTGCTCGCCATTCCTCAGTATCCCTAGAAAGATTAGGATTAATAGCAGCTTCTGCTCTTGCAATATCTGCAGAAGTTAAGTTATCTTTAAGGGGATCTATAAAGAATAATGGTACATGTTTAATAGGATTACCAGCATAATCTAAGCCAGATGTTTCTTCCTTACTCTTATAAACTACATCTGATTCATCTCGGGTTTCTAAAGCTCCTAGAGTTATAGACCTAAGATCTGACAAAGCTCCAATACCATTCTTAAAGATGGAGTCCATAAGATCATTTCTTACATTAGCAATAAACTTCTGACTAATCTTACGACCTGTGATATTCTCAAATTCTACATTAAAGTTCACATACATATTATAGTAGTCTACCAGAGGTTTAATATCCTTAATCTTGTTGAATTCCTCACTATAATAATTAGGATTCTCCACTCGGTATTTATCTCTGATAAACATATTATATTTATGAAAGACTGCTTTCTTATTATAACTTAAGTCATTAGCTTTACGCCATGCTAAGTATCTTCTCTCCTCACGTTCTTCTGCAGAGGTTCCTTTAGCATTCTCTATACGAGTTAGCCATTCAGCTTTAGCCTTATTAAAATCCTCTAATGCTTTACCTGTATACCTATAGCCACCCTTAGGATCACGCTCAATTTGATAGTTATTCAAAAAGAATGTTATTGAACGACTGCTATATGTCTGAGCTTTCTCTAAGTCTTTATAAAACTTACTAGAATACTTATTAATAAGTTTACCTGTTGAGGTATCTACGATCATATTAAAAGCATCCTGTAGAGTTTTATTATTAGCCTTTGCCCATTCTTGAAGAGCTTCTGTGTGAACTTTAATCTTCTCATGAGCTTTCTCAAGTTGTTCGTAGATATTTGCTTGTGCACCTTTCAAAAGTTTAGAGAATGCTCTAAATATAGGATGTGCTATTTCACTTACTTTACTAAACCAACCTGCCCACCAGCCTACATGACTACCAGGCTGGGTAATATCTTCTCCTGTAGTAGCTAACAGCATATCTACAGGCTTCTGACTAAGGAGATTTCTAATAAATAATACCTCTCTCAAGGCTTTACCTAGCTGCATTCGGACATTAAGATCATCTTCCAAATTAATTAAATCTACTGACCCTTGAAAGAAATCTAGATATACATCAGATCTTTGCTTAAGCTCAAGTATCTCATTAGCTGTGAGAGATCCAGGTTGTCCAAAGGGGATAGTTAATCTCCTTTGAAGAGATCTCGACATATCCTCAATTTCTTTAAATAGATAAGTATAATCTTGTTTGATAAGAATATTTTGGATAAGATCTTGAGTTCTGTGCCATGCATCTCTATCAAGCTGGGACTTAGTTCGTAGATATTTACTACGTTGAGCATTACTAGTTTGATACAATTTTTCTAACTGCTTAGCTAACTTAGGGTTTAAATCTACTTCTTCACTAAGAGATACTGGATTCAAAGCATGTATTTCTAAAGACCAAGGTTCAATTCTACCGAATCCAAAGATAGATGGTTTACCCGTCTCCTCATCTTTAGCAAACTGTACATTAATAGGAAGTACTCTTGTAGCTCCAAAATGTACATTAACCCTTCTGCCCTCAGCCTCGGCTTTTTTCCTAATACCATTAGTGAAAACATTTTTATACTGAGTAATTTGAGTATTCCAACCTTCTTTAGCTATATCAGAAATCTCACTAATGATTTCGTCTCCTTCCATAGTAAACTCGTGAGTTTTGTAATCATAGATATCAATAACTCCATTAGAGTATATTGCTACTAAATCACAAGTTCCTGCAAGATCTCTAGTTTCATCATATATAGTTTGCTCAGTAAAGATTTTAACACTACCTTTAGTACCAGTTTGAGTATCAATATAAGCCTGGCGTGACAGTATTTCTCGATAAGAGTTACTTACAGCCTCCTTAAGATTATTAAATTGTCTATCAGAAACTCTTGCGATTTCACGAATGCCATTATTAGACTTTTCTGCTAATTCAGGTAAAGCTCTTAATTTATCTACTACTTGCTGTACAATGGCCTCTTTAGTAGAATTTCTGCCCTCTATATGATCTTTCATCAGAGCCTCTAAGTAAGCGTGAACAGTAATACCTTTAACGGTACGAACTCGTGCTTTAGGGTCTGTATCCTCATTCTCACTATCTGATGTTACCCTAAACCTTCTCTTCATACCTCTAGCTACAATATCAGAAACTCTTCGACTAACGGGAGTACCATCTGCTTTGATATAAGCTCCTTGTCTTACATCATAATGTACTGTAAGGTTCTTAAGAAAATCCTCAGCATCTAGTTGAGTAGAGATCATCTCTTGAGTTAATTCATAGTAATAATCTCCATTCTTAATATCTGCTTCAAGGTTATCTAGTCCAACAACTTGCTTACGTAACATCATCTGTGCTACTTCTGTAAAAGGTTGCATATCTGCATTCATTCCTTCTACAGTTATATTAGCAACTTCTGCCCTACGCTTAAAATAAGACTTTATTAAGTTAAATAACTTTTTAATAGCAGATACTATCCCAGTAGATTCAGGAACATATTGATTGGAATTAGCTTCATATAAACGTACAACTTCTTGAGCAATAAGTTTACCAGCAGCCTCTTCTGCCATCCTTACTTCATCACCCTTATATACTTCAGCATATTCTTGCTTAACTCTCTCATAAGTAGAACTCTCTCTAGCAACTTTTAACAATCTTTGATAAAGGGGATTATCTTTACCGAGCATCCTTACCATGATATGAGCACACTCTTCACTAAGAGTAGTAGCATCTGCTTTATCCAAAGCTACAGTAATAATTTTCCTTACCATATCAACCTGAGCTATAGCAGATACAGGATTACCATCTTTATCAGTAATATCTCCCAAAGTCTTAATTTGGAAGCCTATTCTGCCAGCCCAATCTTTTAAAAGCCCGTCAAGGCCCTTTATAGGCGATTTGGCGGACTCTCTTGAAATCTGGTACATCTCCTCAGGTTTAACATCATAAGCGCTTAAATCAGGCTTATATTGCTCAGGAAGGACATATCTTTCTACGTATACCTCAGAATACTCTTTACCCATAGGAGAGCTTGCAGATTTAACAACTTTAGCTCTATAAGCTCCATAGTTAGCATTAATTTGAACAGCTTTATTAATTGCTGCTTCATACTGTGCTTTACTATTAGTATATACAACAGGTCGTCCTTTACTATCTACAACACCAAGAGCCATCTTTTCTGTAGCAGAAATAGGTTCATAAGTTATACGAAGAGATTTAATAGTCTCTAAAGCTTGGCGAAGAGTAGGGATATTATCCCCACTCTTTACATACAATGCCCAAGCAATGTCTGCACCAAACCTGTTGACTAAATCCTTCCAAGCCTGAGAGCTTGTATTAGGACATACATTAGCCATAATTATTCACACAATTTTTTACGTTCTTCTCCCGACTGAATAAATTCAGCACCTTCGTTAGTTTCAACTTTATTAGGCTCCTCTCCATAAAAATCTTCTGGAGCAGAATTAGCCATCTCCTCCTCTATCTGAGCTTCTCTTATTATCTCAACTTCTTCCCAAGTATAAGGCTTATTAGGGCGAGATCTCTCTATATCAGAACTATCAAGATTAACTTCTCTAATCTTTCTAATCTCATTAATAAGCTTAACTAAGGGACTATCAGCTTCAAAATTATAAATCTGACGTTGGTGATTTTTAGCTACAGATTGAGAATCCAAGGGGAAGTTAACTCTTGAACCTTCAATATCTTGCTTCTTCTCGTTGTAATATCTTACAATAGGATAGATCTTCTTAGTCTTATTACCATCTTCATCTGTAGCATATCTCTTCCCAAGAGGAAACTCAAGGGCCATTCTTAGATTAAACGGTAAGATACTATCATCATTGTAATTTGATAATTGCCAAGCATACAAGAAAGCTTCTCTCATAACACCATAACCTCTCTCTTGATAAGAATCTAGCATAGGTTTAATATAATCCCTATACATAGAGGCAGGAATAATGTCAATATAATTGAGAGGAGACATCTGAAGTCCTGATTGTAACAAGCAGAACTTCATTAAATCCATCGCAAATTCCTTATCTTGTAAATAAAGTTGTTCCCAAGCATAAGTTACAGCATTAGAAGCTAAAGGATCTTTATCTACGTAAGGTTTAATATTATGGATATCTTCTCTTACAGTATCTAAGATCGGTACTAATGCCTGGAACAAAGGATTATCTTTATATGCAGGCTCAGAACGAAGTCTAGCTAACTTCATAGGGACACTGTTATCACCTACCATAAGTCTCTTTCTCTCAGAAATTAAGGTCGTACCATTAGCATCTGGAGTATTGAGAATAATAGCTGTTAAAAAGTCATTCTTAAATTTATTAAGACTACTTACAGCTTTATAATCAGGAGTAGGAGATGCTGTGTATCTACTGATCACGTCATCAAATAAACCATCTTGTCCATTAGTGAACTGCTCATCTCTAAGTAAGAGGAAGAGAGGTTTAAAGAAGTCTTTATATTCAGCAACAGCATTCTTATAACCTGCTATATAACCCTCATCGACTAGCTTCTCATAGTTAACTATATTCTCACCTGCTGTAAGGCTTTTATGTAACTTCATGAGTAGTTCAGAGAGATTCTTACCACCATCTTTAGTATCATAGGTAGTACCTTGCATAGCATCTGCAACGTTACGCCCCCATTCAACATACCGAATAAAATCATCAAGAATCTGATTCTGATAAGTTAAATTCTGAGTAGTAATATAACTCTCAAGCTCATCAGCGGTGAAAACCTTAGCAGGAGCAGCTTCATCGATAGGAGGATATTTCATAGACAGATATGCTCGAATCTCATTCTTACTATATCGAGCCATAGCTGTGCCAGCCTTAACCCTAGCTGATTTAGGAGAAACATAATTCTCCTGAGCAATCTGTGATTCATATTGTTGCTGTAGCTTTAAGTATTCACGAATGATAGGCTGGTTCATGAAGAGTGCTAGAGTATCAGGATGAACTCCTGCCATAGTAAGCATTGTAAGCGTTCCTAATGTTGCAGGAGTAGCTCCTAAATTCACTCCAAAAGGTGATTTAGCAGCATCCACAGCAGCACTAATCCACTGATTTAACAGCTCAGAAATAGGAATTTTCTTAGCACCAGCAGTAAACTTTCGTCCAAGCTGAACAACACCATTTTCCTCATTGTGCTCAAAATTAACCTGAACTTTTTCTGCAGGTATCCCTAAGTCATACATGGAGGCAAATACATAGAATTTACCTGCATTAGCTGCAATACCTACCTCTTTCTTACCAGCCATATAATTCTCAGCAACCTGTAGAACATATGTAGGATCTAGAATACTAGGAAGAGCCGCTTTAGATTTATAATACTCAGCCTCCATCTCATAAGTATCTCCAAAGACAGCTTTCATAGCTCTCTTGGCAGAAGCTTCCAAGATGTTGGTCTGAATAGGTGCTATAAAGTTAGAAGCATTCTCAGCTATATGAGCAAGCTCTTTTTGAATCTGAGTAATACGATTCTCAATAGCTTTCTTGTGAAACTCTTCTTTAGATACCTTAGGAGTCTGCTCAGTATCTGCAAGCTCTTGTAGTAATTCACTGTTACCAAAGAATCCACTTAGAGCTTCAAGGATATCCTCTTTCTTCTCATCCTTAAAAGAGTTAACTAGTTCCTCATACTGTTCTTCCCAATGAGAATAATCTATGTACTTAAGCCGTCCCTTAACCTTATAATAATTAGGTACATATAAGTACATTTTATCAATATCATACAATAATCTCTTATACTTTCATATAAGTTTAGACTATATCTTCACTACTAATAGTAGTGTTCTGCATTTCAGGCTCTAAAGCCCTACCCAAAGATTCTTTATCATATAATGATCTAGATCTTTGACTTAAGTCGTATGTAATTTTATGTATCATACATGGAACTTCTGATACAAATGGTTTGACAATTTCAAGAAATTTAATACCTTCTTTAGTACCACAGCATAAAGAATAAGTACCTCTACCTTCTGATATAGGATAGAAAGAAATATTCCATTCTTCCTTAAAGAAATTTATTACATTCTGAATGGTTTCTTTATCCTCACATAGGGATATTCTTATATAGAATCCATGGCATTTACCTTTAGTAATTCGATAATTGATACATCCATCATCCATATACCAGATAGCAATACCTCTTGCATCTAACCTATTTAGAAGACGTCTATTACCAAGATACTTCTTAGGCTTATAAAATATCCTCCTAAGCAATTTAATGAAAGTTGTTATTCCTAATTGAGTATATAAAACTTTTTGACCAGTATTATATCCGCATGTACTAACATATTCATGTATTCCATTATTACGAATACCCGCATTATTAAGTTGCTTAACTTTCCACTCTAAATAATCTCTCTGTGCCTCAGAATGAGATAATTTAAATACATTATTATTACTAATAGTTCCATCTCCTAGTAATAATGCAATTAATAAATTTCTTGAATCTTTATTTAACTTAGTTTTCATACGCTTTGTTATCCATTAAGGAAACGTTATTTAAGTATTAGTCGTTGAGCCTTCCCCATATGGGGCTTGGCTGCGGATTGCCCAATTCTAAACATTGTTACACTTCGGTAGTTTAGACTCTAAGGGGGTCCCCGCAATTAACAGAATTTTACTCGAACCATGATATTAATCCGAGCCTGCTTTAGCAACAATCTCTGTAGGCAGAACTATAATATCACCAGCAGCTTCAGGGAGGAAATCTTTAACAACAATAGTTTCTATTGAGCTAAGTCCCTGTGTAGGGATACGGAATCCTATAAGCTGTAGCAACTCAGGAGGTACTTTACCTACCTTTGTAATACCCTTAAACGGTGAGGGAAGATATACTTCCATAGATGTAATCTTAGGCTTACCATCTACATATTTTACTACGAAGTCTAAGTCCGAAGATTTATACTTACCTTCATTATATGTACGGCTTGCCTTAGTTTCCCACATGGTCGAAGGCACCTGGAATGCTGCTGTACCATGACGTTTCTGAGAAGTAGTCATACTTGCAGCTCTGCTCATAAGGATGCTCTCAATCTTCTCACGTGTAGGAAGAATATCTATATTAGTAGTACCATCATCAAGATTATCTAAGAGTTCTATAGCAGTAATGTAATTATCCGCTAATCCCCTTTCAATAGCTTCTCGGCGTAGAGAATTAACAAGACTTACAATACCCTCTTCAGAAATCTTCCATCCCTTCTTAGTTGCTACAAGACCTAACTCTTTAACAAGTTGATCTCTACCTATAGCAATACGTTGATTATTCAGACTAATATACTCCTCAGCTAAAGCTTTAACTTTAGGAGCATTCTCTCCAAAGTGTTCACTGATCTCACCCGCATCAAAGAGACCATTAAGAATCTGTACCATCATCTGAGTACCAGTAACTACATCATGGTGTTTATGTTCACCAGTGTCTACTTGAATACCCCAATATTCCCAATAAGTATCTTGAGTAAGAAGATCTAAAGGCCCAGTATAATTACCTTCAGTATCTACCAAGAAGTTACCTTCTTTATCGTAGAAGTCATTAAAAGGATGCTCTGTATTTGTAACTAATACACCTTCCTCATTAGTAACCGAATTAGTCTTAGTAGTTACACCTTTATTAGCTGAATAGTGTACGGCTACACTAACCTGATTCTTAATCATTAGTTCGTGAAGCTTAGAGAGGTTAGTATCTCCTAAAGCCTTCAGGACAGAAGGTATTAGAGGCATCAATGAGAGCTTATAGAAAGATGGTTTAAATCCTTCAACATTAGCTAAAGGACCAAAGTGCTGAGGTTTTAAGGAATTAAATACTTGAGAACCCCAGCTGCCACGAGTTAAAGGAGATTTATTACCATCAAAGTCTACAAATACTCTCTCCTCAACAGGAACTCCTGCTCTTTCTTGTACTTCCCATTGATAAAGCTTTTCAGAATCAAGATTCCAATCCCCTACTCTAACTTTGAATTCTCGGTAAGCATCTAAAGAAATCATTCCAAAACCGTCACCCTCAGTCATATCTGCATAAGGAGCACTATTAAGACCCAACTTATCCGCATTCTTAATAAGAGCTTCTGTCATCATATCCTCAAAAGACTTACTCTTATCAGAGTGCTCATAAGCTTTAAGAACATCATTGCGAAGTGCCTTATATTTATTATTCTCAGCATCTACAATCTCAGCAATCTGATATAACTGCTTAGAATAGCTAGGAACATCTGAGAATACAGCAGTTCTAAGTATAGGCTTACCACTTTCATCAGTAAGATTCTCAGCACCATCCATACGCTTAAAGTCACGTGCTATAGTAGTATTAATACCATCAGATGTTAAGCAGGTTTTCTTAGAACCCATAGCACCATTGTGGCGTTTGAATTCATCACCTAAAGATTTATAGAATATATTATCTCCATATAATATCTTACTTTGCTCAATATTACCGATAGCATAATTTACTACTGCATGGCGTATCCAGCTTATGACGTTAGATTTAGAGTACTGATTAGTAGTAGGATTAGTACTTAGCTTTAGGGACATGTTCAATACTTGATCGTTAGCTAGTTCTTTAAGACCTCCTAGGTCTATTAGCTTATCATAAGCATTGCTAGTCCAAGTATTAATCATCCTCTCTATACGAGTAGATAACACATCTCTACCTATAGTATTAAGAACTCTGTCTGCAAAATCATTAGGAGATTCGGCAGTATCTACTAAGAATTCTTTAATCTCATTAGGAGTTAACAAACTTTCAATTACTGTACCCTTAGTATAGTTTTTGTTAAAATTTGTAAACGCTCTATCCTTGATATGAGATCTGGCAATTTCATCCCATAAGTAGCCTCTGAAAATATCTATAACTTCTCCACGAGTAGTATTTACATTAATCCAAGTATCTCCATGATCCAGGAATCTCTCTTGACCATTATCGGCAGGTCTCATAATATTATCCCTACCTTCCATAGTCATATTAAGGACTGTAGAAAGCTTATCTATAAGCTTCATATCCTTATAATCCGTTCCTGTACCATTAGAATTCTCTCTATTACCTTCATGTATCAAGATTGATAATTTAGGAGTTCTCCTATCTACAAGAGCTCTATTAAGTAACAAAGAGTGCGTTACGTAAATATTATGAGAAGGATCTAGATGAGGCATCTCTGAATATAGCTTCTCAGGACTATCTATAACTCTATTAATCTTATTAATTGTCTGATTAATATAACCAGGCTTTTGAAGATCATAAATTCTTTCATCTCCAAGTGAAATGTGAGAATTTTCTAGAGTTTCTATACCAAGATCTGATTGTATATCTAAGAAAGCATCTAAGTTCTCATTCTCTCCATCACGGTTCTCATTTACAATAGGAGTCTTTAAAGATCCCTTGAGTATCTGATAGTAAACCTGCCCTATCTTATCCAAAAATCTCTTAGTATGCAAAGCTTTTTGAAGAGTCTCAGGATTATTGATATCATAGGTTATTCCTAAGATACGTAAGAACTCTTCGGCATTATCAGCAGTAGGAATACGAGGAAAAGCTTTCTTAATAGCATCTGCATTATATTGCCAAACTTTATATTTATTGCGACTATAAAATTTGATAATATCAGGGTTACCTTCTAGCAACCACTTAGATAACTGAGCTCTCCATGCTCCTGCAATACGAGCTCTATGACCTACAGTAGAAGCATTAAAGATAGTGTACTGCCCATTAGCTTTAGTAATACCTATAAGATAATTATTCTTGTTATTATTAAATGCTTGCATGAACTGTACAACCTGAAGCATATCTGAAGCAGACCAGGAATCAACCTTATCTAACTTGAGCCAAGAAGGAACTACTTGAGTAATTATCTCTCCTTCGGGAGTTCTAAGTGAAACAACCTCATCTCGAATGAGAGGATAAATTGCAGGATACTCTTCAGCAACTTGAGATAATCTCTTCTGTAGCTCTTGCATAGAAATGCTAGTAGGGAGATTAGCTAACTTATTTGCTAAGATATTAAAGACCTTACCAAAGGGTTCTACCTCAGGCATTCCTAAGCTATTCTTATAAGGTATAGCTTCCCGAGTCTTAAAATCATAATGTTTCTTAGGTAAGGTACTAAGAAGCAGCTTTATGATCTTATTAGAGTTCATCTTACTACTTACAGTAATAGATTCCGCAAATAAAGCTGCAGAGTCTCGACCTTGATTACTCTCACCACCTGAGATCTCAGAGGCGGATTCTTGATAGTCTTCAGACGTGTTTAACTCTAATTTATATTGTGCTAGCCGCTCTTGCTGATGTAAAGCTTTGATTCCCTTAGGGTCATTCCAAGTTTCTAGAACTTTCTGTAATTTCTCAAGATCAGAGAGATATTGCTCCATTAAATTAGGATCTGCGAAAGCTATAGAGGATAGGATTTCATTGTATCGACCTACAAACTCATTATGAGCAAACTCATAAGCCTCAGATACAATCTTAGCATTTTCTGACTGCAGTATATCAATTAGATTACCATTCTCCTTAAAGTACTGTAGAAACCAATAGTGTAAGCTATTTACAGCGTCTGCTGTAGTAATAGCATCTAAACCTGGGATAACCTTATAGTGAGGAGATGTTGCCTTTAATGTAAGATAGTCATTCATAAGAAAACCTTTATTACGAACTCTCTCTACAATAGATTGTATACTTTGAGTCCATTCCCTATTGGGTTTACCAAGATGCCGAATGTTATTATATAACCTTGTTAATTGATACTTGATATACTTAAAGATCTTCTTAATAAAGTTATTATCTTCATCCTCAGTTACCATAAAGTCTGCAAAAGCTTCAGCTAGAACCTCTTCAGCTAATTCTTCACTACCTAATTCAGGATATAAAGGTTTTAATGAATCAAAATTACTTTTATACTCATCATTATTAAGAGCTTCCCTTACTAGGTTAGCTTTCTCATCGGCTGTAAGTAAGCAGTCCAAAATAACGTGAAATGCCTCATGATATACAGACTCTGCACCAGTACCTTGATATACAGTAACTACACTATCCTCAAATTTACCAACTACATTCTTAGCAATAGCAGACTTAACAATCTTGAAGTCAATATCAGGAAACTTCTTCTTAAACCATTCTCCAGCTTTATCTAATTCCTCATTCGCAGAATTACTCATTTGCTCATATGTCCTACGGAATTTTGTAACTGTAGAAATACGAACACTATCATTAGACTTCTGTGACGTAGCGTTTAGATTGTTAGCCATATCTAGGGCTCTCTGAAGTTGAGCTCTAACCTTAGGATCTGTAGTGCTTTCAAGCTGCCTCTGAAGTGCTGCTATAGCAGGATTACTAGACTGTGTAGTAGGTTCTGAAACAGGAGATTTCTTATCTTCTACAAGAGTAAGCTTAGCATTAAATTGAGTAGGATCCTTAACCCCCATCCTGTTAGCAAGGTATGCTTGAGCAGCATTCGCAACATCTGCTAAAGTAGCTCCCTCTCTACCAGCATATTGGTTAAGCTGATCTGCAACAACTATAGGAAAAGCATTCTCCTGATCAGAGCTAACAATACTCCTACCATCATATTGAGCTTCAAAGTCAAACCTATTAATATTACCATTCGCAGGATTAGTAACCTCAAGTGTCATCTTTACAGGAGTACCGGATCTAATAGTATCAATAACACTTGCTAAAGACTTCTCTTTAGAAACCTCTTCTTTGGCCTCTGAGACTTCATCAGAAGTAACAGTTTCTACATTCAGAGGATCATATGTCACATATCGCTCAGCATGCGCGTAAGGACTATTAGGATCTACTACAAAGTCTACTAGGTTTTCTCTAACAAAAGTATGGTAATTTTGGTATTTCTTAGCTCCTAATGTACCATCTTTATTAATCTTAGTAGGGAAGTAATAAGGATCTTTACTTGCAGGATTAATCTTTGAATAACGAGGGTTATAGAAAGCTTTACTTAAGAAGTTATTAACCTCTGTAAGAAACTCTTCGTTAATAACATAGTTACCATTTTCATCTCTTACAGCCGCATCTATCTCTTTATCCCCAATATTCCACCTTACAGTATTCTGACCATTCTCATCCTTAATATTATATAAAGTACGAGCAGGATCACCATGACTATTATACCTAAGTAAATCTCGTAGAATTCCAAAAAAGTCGTAATGTATAAATTCTTTACCACTCCTAAGAGTATACTTATCACTACTTACAAAAGTCTTTCCTTTAATAGATTTAGCAATATAATGCCTAAATAAATCTACTAAGAACTGCCTAGTTCCTGCTTGAATGGGTACTGAGTTAGCCCTATAGAAATTATTATTCGTAGCATCATGGATAGCCATTGTTCCTGCAGGAACAGTAAAGGTTTGGCCATTCTCTGTAATAATTCTACCAATATTTGAAATATAAACCGTTAAAGTATTTATATCCATATTAGCAGGTAAACTCTCAGCTAAAGGCTTAAGCTGTGCAGGCTTCTTAATAACATCATGTTTGTACTTATCATCAATAATACCAGCACTTGTTCCTTGAATAACAACAGGTACACTTACACCATCTTGTAGATGTTCCCAAACATCTCTAATATAAATAGCCCTGTAGTAATCAAAGCTCTTCTGAGTACCATAGTACTTACCATCAGCATCGGTTGTAGGATCTGCTACAGTAGTATAGACTGCCTTATTAAGATCAAGTTCTTTTCCAATAGAGTTCCCATCGGCATCTATGTAATTTCCGTCGTGATCTGTGAGAATTAATCTACCCGCAGTCTTTCCTTCATATTTGAAAGGTACTATAATACCTCTATATTGAGAAGCATCATGTTTATCAAGGAAGTCAAACCATCGTATTTGATCCACATTACTATTCTCACGGCTAGCTATATCAGAGCCTTTAGAACCCCGCCAATAATTTTCTGCAGATCTCTTAGGAGGATCCCACAAAGCATCATTAGCTTCGGGAGTATCAAAGCTATCAGAACGAACAAATTCTATCTCCTGAGCATCGTTATTCTCAGGATTAGCATCCTTAATTTCTTCTCCGGATGCTTTAATAATCCTATCTTGAGCCCGATGATATAAATTATCAATTTCTTCAATAGCTTCTTCACTAAGACTTGAGTCATTCTTATATCGCTCTCTCCAAATAGCTAGATCATCCAGACTCTTAAGTTCATCTACTTCCTTACGAAGCTCCTTACGTTTAGCAGGAGTAAAAAATTTGACTTCAGGGGTGGTAGTCTCGGGAGTAATAGCTTCAGAAGCCTCAGGAGTTTCTTCCTGATAACTCTCTAAATCCTGAGCTGTAACAGGTCGTTCATCTCCTTCCTCATTAGTAAGTATAGGCATACTATAAGTACCGAGCTCATCATCATAGCCACGAAGGAAATAATTATCTCCATCCTTAACTACTTGAGCTCTATTAGTAAGTATAGGTTGATTATTATCATCATACTGTACTAAAGGCTTATTTGCCTTAGATTCAACTGCCTGCTTTTCAGCTTCAGCAGCTATTCTTTGCAGTCTCTCAACTTCGGTCTCAAGCCACTTCTCTTGATACTCTTTCTTAGTAATCTCCTTATATTCCTTATCAACATCATCTAAAGCTTTCTTAACATCTCGATACTGCTTAATACGGTCAGTAAGAGTTTTATAAGCTTCAGGAGCTTCAGATTGTGCTAAGGTTTTTGCATTAGCTTCGAAGTTAAGATCTTTATCTAGGCTCACATTATAAACAGGAGATTTTGCACTTAAGGATTCATTTAAATCTGTAAGTTTATTCTGGATATCCCTATATAAATCTTTACTCCAAGTTTGAAGAGTATTATGTCGAATACGATTGTCAAAGATCTCTTGACTATTAGGATTATGTGAAGCTAAGATATACTCATTCTCAGATTCATTAATGTATTCTTTTAACTTCTGAGCTTGCTCTCTTTCCTCAGGAGTTCTACTAGTATCATTAATAATATCTTCTGTAGATCTCTCTAATGCTGTAATAGTACCATTCTGAATAGATTCAGTAATGAGATCTGCAGCCTCCTTATTCCACATAGCATCCGCAGTTACATCGTCTCCCCTAGAGATAGCTTCAGCTTTTAATGCCTCAGCTTGAACAATATTATTAAGCTTATTATTAATTCCCTTAATAAATTCTTGTTGCTTAACATATGATTGATATTCCTCCTCACGACGTTTACGACCTAGAATATCTCCAGAAGCTATATTAGCAACAACTCTAGATACAGCTCTTTGTCCAGGGCCTGTAACTGCTCCCATAAGACCTTCTACGATCGCCTGCTTTGAAGTACCAAAAGCAAGAGCTCTATCCCAGAAAGTATCACCTAGCTTCTCATCTTCCTCAGTTAAAGTACCAGCAGCCTTACGAACTTGGTATTCCCCCTCCATCTGAAGAATATTCTGTCCAATTTCTTCGGCACCTTCCTTAGCTCCCTGAATAAGTATATTATCTGCAGAAAGCTTACCTAGGTTCTTAATAGCCTTAAGTTTCTCCTTAGGATTAGTAAGAAGTGCTTGCCTAAAAGCTCCTTTGCTCTTAACAAGACCATGAAGACCTATGGCATCTGTTAGCATGAATATTCTATTGTTACGGACGAATTCAGCCTGTTCTTTGCCTATTCTAGCTTGTACCTCAGTGTCGTTATTAAACTCATCTTCTGCTAACTTACGAGCATTCTCAATACTTAAAGGAATAGGAGCATCTTTGAACTGCTCATAGTATTCCCGAGCTTTGGATTCTATGTACTGCTGCTTAGCATTCTCTCCAAGCTCAATAGCCATCATCTGGCCTTCAGCATAGTTAGTAATAGTACCAGCAGCAACATCTTTAGCTATTTCCCCAAGGGAATTTGCAAGTACCTTGGTACCTGCAGAAGCATTCATCTTAGCAAGTCCTCTAGCAGCTAAAGATCCTGCTCTACTAAGTTTAACAGCCGCACCAATACCTTTAGATACAAGACCTCCTGGGATAGCAAAGCCTACTACCGAGTCAATCATACCCTTTAGAGTACTGAACTTAAAGAACTGGCCTAAAGCACTATCACTCTCAGTCTCATATATAGGCATAGTTTCATTAAGACCTTCTTTAAATTGTCTCATAGCTTTAGACAACCAATTATCACGGTCATTATCAAGCTTATTCCATGTATTGTAATGACCCTCAAGGTCAAGGATATAACCAATGTCCTCAAGAGCTGTAGCAAGACCACTAATAGCACCACTAACTATAGCATTGGTAGCTTTTAAAAATCCAGACTGTTCATTAGCTCTAAAGGCATTAAGGTCTCGCATTTGATTAAGCTCAGTAATACCCTCATCATACGAAGAGGGATTACCATTAGCAGCTTGTAAATATTCTTGACCAATATTAGACTCATCCCCAAATATTGATCGAGAGAAGTCTACATCATGCTGAGCCTGTTCAGTGAGAAACTCATTCATCCCATAGGACTTGGGGGCTAATCTATTAACCCCCGGTAGTCCTTGGATATTATCGTACTGAGCTTTCTCCTGACTTATCTGGAATAGTGCATCATTAAGTTTCTTTAAATTCTCATCCATAATTATTTAAACTCAAATTGAATTGCTTTATTTTCTCCAGTAGTTATAGCAGCGGTTTTTGTTCGACTAGGAATTGTTGAATCTCTAAGTTCTGATAAGAATTCTAAGTAGTTTATGTACTGCATATAAGACTGCACATCACCTCTAGATTCTGCTTCTAATATATCATTATAAGTCTGATTATATACTGTATTATATTCCTCATCACTCATAGCTCTAACCTTTCTTAAAGCATTATAATAACCAATCTCACTTTGATCTATATCTTCAGGTCTTATAAAGAAAGTATCTTTACCATCACGTATACGAACTACACCAAAATTATCAAGTGGTTCTATAGAGAAAGAATTAGAATCTTTATTATTAAGTTTAGTAATAAGATCTCCTGCATCTTTCCCAAACCACTTACTATCTTGAAGAGCATTAGTACCTTCAAGAGCGTTTTCTAAAGATCCAAACACTTGTAAAGATCCCGTAGTTATAGCAGGTATTACTCTATTAATAAAGCCCTTCTTTAAGTCAGGATCATCATAAGTAGTATATCCATATTTCTTACCTAACTTATCAATCTCATTATCAATAGCCTTGAGCTGTGCTTCCTTAGTAGTATATTTAGCAGGATCAATGCCAAATTTCTTAAGAGTCTTATCCATAACTACAGGTGAGGATAGGTTAGAACCTTGATAAGAGCTTGCTGCTCCTGCTCCTACTGTAGGTGAATAAAGATTACCTATTCTATTAAAGAATCCTGAGCTAGAAGGATTGGCAATAGCTTCTCTCAAATCCTGAAGTTCTTTAATCTGAGGAACATCTATAGCAGCCCCATATTTATCTGCGAAATATAGTCCTGAAAGATTAGTATTCTTGCCTTTACCAGCAGCTCTCCTAGCTAAAGCACGTTCCTTAGCTTGTTCAAGAGCCATACGCATGCTGAAGTCATCAGAGATTCCATCAACTTTAGCAGCTCCTAAGGCTGTATTAAAAGCACTCGCTGCATATTCCCAAGCTCTTTGAGCCTCATTAGAACTAGCTCCATAATAGTCATATACTCCCGTAGAGGTAATAACCTTATTAGCAGCATCTCTAATAAGTTGGGCGAGGGGAGCAGCTTTAGCAAGGTCTATACCCTGCTCTTTATTTAAAGCTAATGCAATATCTTTAGGGGTAGCGCCAGCTTGGGTCATAGCCCAATACTTATAAGGTAAGCCAGTCTTAGTAAGCTGAGGAAGATTCTGAGAAATGTACTTACTAATAGGAATCATTTCTTGGCGAGTTCTCTCATAAATCTCTTGACCACTAATGGGATGAAGCTCATGAGAAGTAGGATCTGCAATCCATCTATCAAGTCCTACTTGCATAGGATCTTTTATTATGAGAGAAGGATTTCTTAGTTGTGCTTCCTTAGCAGCTTTTGCCCACTGTTCTCTATCAACAGCAGCTTTATTTAAAGGCAGAATATTATTAGTAAAATCACTCTTACGTTGTAACAATCTACGTCTAATTCCAGGAGTTAACCCATTCTTGGAAAGATCATTTATATCAGCTTCTACAGAGGACTGAAACTGTTGATTGGCTTGAATAGCTGCATCATCAACTCCAGGTTGGAATCTTGTAGCAGCATCAGCAGCAAGAGCTTGATTTTGCATAAAGGCATCCTCCATCTTCTCATGCTCTTGAGTAAGATATTGAGGAGCAATCATCATTTCTTGTAGAGATGGAAGTTTGAAATCACCATACTCTAGACGGTCATACATTGAAATTGCCATCTACTTACCTCCTTTCTTAATACTCTTCAGAAATTTCTTAACCTCAGGGTCGAAGAGGAATCCTCCCTTAGCTCCATAATTTGAGGGAGTGTCAAGAAAATCCCAGGTAGTTTTAGGATCTATAGTAGTTCTAGTAGGTGTAGGAGCATCAACACCTCCAGTAAATCTTCCTGTAGGAGTTCCGTAGAGGGGGAACATATTCTGGATAGTCTCCAAATTCTGAAGATACCTAGAAGTTTCTCCAATATTACCAGCTACAGTATTGACACCTGTACGAATACCATTTCTACGAGCAGCTCTATTACGAGCGTTATAATCATATTCTCTAAACTCCTGCCCAAGATTAAACTGTTGCTGCTGTGCAGAAAGACCTGCAAGCTGTCTATCCTGGTCAGCATCAAACATTATAGACTCTTTCTTACGCTGACGATTAACTTCATCTGACTTAATATACATGTCTCCTAATGCATTGAGAGCATTATAATTATGAGCTACTAAAGCTGCCCTAGCTGAAGCAGGATTACCTGCGGAAGTATTAATAATATTTCTAGCTGTAGCATTAGCCTGAGCTCTATACTTATTAGCCAGATACTCTCTATCTATAGGTTCATAAGGAAGATGTCTTCGTGTCATAAAATCACTAAGATCCATTCTTCCTAAAGAGACTTGCTCAGGTTTACTTACAATATCTGAGACAAGATTACCTACATTTGCAAGAGCTGGAGCAAAAAGTCCTGCACTCTGCAACCACCCACCATCATCATGCCACTTAGAAGCATTACGAGCAAAGTTTGCTTTCTTAACCATAGCAGAAGAATAGTTCTCTTTATTAGCTAAGACTTGACGAGCAAATTCTTGAACCCCCTTACCATGCTTCTTAGCAGCTGCAGTAAATGTACCACGCTTGGAAGGCTGAATATGTATACCACCACCTTCGGCATAGAGAAGGTCACTAATTTCATTTAAATCAAATATTTCATTCATAGCTTCATCAGCTTTATCTATATACTTCTGAGCTTCTTGAGCCTGCTGTAAGCGACTTAACATAGCATCTCTACCTCTTTTACTAATAGGATCGAAAGGTCTTTCTTTACTCTCCTTAGATAAGCTCTTTGAAGCATTTGCATAGGATCTTTTATCTACATTTCCTAAATCATATGCTTTACTAAATCCTTTGGGAATCTTTAATCTCTTAGAAAAGATATAATTATCCCATTTAGTTTCACCTTCTTCAACAAGGTTAGGAACATCATTAGAATCAATACCCTGAGGAACTCCACCATTGATATTACGCTCATGTGAATCTCCTTCATTGAATTCATTAAAACCTGTAGGATAATCTCCACCATGAGTATTAACCCATCCACCAAAGGCTACTATATTCGCTAGAGCGTCTTGCGTCTCCTTCTGAGTGAGATAAGAATTCTGAACAGATAAAGCTTCTTGTACTCTTTCATTAGCTCTTCTTCTACGTCCATTACGATCTCCTGCACCAAAGAGCCCTCCTGCAAGACCTGCAACACCTCCTGCTAATGCTCCCCAAGGTCCGGCAGCAGCTCCTGCAGCTGCCCCAGAAAGAGCTCCAGAAACACCAGCAAGACCCATACTTTCCGTAGATTGAGGAACCCAGTCTGCAACCCAATTAGAAAGAGAACTCTTAGATATCTGATTCTGAACCTGGTTAACCTGGGCATCTGCTTGAGCTTCTATCTCCTCTCCTTCTTCAAAATTACTTAGGAGAGAAGTGGCTGCCCCGAGAACCCCCGAGGCAATGCCAACACCTTTTTGAAATTTATCCGCTTTACTAACGTTAGTTTCCTTAGTTTCTTTAGCCATTATACTGTATAATTAACAATTAAATCGTGCAGGACAAGCTTATTATCTTCCTCCTCGGTAGGAATATAAGATAACTTCATCCTTATCCAAGGATTTCGAATTCTATTAAGTCTATAATTCTCAACTTCTTTAACATCTCTTGGTATATAAGCTCTCCACATTCTAAACTTCTTTTGAAGATTCTTATATTGCTTGAGTGCTACATCTCCTGTATCTTGGAATTCATTTCTAACATGTATATGATCTAAGGTTCGATTAGGAATATACTTAGTGTAATCCCCATCTTCAATGCTAAATGCATCAGCCCTAAATTCAATATTGTTAAAAATTTTATCCCTAGACATTTCAGGATTTACTATATAATCTATGTAAGAACTTACCTTAGGTTTCCCATAGAATTGATTATATTGCCCAACGTTTTGTTCATAGATTTCAGTAGAGTTATTCTCTGAGAATATACTTAAGAATTTATTATCATGCCTAAACATGAAGGGAATATCTTTGTAATCAAAGAAGCTTGTAAAAGCTGCAAGTTTTTCAGAGAATACAAGACATTCATTTTTGTCGTGGATATAAACATCATCATGAATACTATCTTTACTTACCATCCAATTAGACATACCATCTCGTAGATTAAGCTCATTAAGAGAGTATCCAAAATTATTTAAAGCCCACTTAGAAAATCCTGAGGAGTTTGTAACTTCCCGAATACTTTCTGCAGTAATAAGATTCAGCTTTTTCCTAATATGATCTATATAATAGATACCACTACGAGTAGCAGCTATTGACCATTTATTCTGAGCTCCAGATGTTGTAGTAATATATCTTACACCGTCAACTTTATTGCTATTTCCTAATTCAATAGGAAGCCCATCAGATACTGGAACTTGAACTCTAGTGTTAAATAATATATTGGAAATTGCTTTATCTTGGAATGCATATAGCTGATTATTATGCATAATAAGCTTTGTAAGCTTTCCATACTCACCTTCTAAGTTATAAGTTGAGGCAAAAGTTAAGTTAGCCCAATTATCTACTAAGCTATTGGGATACTTAGGTAATGTCCATGAGAATTGATTAGGAAATAATCCTGAATGCTCTAAAACCCTATAATCATTCTTATTATAACTGAAAAAGTTATTATCTTGACTATATACAGGATTTAAAACATTCCAATTATCAAAATTCATAGCTCTGGTATCAGTAGTATATCTATTAACATCCGCTCGACCATCAGGATTTACATAGGACTCACAAATGAAGGATACTATATCATTAACCCTCTCAATCTTTTCACTATTAGAAGCGGTTCTTAAACAGTCATATCTACCCACAAAAACATCTCCTTCTGTAGCTTCAACTACACATGTATTAGGCCCTTCCCCAATAGCTGGATTTGGAAGTATTACTGGTTTACCACAAGGAGTCCATATTTGTTGATATAGTCCACTATCTGTCCAATCTGCATATAAGAATGCATCTGATCTTACTAAATCTACTAATAAGAAATGCGGTAAGTTACGATGCCAAATGATAGATTGTATTCCCACATTATCATACTCAGAAGCAAGAAGCTCTTCTTGTAAAGGATCAAATAAATCTTTTACATAGATACCTTCTGAACCTAGCCAAAATGGATCTGCAGCTGTAGGCTTCTCACTATTAATATAGTTCTTATTATCAACTAAAAGTATAACTATAGGATTGATATTACTATTATTGCTAACAGACCGTTGTGCCTCATCTATTTCCCACTCAGATGGAATATTAGCATTTCGTATTTTGAAAGATTTTACATTAATTGTAGACCAACTTCGAAGAGTTGTAAAATCTTCTTTGAATATTTTGATAGCTGAAGACTGTGTTGCCCTAATAGTAATCGAGGTACGTCCTAGTTTAGACTCTTTATCCGATTTCCAAAACCCTAATCTATAGGTAATGTCTACGGTAATATCTATAGGCATAGGTATATTTGATTCTAAAGCTATTTTCCATACCGCTTGTCCATTTCCTTCACTTATTGAGTCTGATACACTATATGTCTCATTTCTATAAATATCTGGACGTTGAGATTTTTTTGATGGCCACCAATATATGTTTAGGAAAATTATTTTTCCATCAGCATTTCCTAAAACTACTTGACTATCGTGATACTTAGCGTAAGCACTTAACTCTGGCATAACAGGAATAGAAGCAATCTCTCTATTGTATAATCCAGAGTCAGATGTGTACTTAAGTGTATCTCCTTTAGCAAGTGAGAATGTTAAGTGAGTATTAGCTTTATACTGAATAGGGATATTATAACCAGCATTCTCACTGCTTCTAAGTAATAATTCATCCATTCCAGGATTATAGGTTACACTATCTCCAGAGTAAGACGTTTGGTAATAGCTTATTGAATTGATAGCATCTCCTTTTATAAACAATGAAGGCTGATTTATATCATAATATAAAGCGCTTAATTCTTTAAACATTAAAGTATTTAGACAATACTTTTTATAAGAATATTGAGAATCCTTATCTTTTTGGTTACTTGAAAGAGCATCAGCTTTATATCCTAAAGTTTCCCACATATGGACATAATTCTTACCTGCGTCTGCCATCTTCCAGTTGCCTAGTTTATTAAGATATAGCCTATGAACACTAGGAGATAAATTAGCAATTTGGGGATTAGTTAAATATTTAACTTTAGAAGTATCTTCATAGTTCGCTTTCACAATTCCCTTACCATCTAGAGAATCAAGATCTTGAAAGGGATAATAATTACTAGAGTCTGAATATCCTAGAAGTCCTAAGACTGTCCCATCTTCCTTAGTCTTATAATTACTATTAGTAGTACTAACTACACAAGTCATTCCTCTTAATTGAAATCCCTCTACAGTATTTTCAAAGTAGTTTTTATCAACCTCTTGATACTCTACATCAGGGCTCCAGAAATCTACAATGTTCTCATCAAAAGCTATAAAATCGTTCTTAGCGTTATCAGCAGTAAGTAGATTTACTGTTAGCTTCGGATGAGATAGATACTGAATGTCTGGATTATAATTAAAAGCGTCTTTCGCTGTAAGGCTTTCAGTATTAAAATAGCTTTTGTCTGTAAGTCTCTCTGTAGCATCTGTTTCAGCATTTGCTCCTCCTACTTCATGGAAAGTAGTCATTAAATGCCCGTAATTAGGACGTGTATTCCAAGTACAATCCCGAGCTGGATCTGTACCAATATCCTTATAATCTGTATAAAACCTATGCACATACGGATAAAAATATGGAGAGGCTAGTAGTCTTAGAGCAGATGATTGGGTTGTAGAGTCACCTAACATTAGCTTCATCTCTCCCTGTCGAACACTCCAGTTTGCAAAGAATTTACTATTCTCGTTCCATACTCGATATACCTCTTTAGGTCTCGACAAATAATCTGTATAAGCCCAACATGAATTAGTTGATCTTCTAGATGGTATAAATATAGTATTAGTTACAATGCCTTGAGCAGGATATTTACGGTTAACTTTTGTAGGTTTAACGTATAATAATCTTACTCGACGGAAGCCTTTATCATAAAGGGTTTTGCATATATCTTTACTTAGAGTAATAGATAATTTATTTAAATATAACGTTGTAAACTTTCCTTCAAAATTATTACCCTCTATATTTGTTGAATCTCTCAGAATTGAAGGAAGACTTATACTATTGCCACTATATTTTAATGCAAAAGATTGAGTTTGAGGTCTATTAAGACTTCCTGCCCACATTGAGAAAAAGTCTTTATTATTAACCCTATAATTAGATTTAAATAAGATAAACTTAGAGATATCTTTTAGTGGTAAAGTCCATTCCTGATTTCCAAAACCTAAGGGTTGTATGCTAGATACATCGGGATAATACTCTTTATTATAGATTATTGTCCAAGGATTGCATTTAATATTAGTTCCTTCAACATTAACTAACTGACTATAAAGATTAGTCGAAGAAGTAATTGCAAAATCTCCTTGATAACAGCTAGTTGGAAAATACCAGAAGGAACCTTTAAGTGGAGGAGCTGTTAATTCAAATGTAGCACTTGTGTTAGTAGGCCTAAGATTAGAACAGCTGCCTACAACATCTGAACTATGTGTGGTAACAACATCAGTTAGAGTATATTGAGGAGTAATCTCTTGAGGTAATACAGCATCAAGAAGATACGACTTAGTACATGTATTATCATATACATATAGCTTAATATCATCTTTCTCTTCTAAAGAGCCCTCCGATTCATAAATTTCCTTCCCATTTTCAAGATTACGAATAGGTATTGGATCTCCCCAGTGACCATTAGAATATTGTCCTTGTAAAGCAAACCTATAAGGCTGTCCTTTTTTAAATTGAGTACAAGCCGTTCCATTCTGTAAAATATAAGGAGTATATGTATACACACCTGTATCTTGAGAATCTTCAATCTTAACGTAATCTCTATAACCCCATTTGTAAACGCCATGCGAACCTTCAAGAATTATAGTTTCAGAAGGATAAGGATCAAATTGATCTAGATAATAAATATGATCAGAATCACTATAATACTTACCATCTAGGTTTTTCTCATTAGTAATTTCTATATTACTAACTAAATTACCAGCTGGTTGAATAACATATCCCTCACCATCTCCTTCTGAAATTGTAAGTTCTGAAGGAACTATAGTATTAGACCAGGATATACGTAAATTTATAGTAGAAGATACTCCATTAGTAAGATATTGCCGGGATTGTACAATAACTACTGGTTTTACTTGATTATCAATTACTTTAGTATTATACACAAACCCTAAAGCAACTACTGTAGTACCATAATCACTATAGATGTTAATAGACTCTATATTATCCTCTGTATCAAAAGCATTTTGAGAAATGGTATATCCTCCAACAAACAAAGTAGAATCTTTAGCAGCCATTGTTGAAACAACTGCCTGACTATTATCTTTATATAATAAAGCTGCTGGATCCTCGTTAGTACCCACAACTCCTGTATCAGTTACTTCTACGTAATAAGATTTTTCTTTCCAAATATAATCAAATATTTCTTGTAACGTGAATACTCCATTACCTATAGCACTTATATTTACATTAAATGCGTTATTAACAGCTTCTGCAAAAGAATCATAATCCGGATCTAATTTTGGCAATTGTTCAGACCACGTAGCATTTGAGTATATTTCTAATTTTAGATTCTTAATAAAACTCTTATATTGATCGTACAATGACCAGTACTCTATATAGTTATCTTTAGGTTGAAGAATCTTATATTCTCCAAGAATTTTTACTGTAGGAGTAGTATCTAAAGAAGTTCTATGAATTGAATATACTCTTACATATTTATATCTAGGATCGAGTCCTGAAAGTTTTATGCTAAAGCTGTTATAACAAGTTTCATCTTGTTTAGCAGCCCGCTTATTATAAGAAATGTAGTAGAGACTGCTAGTATCTACAATATTACTTTCAACTCCGTGCCAATCAGTAATGTAAGTAAAAGCATATTGAATTACACCAGGTGCAAATTTACCTCCAGTAGCATTCTTAGTGACATCTATAAAACTATAGGGATCTACACTAGGAGAGAAGTCATAGTATGATACCTCACCCCATTTATCAGGCTCAGGATCATTAATAAAGTTAATAACTCTAGGTTGATTATAAGAATCTGTCCAATAAACTTTCTGTACACCTTCTGACTCATAAACAGGAAGAGTATCTATAAGATGTTCTAGGCTGAAGTTAAGATTACCCTTAAACATAACAGTTACATCTTGTAAATCTTTAATCCTATAGATACGGTCATCTTTTTCTCCTACGTGCGTAAAAAGAATGATGTATTTATTTAGAGTAGCATATCCTATACAAGTTCCTTCGAATCCATCAAAAGTAGGATCTTCAGGAGCTGGAACTGAGTCACTATAATAGATAAATTTATCATCTTCTCTAGGAGAAATATCTGTAATATCTACATATTCTCCTCCTCCTTCAACTGCATCCACCTCACTTCTACCTGCATGTAATGTAGTCTTAGTAGTAACCAAATTAGGAGTGTTGGGATTAGGCTGCCATTGACTAGTGATAGCAACATCTGTATATACAGGAGAATTACTTCGGAATACCCATTTATATTCATCCTTCAAATATTCAGCTGTAATCTTATTAGTAGATTTAGCCTTCTTAAACTGCAGAACTTTATTACCACGCTCATTAGTTATGGATAATAGAGAGCTATCCTCACGAGCAGTGATTCTAATATTACGATTCTCATAGGAGAACTCAGGGTTAAACTTCGAGATGCTAAGATCTTGCTGCATGCCTCGCACTACAAGCTGTGTTCTTTTAATCTCCATAATTAATGACGTATTAATCTCTCTTTGGCCCCGTCATTCCTAAATCGGTTGTTAAACTCTGTATCTCGTACAATAAGAGTTCTAAAGGAGTTAAAGAGTGCTTCAGCTTTAGATAGATTAAGCTTACGAGAGTCAGTCTCCCATTGACCTACTGCCCACCAGTAGTCTTGCTCAATCTTGCTGAATTTATTACCATCCAACTTATCGTTCAAATAAAGTATTCGGGCATGTTCCTTTTCAATAAATAATCGTAAGGCTCGCTGGAATACGGGATTATCAGGAATCATTGGATACCCATCTTCATCTACAGGAATAGCCTTGTAAGACATCTCAATCTTACCTTTCTCCTTAGATAAATATATGTAACTATTATTAATAGTAAAAGTATAACCTACAGACCTAGGTAACTTATCATTAATGCAATAGTTACCAGTAGTTTTTGTATCACCATAAAGATTGTGAAAGGTATCTGTAGCCCATCGTGCTACACGATTATCAATCATTAATTGATTACATTCTACATAATCTTCAGGCAAAGGAGCCCTATAATCTGTATATTCTATAGAGTAATACTTATCTATAAAATCTGCAGGAACTCCTACAATCTGCAAGAAATCTACAGTATAATCTAGGATAGCTTCAAAGGCTATACCATTCATTAGTGGATTTCTATGTAGCTGGTCTGCAACAACCTTTAGACTAACGTATCTTTCTGCTGCCATCGGGTCTATATTTATATTCAAATGCATCAAGCTTCCCTTCTTTGGCTGCCTGATGTACCTTTATTCTAAGAGCCCTATTAGGCTGAAACATATAATAAGATTTTTTCTTAAAACAAGCTTTAGACTTATTGTACTCAATCTTGTAATTATCATGTTTCTCAACCTTAATAGTAATCTTATTTTTATAGGCTTCGGGATTCTCATACCAGAACCTTAATGTCTTGCCCCAATCAATAGGAGCTTTATAAACAAATTCTCCATCCTTATTAATATAAGGTTCAATATGATATTTACGAATCTCTAAAATGCCCATACGAGCCGGAAATTTCACTTCTTCTCCTCGAACAAGAGCTTCGGCCAGCATATCATTTATAGTGCGTATAATCGCATAAAATTGGCCTTCTTGTAGTACATACTTAGACTTCTTAGGTCTATGATGACGATACCACTTATATGCTCCTTTAATACTGAAAGAATTCGTAATCTTGAAAGTTCGAGAACTACTTACTTTCTTTACTTGCTTCAAAAATTCACTGTACTCCATTATTCATCAACAGTTGTTTTAGCCTTTGTCTTAGGAGGCCGATAATTACCAATAGATATAGATAAATCATCAGATGAATTATTCTCCCCATCCTTAGGTAAGTATAATACATTGCCAAGCTCTTTGACAATTAAGTCTATAATGGGCTGAACTAAAGCTTGCTCTACAGGGAAGTACATATCTAACTTACCATCTGTAGACTCTTGGAAGTCTGTAGGATTTTCAAAGATTCCTTGAATCCTAAAGCGCTTACCATTGAGAAAATCTGCAGTAGAGCTTATATACAACTTATGGTCATAACCAATGGTAGCATACGGCTGCGATGTTAACCACTTGTTATAACCAAGATACTTAAATCTATCAGGATTTATAAAGTTAACATCAATGTTATTCTCTACAAAATCACTTGATTGATTATATATAAAGACTGGGGTACCATCAATAATACATTCCTCTTCAATAGGAGCAGTATTATACGAGATGGAAGTCTCTAATAGAATGCCATGTAAATTTAGGATAGAGGGGACAGGTTTATTGAAGCTAAAAGTTCTACGTACATCAGTATTATTTACTGGTAGATCTAAGTAACCTAAGTCCCAGATTTGGTAGTACTCAAGAGGAACATCCCTCTTGGTACCACCGTATCTTTGCTTAGCTAATATTGCACGATATTTATTGAGTAAAAAGATGATATGTTCTACTTCAATTCTAGAATCATCAGAATCTAATTTTAACTCATCAAATACCATGTAAACACACTCACGATAGGTTTGCATATTAATTATTCTTTATAAAACCAGTAATATCCCTGGCTTTTCTTACTATGCCCTCTTAGACACATGCTTATTGCTTTATGGTTAAATCCATGTTTACGAGCCTCAGTAAGAGAAGAAAACTCTATAATTTCTTTAGTATCAATGTTAATACCATAGATTGCTTTATATTGCTTCTCTGCTCTAGATTTATTAGCGTTCCCATAATTAATATTATAACTGTAGGTACACCATTCTAAATTCTCTACATGATTATTACCAGGGCACTCATCTTTGTGATTAATGATAGGATAATTGTGAGGGTTAGGGATGAAAGCTTGAGCCACTAATCTATGTACTTTAGCATCTTTATACCCTCCATTTCCATCACATAATGTTATTGTATTATAACCATTAACGTCACTCCGGCCTTTTAAAATACGGCATATACGACCCTTATTACTGACTAAATACAATCCCTCGTATCCTTCAACATCTTTCCAAATTTCGTCATTAAGATATGTTTCCATTTAATAAAACTTCTTTAACATCTTTAGGAACTTCGGAGGTTCTTGCCCTAGATACAGCACCACACTCACAACGGTATACCTGGTATTTATTTACCGATGTATAATAAAAGCCCTCTTCAGTGAGATTATGAGAACCGCAGTTCGGGCATACTGGCTCATCACATTCATAATACAGCCCAAGATTAACATTCGAGCGAATCCAAGGTCGTAGTCTAAGGTATACAGCTTCAAGACATTCAACATCCCAATTATTATACTTAAACATATACTCTAGAGCCTCAGGCTTACCATCAACACAGTCTGACCATAATTGAAAATTAGTCTCTAACTTAGTATCAACACCAAGAATCTTAGCTAAGTAATCTAACTTATTCGATGTAAAACCAAACTGCTTCTTAGCAACTTCTAAAGTATCAATATTCTGATAAGGTTTAACAGGAGGAAGTCTATGTATCAACATCCTAGCATTAATCTTCAACAAGTCAAACCTCTTCCCATTATGCGTAATAATAATGTCTGCCTCATTTAAAAGTTTAGCTAAGCTCATAACAATTCTACGATCATCCTGGACCTTAGCTTCTTCACTAGTTAAACACCCTCCTAGAACTTCTCTGCCAAAAAGCCATTTAGCTGACCAACAGATAATATACCAGTCTGCAAGAAGCTTATCTAGATTTACAGAATCTTTCCATAGACTAAATACATAACCCTTCATAGGGGCAGTTTCAATGTCAAGAATAAGAATCTTAGGAGCTTTTATAACAGACTTAACTATTCCTAAGTTACGATAAAGTCTCTTTGCTTCAACAATATCTTCCTTAGAAGCATGAAGTCGTCTCGATAAGGATCCTTTACCCATACGTACTAGGTAAGGTTTAACCTTAAATACCTCTAAAATCTCATTAACGTTCATATTAAATTAATTTAAATTATTAATTAGCTATTAATAGCTTATAAACTAAAAGTCCTCAAATATACGAAAAATTTTTCATATATCCAAGGACTTTTGTAAAAAAATAATAATTTCTATTATTTTTGGTAATTATCTATCGGAACTAAGGTAGATATAACGATTCATAGTTTGAGCAAAATCATCTAAGATATTTACAATACCAGCATATCTGCCAGCAGTCATACTAGACTTTAAATACTCAGCTTTTGCAGCTAGAACCTTTAAGATCTCCTTAGGATCAGTAGTATTAGGAATATTAGGATTGATAATGCCATAACCAAAACGACTGTCATTAAGACCCATAATATTCTCAGTAATATCATCAACATACTCTAATAAATCTTCGTTTATTTCATCTATCAGTAGATGTAAAGATTTACTATAAGTATTCCAATGAATCTCCTTAAGTTTAAAGTATGAGCCATAAAGTTCGTTAACGAAGATTATAACTCTCTCGAAATCCATTTCCATACTAGATATATAATTACTCCCTGCTTTTGTCAAGCATAACCATCAGCACCTCTTCATCCATTTCTCTGGCATCAAAGTAAGCCTCGATTAGCTTGAGAACATCCAAAAGCTTGCATTCTACAGTGCCATGTAAATTTTCTCGAATAAGCTCGTGAAGATCCCTAGAGTCTGAGTGAATAATCTCTTTATACTCTTCCTCACTAAGATAGTGACCTTCTAAACTTTTCTTCATAGCATTGTGTGCAGCTTCAGATATCATCTCAAGTATTGACTCAGCAGATAGATTAACATGCAGGTGTTTTTTCATCATAACTACGAGATTTAAGTGATTTGTGCTTATTATCTCTACCGCTATGATTTCTTTTGAGACTCAGTATACTTACCTTCACATCCTTTAAGGTTTCGATCAGTTCTTTCTGAGATGAATCAATATGACCAAGATAATTTTTTACGTCAGCCTGGAGAACTAGAATCTCTGCTAAAAGAGCTTTAATCTCTCTGTTAGGAGTGAAGAAATCCTTCATCTTCTGAATAAAAGTTACACTAGGCATCCTTACTCTTAATGTTTAAGAACTCTCTCTTAAACAAGTCAATGTCTTCTGGCCCAAAAGTAATACCCAGCAAGGTCGGCTTATTAGGCATCGATCTCATCATATCCTTCAGAGCATTAGACAATGACTCAATGTCGATGTTATCATTCCCATCCGTTAAGGCGTCCATAATAAACTTATACTTAGGCTTGCTAAGTATGTTATTAGCGCCATATATTGCTACAGGTGCCAAATAAGGCACTCCTAAGTTCATGGCAATAGTACGAATCGACGAATTTAATGCGGCTTTTAATATCTCTAAATCAGACATGTTTATTTAATTTTATCTAGTAACTCAGGATGCTTGTCCAATAGATCTGCTACTTTCTGGAGCTTCTCTTGCTTAACAGCAATCTCTTGCTGTGCTTTGGATTTAACATCTTTAATCACACTTAATAACCGTTCACCGGCTATCCTTCCTTCAGGGGTAGTAATGTATTCATTACTGAATTTATTACCTAAAAAATTCATAAACCCTGATTCATAGATATTCTTAGCCTCAGAATATTCAGGAGATTTCTCAATTAATTTCTTCTCATCCTCTGTTAAATTAGATGAGATATTATTAATCTCCTCAAGTAGTGAATATTGAGGAGTACCACTTCCCATAGACTTAAGCGCCTCTATCTGTCCTTCTAACATTCGTAACTGGTTCTCCTTAGTCAACGGTGATTGGAAACCTTGATAAGCAGACCCTACTGGATATCCATACATAGTTGTAAAGATTACTAATTACTACGGAGTAGGAGCGGATGTCCCTTTCGTAGATACAGCATATACGAAGTAACCTCTGTTAGATGCTAACATAGCTGCAGTGGGAGTAGAGTTTATCACATTCTGAGTAACCTTGCATACACAAGGAGGAATTATCATCCCTATAATCTTCTCAGAAGTAATATCCTCAACAGTAGGAACTGTTGAACTCTGGATTACAGCAGCATTACTAGAATGTACTGTAAAAGTTCTACTCATATTGGTTACGTCTGTATAGCTTACCTGTAAAGCTAGATCTACTTTCGTTAAATAGTAAGTAGTTGAATCCAACGTGAACTCACTAGTATAACGAATAGTAGGAATTAACGTAGACGTAGGTGCTACGTCAGTCCTAGCAGGAGTGGGTAAACATACATTAAATTCAACTACTTGATTTAATGTAGTTCCCTCACCAAAGTTAGTTATTACTGTTCGTTCCATCATGATCCCAATTAATTAGATTCAATTACTGAACTACAGTAGTAGAGGAGCCACATCCGAAACCAAAGGGATTATTCATAGGAACAGCTACCTGCGGATAGGGCGGATAGCAAATCTCTCTGTAGGGAAGCCGGATCTCACCGTCAACTTTATTCCAAGTTCGGGAATCCGTGTATCTCTCAGACTTAAGAGCTGAAATCTCTGCTAACAGAGGTTGTGTGGCTTCGATAGCAGCAACCTTCTTGTCAAGGTTTATAATACCCTGAGCCAGCTGGTTAGCATACTCACCAAGTCTCTGGTCAGCTCTGTTCGACTGAGAAATAATTTCTCTGTATAATTCTATGCCAACATTGTCAGCATATTTTTCAGCTGCTAAATTAGCAGCAGCGGCTTGGTATGCAGATACCAACTCCGATTGACCGTTGCAATTACCTCCGCCAAAGAGGTTACCAAACAGTCCATTACCGCAACCGCTACCACGAAGGAGCCATCCTGCGGTACCTATAATGCCAAGAGTTAATCCGGCATTACCAACGCCTTTAGAAGCAAATTCTGCCATAATTAGTGAAAGTTTTAAAAGTTAATTTGAACTAAATAAATGATATATTTCGTGCAAAATATATATGTAATAGGACTACTGCCCGTAAGCAGTAGCCCAATATTACTCTAATCAACTTTCACTAACTCTTATAATATTACTTAATTATAGTAATTGCCCTAAACTATAATTAGGCGATAATAGCCGAAATAGTCTTGTTAAGACCATCAGCAATAGTCCCGAGAACAAGACTGGACTCTTCTTCAGTACCAGCTTTACTAGTCTCACACAGAATCATAAGCTGTTTCTCCGAAGCCTGGGGAGAGGTAGCCTCACCACGATAGAAGAATGCAAGATCTACAGAGTCATAATTCTTCTTAGGATCTACCATATACTCTGTCGTAATGTTCAACGGATAGTTGTTCATACGATAGAAGTCTCCAATTTCACCATGATAGAAGTACTCAAGATCTGCTGCTACCTTACCAGCACCACGACCAAGCGAACCACCTACAGTCTTCGTAAAGAGACCTTTATCTACATCTGAAGCATCAATCCAATCAAACGACTCAAAGTTCGTATTACCAGTCGATGAAATTGAGAGAACGGGGTTGGGATAGATGTCGAAGTTATAAGAACGAAGCTGTACCTTACCTATAATCCAAGGCTTTAGATTATCAGCAACTTCCTTGATAACAATAGTGTCTGCAGTACTACCAGTTTCACCTTGAGCGGTAAGAACCGGCCAGTCCAACTTATTGTAATTCTTACCTGCTACGCCATACATCTTATTAATCTGCTCTGCAAGACCAACAGTAAGTTCCTTCGAAAGAGCAGTTGCATCAGTAGCCGAACTCGTAGTGTACGAGACAACCCCTACCATCTGATCTTCCTGCGAACCCGACATAACCTCACGGATCATAACACGAAGGCTATACTCAGTATTAGGAGTAAGCTCAGCCTTGTTAACCTTAATAGTTACCGTACGCTGTGTACCTACCTTAAAGGGCTTAGCAGCATAGTGTCGTATTTTATCCTTATCAACAATATCCGATTTCATGATATCGCCATAGGCATTGACATACTGGATATAAAATTTTTCGACAGCTGATGCATTCACTTCACCAGTACCAGCTGCGCCCGAGCTTCCCGAGCCTTGACCATCAACAACGACCTTATTCCCAGTCTTTAAGTCAATAATCTTCACATCGTTGGCTGCTTTGGCAACAATGACATGACGAACAGCATTTTCACTAAAATTTGCCATATTATTACATTAATTAAATTATTCTACTCTGCGATTCAGAGCAATTTGTGTGTTCAAACTATTCTCCTTATAATCTCGTGTTGCTAATTCAACAGCACGATTTATAATCAATTCCCAAAGCGTAGGTGAAATCTTATCTCCTAGCTGAGCTATAGTATCTTTATCTACATTAGCTTTACGCTCTCCCATAATGGAAAGGTTTCCGATACTAATCCATTCTTCAGAATCCAGATCTACTAGTATAATAGGTTCTGGCTCTTTCATATAAGTGTAGATATACTGAAACTCTTTAGCAGTAAGATCTTCATTAGAAACTAAGATTACTTGTCGTACCGTAGTATCCTCATTAATTGTTTCATCCACACGCCATACTCGTAAGTCTGAAGGTCTCCTAAAAGGATTCCTCATAAGCCTATAGGCTTCATCAATATCTACAGGTTTAACATCTATATTACGAGCCCTTAGACTAGGGTCAATAGGACCTTTAATACGCTCAGCTAATAGCTGAAGTACATTAGCATCTAAGTCTATAACATAAGAATTAAGCCCTTCAATTTGATTGGGAACAAGTGTTGATATAACAGATGTTCCTGTCAAAATATAACGTGGAAGAAGTGATTTAACAGCTTCTGTACTATCAATGGTATCACCACCCATAGCACCATTATAATAGCTTGAAACAACCTCTCTATGCGCCTGAGTTAAGAATAATGATATTTCATACTCATTAAGACCTGGTGCAGCTGCACTTAAGATATTATCATAATGTAGATTAAATTTCTGAATCAGTTCCGCTGCAGTCATAATGTAAATTATTTCTTAGAAGCTTTGATCTTAGCCTCAAGCATTAACTTATACTCTTGATTCTTGACAGCATTGATATACCTTGCAGCATTAGTAATATTCGGATCATCCATACCTTCACAAAGCGGAGTATTGTCAGCCTTGTAGTAAAGATCACCACGCTTCTTAATAAGTCCTGCACTAATAGCATCCTTAATCATTACCTTGGTCTCAAGGTAGGGATCTTGTAGAATCTGTACAAAGAGCTTAGGATTGCTCTGCATATTCTTAAATGCTTGAGCTTGTAGCCAATCAAGAGTACTTGTATCAGATACAGGCTTACCTTCAAGAGTCTCAACTACTAGACGTAGTACAGGTTTATTCTCAAGGAATTTACCAAGCTCGAAGGATGCCTGCATAGCTACATTCATTTCCTTATTGAGAGTCTTAACCTCTTCTCCCTCTCTGATAAGCACATACCTATAGGTTGCTTTAGGACTGGTCTTAAGAGTATCAAGACTAGGAGCAATAGTATCTGAATTAGCTAGCAGAATCTTATATTTAATATAACCATCAGGGGTAGAAAGATCCAGAATTGTATCCATCTTCCCAAGTCTTACAATAGCATTGTCAGACTCCCAATAGTTATCTTCCTTACGATAGATAGATAGTGCATTATCTTCAAGACCCATAGCCATTTCTAAGAACTTTTTCTCAGCTTTAGTGAGAGCATTCTTATATGAACCCGACATCAGAAGCGGTAGCGTATAGATTTTAACTGCGGTTTCAGCCATACCTCCATAGAGAGCGTGAGTAGGCTTGTCAATATTACCAGTAGGTTTAAGAATACACCGTACAATAACTTTCTCATTCTTGAGACAGTTTACTAACGGCTCTTCCTCTACAATGGTAGCTACACCTTTCTTATCTACCTTAGGACCCTTTACAGGTTTAGGTACTTCAACTTTTACCTCATCAACTGAGGTGTCAACATCAATATCACCAATATTGCTAAAATTCTTATCCATAACTTCTCCCTTAATTTAAATGAAGGTAAGTGGGATTTGACCCCCACCTACCTAATAATTTATTACTCCGTAAGAATATTCGGAATCAGGCTCATGGTACGAGTCGGATCCAGGATGAAGACACCCAGAGTAGCCATCTTGTGGATCTGAGCCGAGTCTTCGGGATACGACATGTACGGGTTGTTCATGCCACCCGTGAACGGGTTTCTCACATTTAAACGTTACTGATATACCGTTACCGTATATCATCTACAACTTTCGTTGTAGTTCAGACTATATCTTCACTGACAAATGTCAGGCAAGGCATTTCGGAGCTACTTAGCCCCTACTCCCAAACGGGATAGTCGTTGAACCTTTAATTATAAATATCATTATAATTACTTGGCTGCTGGTTATCCAATCTTTTCTATTTTCAAACTTTCACGCTTAGTATTGCTACTTACGTTGTAGTTAGGAAAGCTCTAAGGAACTTCCAGCAATTAACCTTGTTTTAAAGCCTCTCTTCTGTTCCTGGGTCAGGCTTGTGGGAACTGAGAAATGTGTAAAGGCTTACGCCGTTAATCCCCACATATAACCCCGATACTCTTCCTTACCACGAACCTTAGCTAGCTGAATATTAGGCTCCTCAGTAGTACCAATACACATAATATCATAACGGTACGACTCTGCAACACCGCCATTCGGGTGCATGATCTTGTTACGTACCTGATCGTCGTAGAGAGGATTAACATCAATCTGAATGGTTAGACCATTAGGAGCTTTGTACTCTACAAACTGGAAACCTGCACTCAGGGCATTCTCATGAAGCTTACTTGAAGTCTTTGAAATAATAGCAGGATTAGCTGCATTGCCACCAAGATACTGGAATACAGTCCATCCAGATACTACATCAAGAACTGCCTTATGGAACTGTACAGCACCACGAGAACCAGTCTCAATAATAAAGGTACGATCTGAGTAGTCAAGCTTCGACTCTGACAGCTCGAAGAGAGCATCCTCAAGAGTCTTCAGACTAAACTTAGTGTAATAACGAGTATTACCTACAGACATCTGAGCACGGATACCATCACCCATCTTAATGACATTACCGGACTTACCAAAGTTCAGATACTCACCGTTCTTATTACGGTTCGAGCGGCCAAACATTATAATGTTCGACTTATATTCTGAGAAGGTTTCCTCCAGCTTATAGTCTACATGGTGAATCCATGAATTTGCTACTTGCTTATTACCAGCCTTATCTACAAAAGGTATACCAATGGCCAGCTTCTTATCAAGAATATTTCCAGGAACCTTAGTCTGAATACGAATGTGTGACCACTCATTACGCATAGCAGTAGAGCTAGTATAACGAACATCGCCTACTTCCAGCGACATCGTATCCTCAACAGGAGCATATTCCCAGCTAAACCGCTTACCAGCAACAAGCTGACTTACGGGCATACCATCAAGGACGCCTCCCATAAGTTCTACAGTATAAACTGCATTCGAACCTTCAAGTCTCGGCTGACCCAGAATACGCAGGGGATAAACCTCATTAAGTTCTCCTACAATTACCTCACCATCCAATTTGTTATCCTAGAGGCTCTTTATCCTCTAGCTCTATAGATTTACTATCTCTATAGTTCGGAGTACATTTTAATCCTATTAACATATAGGATCCGGACACTCTTGGAAGAATTATATTCTACGCTTTCTACTTAAATACCTAGCATAGGTTCATCTTCTACTCTCTACACTACCTATTAATATTATTTAATAGGTTAGCTCGGTATTAGCCAATCTTAATGTAGGACTAAGATAGAGGCCTTCACCGATTTTGCCCAATTTTCAGTATACATTACTGTATAAAGCGCCAATTTTAGTAGCTAAGCTACTCTGGGTCTAGCGAACCAGTCTTCGGGGAAAACAACCTTGAAGGGCTGTCCATTGGCACCAGCAAAAGTCTCAGTTTCCTCATTATTCTCAAGAACCTGATCACTCATGTCACGAGCCTCAATGATCGGAATATTACGACGCGAGCTGCCAATAACTTCCCATGTATACTCATCATCAGTCTCAAAGTACTTAACAGGGAATCTCTGGAGATAACTATCGAGACTCTTGCCACGATGCTGAGCCAGAAGCTGTACCATAATATTAGTAGCTTTCTGAGGCGCACGACCAAAAATAGCTCCGATGTGGTTATCTCGGGTTAAGCCTTTCCACGAAGTGAAGGCTTTCATTTGAAATTTACCTAATAGTTGCATAATTTATTAATTTAATTAAACGTCAATTCTGTCAATGAAGTCATAGGACTCTTCCTCCGGCTCCATATTAAAGTTAACGCTACCATCATCCAAAGTTCTAGTATTGTTAAGTTTATGCTCTAATTCTCGTAGGGCACCTTTCTTAGCTTTAGTTAGCTTCTGATTAACTAGCTTATCAATATTCTTAAAACCATCTGTAAGCGTATACATTAGAGAAAGGTAGTATTGAGCATCTAAAGAATTCTCTCTAATATACTTCTGAATAGGAGTCATAATATGACCATCCTCATCTTTGTAACTAGCCTTGGTCATATTATTATAGACCTTCTCACGAGTACCCTTATCAAGATTAATACCATCAAAAGGTTTATCAGTATTTAGCACCTTAGCTTTAAACTCTTTAAGCTGTTTCTCCTGAGCAGCTTTTGCAGCAGCAGCAGCAGCTTTTCTTTCCTCAACAATAGAATGATACTCTTCTTTATAGAAGTCTAAACAGCTTTCAAGAGCTGCCTTAGCATCTTCAATATCTGTACCAGCATTAATAGATCTCTCTACTTCCCGCTGAGCACGTTCTTTCTTAAATCCACGATTAATATAATCGTTGTATATAATCTTCTTACGAAGTGTTTCTGCATTGTCAGATTCAGCTTCAAGCTCCTCTTCAGATATATCAGAGAGATACTGAATAGCTCCCTCATAACGCTGAATAACATCAGGTTCAACACCGGCATTAAGCATATCTCGGATACGTTTCTGCTCAGCATCTAGACCTGCATCTATCTGCTTCTTTAAAGCTGCAGCAAATGATTCACTATCCTTTATCTCCTTGATTTCATCTTCGCTTAAGTCCGGGAAAATACCATCTTCGTAACAAGCCAGTGCGACGGAAGCAAGTATTGGTGTATTGGGAGAAGTTTTATCGCTAGGATCCTTGTCCTTAGTGATATCTTCCCCGCTTAAGCTAGGATCAGGATCTTCTCCTTCTCCATCCTCAGCACCTCCGCCCTCTTGCTTACCCTTAAAAATCCCATTAGGATCAGGGTCCGCATCTGTACTGGTATCTGTAGGAGGATCGTTACTAGGAGCTCCAAACTCCAGATCTTCCTCCTCAATTTTAATATCAATAGCGTCGTCTCCGAACGCATTGAGTAAATCCATTGATAAAGTTTCTTCCATACTTCTCCAAAATTTTTAATCTTAATTAGTTAATCTCTTTACATAGATTAATGCAAATATATGAATATTTTTTCATATATAAAATACTTTTAGAAATTCACTAATAAATTACACCAATAATTACTACTTTATTTCCTATTTAACAGTAATCCATATCTGCTCTCCAGCAGCTACAGCTTTGTCAAATTTATCTAGTAAAGCTAAGAAGGTTATCTTGCTATTAGATATTCTTCCACTAAAGTAATTCTTTCCAACTAAGATACAGCCTGACGAATCAGCTGCACTGTTACCCCAATGTATTAATATACCAGTAAATGAAGGAACATTATTAAGCAGTGGCATATTCCTATTATCTACCTTGGGACTAAATTTAGGAGAATTTACTAAAGTAATTCTATATCTTCCATTAGGTATAGCAGTCTCATGCATAACCTTCTTCTCATCTCCGTCAAAGATACCATTAGTATTTTTATCTCTATCTACATCTTCAACGGTATCACACTCGTATACTCCATTTACATAAAGCTTTCCACCCGTATACGAGCTTTGTCTGTCAGTACGCTGTAAGAGTAATTCCATGATTCAAGAGTTTTCTGAGTGAATAGCAGTCTCTCCCCTTGCTTCCTTAAGCTCCTGCAATAATTCATTGACAGTAGCATGCAACTCTTCATTTACCTTCAAGAGGCGTGCAATCTCATCTCGATAAAACTCTCGCATCTTTACAAGAGTTTCTATCTCTACAAGTGTTGCATTAGCATCAGAAGTTCGCTTACCGCCAAGTTTCCACGTAATGATAATTGAAAGAAGGTTTGACACTCCTAGCGCACTCAATAGCGTAAGCCAATCCATTATTTGACTATTAGAATATATCTACCAGTCTTAGAGATAATATAGGGATTCTCCTCGACCACATCCACTAACATAACCTTATGCTTTCGTTGAAACCATCTGCATAAGAAGAACTTTTTAGGAGGCTTAATAGTCTCCTTCTTAAGATGTCCTACAACAGATCTTTCACTTGTAAACTTCGGTTCAGTAGTTACCTTATTGGGATACTCCAATCCTAATTTTAAAGTATACCACTTATCCCCAATAGTAGTATCAATTTTAACCATAGGTTGAAATACCGTATCCCTCAATATTATAGAGTCCTTTTTAGATGCAATACTTAGTTGATATTCTAAGTATCTTATATCCTTATCCTTAATCTTGAGCTTCTTCTGAACTTCTAATAACTTTTTACTAATAGAATCATTACTAGATTTAAGCTCGTCAATAGTGAACTTAAAAGCTCTTTTCTCATTAGTAAGAGAATCGTTCTCTGCTGCATACGCTTTTATATTAGTATATGCAACAGAGACCTCCTCTCGTAAATCTTGAATTTTATTATAAGCCCCGAAGCATAGCCCACCAAGAACTAATATTATTAGTGCTTGAATTGCTATTATCTTCCACTTCATATTACTTACCTAGTAGACGGATATATTGGATGTACTACTATAAATACTTCCCAAGCAGCAGTCTGAAGATTCGTAGTATCACTGTAAACTAGAACCCTAAATATATTTTGATAATCTCCTAAATCAGAGGGCTTAGTAACTTGAAGTCCAACTGCTCGAATATCAGAGTAACTACTAGATGATACTATCGTTGAGCACATTGGAGTTAACCACGCGCTATTAGGTATACCTGTAGTATTAAAAGTAATTTGAAGATGCTTATTATCTACCCAATTACGTGATGTTGTTACAGTAATACCAGGTGCACTAGTATAGCTGCTACCAGTTAAAAGTTCTCCGCTGCTTGTATTATGAATAAGATCATATTCTATTAATCCTGTATATGATATAGCTTGTGCAACTCCTAAATACCTAAGCACTGAACTACCATTTGTTGAATATGTTATCACATACTCAGACGGATTTAATAGAGTTGCACTACCAGAAACTTCCTTAGTAGAAGGATCTATACTTGTTACAGTAAAGGAAAAACGTAGTTGTCCAGTAGGAATTAATTCTATAGTAGAGAAAGATAGTGGATCATATATTATACTACCATTAAATAATTGGCCATTATCACAACTATTTACAGTTAATCCTTTTATAACAGAGACTCCATATTGTCTATTATTGACTATACATCCTTCGTAAGTAGACCCAACTTCATAATTGTAATCATTTGCAGATAATTTAAATGTATATTCTTTAGAAGTTGTAATAAGATCATTAGGAATTATATATCTTAGTGCATTAATAGTAGTAGATTCATTAGAAGTGTATTCTAATGTAGAAAATCCTTTAATAGAAAGATCCGTAGCTTCTACTGAGCCATCAGCATTAAACTTAACTTTACCTGCTGCAAGATGGCCTGCTCCAGTAGCAAAGTTAAACATTATGTTAGGAATAAACGTCCTAATACCAGGTTTAGCAGGATCAGTACTATTAGCAGGTTCTCCAGGAGTTACACTATTAAAATTCTCATAATGTGTAGAAGTATTCCCATTTTCATCTACTCCCTGCTGACTAAACATGTAGTCTCCATTAAATACTGCAGAGCCAATTAAACCATTAGCAATGATACCAATCTTGGCATAAATAGCTTCGAATGCTTCAAGCTTAACCCAACTTCCACTAGTATCCGTACTAGGGCTTTCATTATTATGTAAGGTTCCTTGCCAAGATCCTACTTTGTTTAATACATAGTAATTAGCATCCCCAGAATCATATACATAAGGAGCCTTATACTCATCACATAAATAGGTAGTATTTACATTATAAATACCTTCAGGATAAACAATCTGACCTTTAGAACCAGGAGCACCAGGTGTTCCAGGAGCTCCATCTAAACCATTAGTACCACTAAGTTTAGCAGGGATAGACCATGTTCCATCTACAGAACCAACTCTATCAGAATTATCTGTATAATTAATACGAGCCTGTATAAACCATATATAGGGGTTATCTTCAGTCACCATAGGAACAGTTGTACTCCATCCCGTAGGATTCCTATTATCTCCTAAATCTGTACTACCAGTATAGGTAGTATCAGTGCCGAGACAATGTCTTACTTCAATGCCCACACCAGGAATTCCAGAGACACCGTCCTTACCAGCAGGTCCAGGATTACCAGTAGGACCCGTAGCCCCATCTTTACCATCTTGTCCCGGAGGACCTTCTGGACCTATTGGCCCCTCAGGACCAGCCTCACCACTGATAACAGTAGGAGTAGACCAGTTAGTATATAAAGTATCGTTAGGATTAATTGTAGCTACAATCATCCACATGAATTCCTGAGTAGCTTTAATAGGAGGAGTCATAGACCATCCTGTAGGAGTTCTTATGGTCTTATCAAGAGCAGGAGGAGTAATATTACTTGCACTAACAGCAAATCTCATCTCTGTATATTTACCATCCTGTGTAGTACCATCTCTACCATTTACAGGTATTACTTCAGACCATGCTGTGACAAGATCTGTAGCACCATTTACAGTACCGATACATTGCCACCAGTTACCGCTAGTATTAGGATAATCTTCCCAACCATCAGGATGAGGACTAGTACCAGTAGGAGCTTCAGGCTTAGAATCGCTTAACTTATAGACATAAGTCTTATAGTTAGGTACTGAACCAGCTGGTCCGGGAGGACCCTGTTCTCCAGGGTCTCCCTTATCACCAGTCATTTGAATAGGATCACTCCACTCTCCTACAAGAGTAGCACCTCTAAATGTAGCTGTAATAGACCATATAAATTCTGCAGATGTATGAATAGGTACAGAGGTTCCCCATACTGAACCAGGATTAATATTATCCTTAATAACTACAGGAGGGATAGTAGTACTAGTAGTCTTAGCATACATAATCTTAATACCAAGACCTTCCTGTCCATCTGAACCTGGCTTTCCATCAGTTCCATTCTTACCGGGAGCTCCTTCAGGTCCCGGAGGTCCGGGTTCACCATCAGCACCCTTAGGTAAGTCAAAGCTAAATTTAAAGACATTGTCTTCTAATCTAACTGAAGCATTTGCAATACTAGTAGACGTTACTGAATCTACAGTAGCTTCAAAGTCTGTGGTACCTCCACTACCAGATCCTCCTACTAAAACCCACTTGTCTTCATTACAGTCAAAAGCCAATAATTCCCATAAGGAAGGCTTACCTGTAGCTGTAGGATGTAACCAAGTAACGTTTAAAGTCTCATCGGGGGGGGGCTCTAGGCCTACCCAGATTTTACCAAATCCATTTATATAATGATACATAATATCTATAACTATTTTGGAGGGGATATTAACTCTATTTTCCTGAAATGTTGTAAACACCCATAATGTAATAGTCATCTTGAGGAACACTACCATTCGTATCTATGTGTAGATTGAAGTAGTTGTGCCCTATCAATTTGGTGCTGGCATTAAAGGCTAATGCTGCAAACTCCCCGGTACCGTAATCTACATACTGCTCATCTAATGCAGCAGCATAACCTTGGATGGAATTGTCTACAGCACCTACATGTACAATGGCGACTCCCTGCATATAAAATGTTGATGCCTCAGATCTTCTCATGAAGTCTATACGGAGTATATCGCTCTCTTTCAAAGCACGGTTCAGAGGTACTTGAACCTCACCTAAACTAATGTTGATATGAGGAGCAACTTCAGTACCCTGTTCTAACCAAGTGGATAGCTTCTCTACTGCAGAGCTACCTCCAGCAGATAACTGCAGCCACTCTTTCTTTACAACTGGATAAGGCTGTATTGTTATATCATAAGTAGTAAGGTCAACTTCAATCATCACAGTTTGAATCTGCTCAAAAGGAGGCTCTTCTCCATCATTAATTCCAGGTTCACCTTGTGAGTTAATAGGTATATTTCCTGTTATGAAATAGGCTTTACTATCATCTGCTGAAGCCTTAAAATAAGGTGTATAATCTACCCCATTAGGAAATAATACTATTGCAGACTCTTTAAGTTCCTCTACACGTGAAGCATCTATCTTTTGGCTCTGAGATTCACTTTCAGATATAGTATAAATATTAAGTCCACTACTTGCTAAGTCAGCAATCTGCTGTGCTGTAACCTTCTCTGTAGCAGAAACTTGGAATTCTTCTGTACCAGTAGCCGCAGACTTTAATGTAAACTGTGAAATATTTTTAAAAACATTAGCCATATTTAAGATTAATTATTGTTTGAACCTAGTTTTATTATCCGAGTGTATACTGGACTCCTCATCATACGTGGATATAATCAATATAGGAACTAAAATAAACATGATCTTTTAGTATTTAAATACTGCTAGTAACAGGCTAGATTTGTTCACCATTATAGACTATTTTCTTAATAGTACTTGTATATCCACCTGAAGTAGATTCAGAAAGATGACCCGCCTTAGTCTCATCATAAAGACTATATGTTCCATCTCCGTAAGTAGCAATTACCAGATTGGAGGACGTGGGATTATAAGACCATATTACTGTCCCATTATAGACAACTCTCTTAATAAGAGTATTATCGTCTGCAGCTAATACTTTCCCATTTAAGGTAATAGTCTTTATTCTGTAACTCATAACTATGTAGTTTCTTCTAACTCTATATAGAGTATATTGTCCTGTTGCATAGGAGCTGTCCCATATACTATCTCTACTCCTTTAATCATGCTAGATCCTACAGCGTTAATATTAGACCTTGCTTGTTGCTTTTGAGTATCAGTAAGAGTTTGAGTTGCATTATAGATAACAGAACCTAAATTAAATGGCCAACTAGTTAGAAGATTTAACTTCTTAGTTGAAGCTAAAAGTGCCATATAGACCATTGTTGACGAATCTCTAAACGCATAGAACCCAGTCTGTTCTGAATTAGACCTACCTCTTGTAAAGATCATAGGAATACTATCATTACCAGAAATAACCAGTCCTTTAGCGTTCCAAATTTTATTAAAATTAGCGTCAGATAAATGTGTACCCAACAGAGAGTAATCTACATGTACAAAATCCAACCCTATATTAGATAGAGCTACATCCTGCTGCTCACTCGTCAAAGCCGGTTTCTGCACCGAGAAATGCACGGCATCGGGATCGAAATACTTATAGGAGCCTATGCCTGACACCGAGCCAGTAGCACGACGAATAGTAAAGCCATTAATGTAGGTATTATTGGAAAATCGGTAAAACCTAACAACGTTAGAGTCTATATGACCAGACACCCACAACTCCCCAAGGTCAGTAAACAGAACAGCCTTAGAAACAGACACCTCTTCTAGTTCCTCCGCCGATAAAGTAGACCCTAAAAAGCTACTGTCCGTGACGTATACCTTCATGCCTAAATTGGCAAGAGCCTGTGCCTGCTCACTCGCAGAAAAGTTCTGAGTAATATCAGTTCGAACCGCCTTCGTGGCAAAATCAGAAGACGTGACACGATCATTGATGCGCTCCTGAAGCTCAACGGAAAGACAATTCCAATCAATGGAATTCTTAAGAACCGTGGCATGGATGGCATTATTCTCGTCTATAGAAATCTGAATCCGATCGCCAATAGAACCAACATATTCCTTCACAAAGGCACTAACCGGAATACTCGTGGTAGTACCATCAGCATTATCAAACTCAATGCTCTCGGTCTCTGCGTTATAACGTAAGGCAAGCTGCTCGATAGGCAAGTCAATCTCTACAGACGCACCAGCAAGAGTCGTGAATGTAATCTTATAAGACGACGAATCGTAAGCCGGAAGACCTACACAAGTGTTAAGTAAATTCCGAATATCAGCATGAGAAGTAGATGACGTATTATGAACAGATATGCTCTCCGTAACAGACTCTGAAGATGCCTTCTTACTTAACTCCTCAGTAACAGCCTTCTGAGACATAACTTTTTCTATGGAGTCTCCGGTAGATTGAACTACTTCTACAAGTGTAGGACCATAATTATTTACAGTAGCCCCAATTACAACATCTCCATTAGTATTTAGCGATACATATTTCGTCTCTCCAGACGTATCAGGGGAATAGAATCCAATATGTAATCCTCCATATGTAATTATAAACAAAGGAACTAGCCCTAATTTATCCTCTCCTACCTTAAGATATAATTGCCAAACATATTTAGTAGGATCTGCTAAAAACTTACGGTAATGTTCAGTAAGTGTTTCTAAAGGCGTTACAACAGAATAAACTTTCTCATCATTAATAGTTAATTCTATAGCAAGTCTAGTAATAGTTTCATCAAAAGGTAAGTCTTCTAATGAAACAGCTCCTATATTCTGACGTGCTATCTGCTGCTGCTCAGGGGTAAGATCCTGTACAGTATCATATAATACTACCTTAAGCTCTTGTAAAGACTTAACATCTTTTTCAAGATCTCTTATAAGTACTAATAATCCTTCAGCAGTTAAGGCTGCACTAGTTAGAACCTCCCATCTCTCTTTATAGATATTATAGGTCCTAATTTCCCATAATACCCTATGATCATCAGAAGGCCTCAACCAAATAATATTATTAGCAGGGTCGGGAGGGAGTTTAGACCCTACCCAAACCTGACCTAATCCTGTTTTATATGAATACATATCTTATCAATTTTTTATGCGTCAAGCCCTAACTTTGTTTTCAAGCTATTTATAAACGAATTACTGTTTAAAAGAAAATCGGAAACAGTTAATAATGTTATCTGAGTTAAAGAATTAGTATTAAAATTACAATCAAACGTTGCAATGGTATTAACGTTACGCAATGCGCAAAACCATCTTCATGTATTAGTATAATCACTTCGTGTATATATGATAGGAAAATTATACCCTGTTAGATTATCTACAATTATACATTCTGCAGTCTTAATGCTTTCTGCTACGTCATCTGAAACAGTAGTACCAAAAAGAGAAAAATCTAAATGTACAGCATTTGATCCTGTATCATTGGGAAGTTGATCAGCAGGAACTTTACCATCTACAAGATCAGCCTTGCTTTCTAACGCTTTTTCAAGTTCTGCCTCAGTAACTCCCTTATCTTCTAGATTAGATAATGCTTGCGCTAGCTGAGGATTTGTTATATCATAACCTCTCTCTAGCTGTAAAAGTATTTTCTCGTTAGTCATAGTTGTAATTAATTATAATAATAAAGGGAGGAGTATTTGCCTCCTCCCCTAACTTTATTTACTAACATTAGATGATTTAGGCTTAGCACGTTTAATAGCAAGATCTTTTTCTTTAATGTCTATCTCCTTTGATAACTTAGTTTTATCAAAAGCTAATCTTTCATTAAACTGCCTTATCTGTTCATCTAACTTCGCTCGTTCCATAGAGTTGTCTTGGACTTCTGGGACTTCATTCTCTGCATTTCCAGATTGTTTAATATGCTCAATAAGAATCTTAGTATCATTATCACGCTGATTAATCATATCTTGGAAATTCATCTCAGCCTGCTTCATTTCCATCTGAGTCTGCATTTGTTGCTGTGCTATTTCTTGTTCCTGCTGAGCTTGTTCCGCTTGACGTTCTTGAATAGCTTGCTCGTCTTTCTCAATAGTCCTACGAATCTCTGACAGAGATGATGAAGTATAAATCTTCATTATTGAAGAGAATGAGAGAGTTTGATTCTGCAAAGCAGCTTGTGCTAAAGCATCAAGTTTTGAAGCGAGATTCTGAGTATCAGGAGAGGCATCTACTACAATTCCATAGTCGCTATCTGCAAAAGTGTCTCCATCAATTTCAAGAGATTTTATAGCTCCATCAGAGGTAATATACTGGAATTTCTTATTTCTACCTCTCATAGCTATTTTAGCTGTCTCTAAGAAACATTCAAGAGCTCTTTTTTTAACATCATCATGCATCGTAAATAACCATTCTGTAATGTGAGAAGATTGTAAATTTGATCTTTCAACACCACCAACAGTTTCACGGTTACTAATCTGACCCTCTCTCTGTCGAGTAATACCAGCAACCTCTCCCATCTCATTTTTAATGAATTCTAGGAGATTAATATGTTCCTGAATATAATTACCCTGTTCAGCATCTATAACTCCATTAGACTGAGTATTTAGAGCTCCTACAATCTTACCTTGAGCAGCTCCTCCACTTCCCTCCTTAAAGCTATCTGTAACAGCAACATGATTTACTTTTGCATAGTATAACCACTTGTCTATTTCCCAACCTTTAGGAACCATAGCAAGATCTAGTTTTACAATTTTACCCCAGTTAGCAGCAATAGCTTTATTAAGTCTATCGTAGATAACATCGTAAAAATAAGCAAAAGGCTTCATCATATCTACTAAAGAGAAAGGCCTAGAATCATTAAGGTTATACATAGATCCTACAATACCAAAATGACATCTAGATGGATTAGAAAGTCTATTATACTGTACTATCCTAGGTCTCATATTAACATAAATATCTGGACCTATTTTAGTACCTTCCCATGCTTCGTTAATCCAAAAGATCTCTTCTTCTTCACCAGCATCTTTGTCTATAATATAGGTTTCTGGATAAAAATCAAAGAGCTCTTCGCCAGTCTCAGGATCATAAGACTTTACCTTCTTAATCTTTCTCTTACTCTTCCAATAAAGTCTTAATACTCTAATATTACCTTGGAGATCATAGTAATTACTCGTTGCTGAAAACCCAGATTGTCCCATCAGTAGAAAATTCTCTATTACAGTACCTCCTGAAATATCTGTACCATCAATCTCAGCAGTATTGATAAAGGCATTTCTTTCATCAATGTTGTACATAGAATCACTACTAAAAGTACTAGCTAGTTTATCTATACTGTCAACATCTTTTTTAGATAGAACATCAAAGTAAGTATCTAAGATTCTACCTGGACTCCAAAAGTCTATAAGTATTATCAGATCTGCATCCTCAACTTTATTAGAAAAACCATTTTTGAAAATATGAACTTTTAAAGGATTAAGTCTTTCAAAAGTAGGCTCTCCCCCAACAATATCACATTGATAGATTTCCTCACCACAAATCATTGCATCCATAAACCCATCATTAAATATTTTGGGTATGTTTAGCTCTTTCATGTAATGAGAAAGAACAGTACTAGCTCTCATTTCGATAATATCTTGCCATTGATAATCAAAATAGTAAGATAACTTATCTAGTTCTTTATTAAACTCCTCCTCTGATAAGTTCTCATCTTCTATCATCGACTGAACTTGTTCTTGGAGCATTGCTAATTTACTACTCTCTATCTCTGAAATAGAATTGGGATTAGTTACAACAACTTTAAATTCGAATCTTCTCTTCGCTTCTTCTCCTTGGAGAACATGAAGCTTTGAGTTCATAATAGGGAAATGCTGAATAGATTCTGGAACATATAATGCATTGACATTGTCTGGATTAAGAATTAACTCTACATCTCTCATATCTAAAACACCATTTATGAGATTATAGTTAATTCTCTTCTTCAACAGAGAATTTCGCACCATATTGCCAAAATAGTAAGTTCTACGGTCGGCCCAATCACAATGCTGTTTCCTCCATTCCTTCGTTTTCTTACTATAAGGAAGCATTTGCGGGGGTAAATTCTTTAAATCTATCATAGCATTAACTTAATTACATAATTTGTACAAAAATAAGTAATTATCTTTAGATTTCCAAGACGTTCAAAAGTTTACTAATATTTTTCATAAATATCTACTACTAATTATCCTTATGTAGGTATTTAGCAAATCTATAATCATAGTTTCTAGTAAAGAAATCATCATTACCTAAGTAATCTGCTTGATCTACATTAATAACTTCAGAAGGGGATAAATTACCACAAAGCATGAGTTTTTGCTCTCTAAGTAACATTAACATTAGTAAAGCATCATATCGGTCAAAGTTGCTATCTGGATTCCACATAGATAACTCCTTCATTAGAGCCCTATAATAACACCTATTAATGTTATTTATAGTGATTTCTGCCTCTTCTTCATGCCCATCTATAGTAACCTTAGTAGTGATTTTAAAGGGCTTAAGTAGCCAATCTCTAATACATTTCCTACCATAGGTTTGAACTGGCTGAGTAGCATTTACACCACGAGCTTTATTACCAAAGAAATTACCTTTAACAATCTCCTTGTCTTTTAAAAACTCTGGTACTTCAGAGAGCAAATATAGACTATTAGTTTTTGCAAAATAAGTGAATAAGCCTTTCTTATTATTCTCATATAGCAGTTCAGCATTGTAAAATAAGCATATTCTACGACATGTTTCATAAAAGTCATCTGCAAACATAGGACGTCCTGTATATTCACAAACTAATTCGTCAGTAAATAAATCTAAGACATATATTGATCCCAAAGACATAGTATCTGAAACGTCGTCGTCATAAACATCGGCGCCCGAAATATAACGTCCCCATGGTACTTTTCCATCAGAACCCTTAACAGGCATCTTATTAATGTGTATAGCTCCCTCAATCTTATTGTCTTTATGAGGATAATCTAGAATAGGCTTAATATCTGCATCAGGAGTAAACTCTACTTTTCCTTCTCTAGTTTGAATAAGCCTTCCGACCCACATATCATCTAGACTCTTAGGATTCTGATCTAATTCTAGAATACGATCATTAAGCATATCCGAGGGGAAAATATTACTATCCCGACGCATAATAGCATCGATAATAGTAAAGGCATACTCCGCTTTACGACGTGTAAGCTGAAGAGGATCTGAAGAGTTATACTTCAATTTATACCTTACTTGTAGTTCTTCAATAATAGCACCAACAACATCTGAAACACCATCTTTATTATAGAATCCCTTAGCATTCATATAACTAGGAAAGAAGTAAATAGTGCGCTTGGCAATAGCATTACCCTTATCGTAAACGTTAGGCAGAGAATAAACATTATAACCATCTGGATAATTAATCATCTCTAATGCACCAGTAAACTCAGAACCTTCAGATCCACCAGTCCCAATAGCATAAGCCATACCAAAAGCAATATTGCCTTCCTGAACATTAGGTAAAGACGTTTGCCATACATCCAAGAATTTATTGAAAGCACCGAACTCCTCATAAAATAACCTAATAGCACGCTTACCACGGGATTTATTAACATCGTCCTTAACAGCAAGCCCTAGAACTTCATTTTGAGAACCCTTGGGAATACCAGTTTCACGATCTATATAGCCTGCAGTCCACTGCATATCAGATAAACTATTCTTTATTCGACCTCGTGGAAACTGAGTATAGGTATTACAAAAGTCTATACCATCTACAAACTTATTTAAAGTGCCATCCTTAATAAGGAATTCTTTTTGTGACGCAGCTACAATACAACTTACTTTCTCACAAACCGTATATGTTTCTCCCAGTAAAAACATTTTACAAAGAATAGAAGCAATACTATAAGACTTTCCCTTACCGCGAGCAGCAATTTCTACAGCATGTTTTCCACCATGGAAATTATCGTACATCCCACCATTACGAGCTTGGTAAAGATAATGAAACCTTAAATAAATACCTTCCCAGACTTCAGGAAAGTCTACAACACGATCTCCAATCTTAGATCCCTTACGTATCTTGGTTTGAACCATAGGGAAATAATTTAAATAAAAATACATTTCCCCAGGAATCCATTCACCATCTTCTGGACGAACTAATCCATTAAAACATCTATCTATTTCCCTAGAAAGAAGCTTACCAAAGTCAGACTGAGGATTCGGATTCGGTAAAAGATTTGTAAAACACCCATACTTCTTATAGTGAAGTGCCATAGGACGAAAATAATCCATATCTGTGAGAATATGAGGCTTACATAAATCAACAATAATCCTCCCATAAGAATCCCGAGGTAAATCCTTAGCATAAGGACGCTCTGGAGACATAAGCCACTTTATATAAGGAATGGATGAATAAATATCTAAAAATTGCTCCCAAACTTCTGGAGTTAAAGAATTCTTTAATTCATCTGTAATGGGAGTCTGAAACTCATTCGTTGCGATTAGCGTTTCCATTGCTATTTAAAAAATTACTAATCCCATCATCCAAAATGGACTTTTGCTTCAATCCTCGCATAGTACCCATATCTTCAATTTCTTTAGATACTGCTTTTTCAGCATCCGCAAGCTCCTTAACAAGACTAGGGACTTGTTTTACTGCGGTCATAACTTGACCTATATTAAACACTAGTTTACCATTAGCGTCTTTCTCTGTTAAATCTATAGATCTAAAAGTATTACGAATATTATCGATAATAACTCTTGTATCTTGTAATAGTAAAGAAGAAGATGTTGTAGTTAGGTATTTATAAAGTTCTATAGCTTCTAAAACCTGCTTATCTGGTTTCCAATCAGCTTCTAATCCTATACTATCTTTAACACGTAAATCTCTGTCTGCCTCTATAATTTCGAAGGAAAAATCTGACCTTGGATCGTACATAAAGTACAAGTAAGCTAACTCTTTCATAGCCCTTGTTTTATCCTTAGTTCTGTCCCTATCTACAAGTTTCTTAAATGGCCTTAGAGCATAAGCTTCTTCAGAAATCTTTAAATTATAGTCCTTATATGTAAATAGCTTCATATCAAAAAAGCTCCCTACTTGTGATAGGGAGCGTTAAATTAACATACTAGTTTCTTAGCCTTCGGAGGAGTAACTTCTGTTACTTCCCAATCAAATTCATCCACTTTGAAGAAGATATTAGCACTATCAATAAGCAATGCAATCTTACCATCTATCTCAAACATGGGGATCTCAAAATCTAGAGTTTCATTATAAAACTCATCAGGCATGTCTGCTTTAGTGGAATCTTTAGTGTAACGCTTCCGAGCGTACTTTGAGAAGTCAATCTGTACTAGATCACCAGGTTTATACTCTCGTACCCCAGGTCCTACAGCAATAACTTCCTGTACTTCTTTAAGCATACCTACAGAGTCTTTTTCAATAAGACCTGCTTCACTTACACACTCTTCCTCAGTGTAAGTATTAGATGTCACTATCATCTTTGTGAACGGAGGTGTCACCTTCTTTATCTTGAACTGCTTTCTCTGCATACTCTTTAAATCTTTTATTAAGGAATTGAGCTCGGGAATATGTTGCATAAAACTTGCCTAAGCTAGGAACATTAATGCTAGTTTGCATCTTTGTAAACTCTTCTTCTGTCATTTCCTCATTTACAGGAACATTTTCCAATGTATCCTTAACCCAATTCCAATATTCTCTATAAGCTATTTCTACTACGTCATCTGGCATATCTAATTTCTTAGCAGCAGCCAAAATTATGTCTTGGAGAGTCTTATTATTTATCATAACTAATCCTAAAATTTAGTAATAGCCTATAAGAGTCCTCTTCATATTCTAAAGAGGGAATGTATCTTTTACTAATTGTATTATTAGTAATAACTCCTGCTTTTCGTAGATTTGTTAATACTGACTGAAAGTTTCCCGGAGATATGCCTAAGCTTCCTACAATACCTTTTTTAATCTCATCAGTAAATAAAACTTTATCCAGTATATCATCATCTGTAATTGTTCTAGATAACTCAAATCTACGTTGTAATAATGCTGCTAACACTGTAAGTTCTCTACCAGGTAATCTATGTAAAGGTTTTAGAAACTCTAACCATAATTTAAAAAAATTAAGATTAGTAGGTTTTAAATTAGTAGAAATAGATACAATGTCAGTATTCTTAGTCATATCTCTCTTACTCATTACTCTACTTTCTTCTGGCAATCGCAGCTAGGCTCGCATGAGGAATTCTCAGGCTCAGCTTCTTTAATAGTAAGCATATCCTCAATGCTGTTAATAGCATCACTTACGAAATCCTCATTAAAGAGCTCCTTATACTTAAGTACACTAAACAAACTATCTATTCGCTTACCCATAACAACTTCCATAGCTCTGTTGTACTCTACCATAAGACGATTATACTCCTTTTGAAGAGTCTGTAGCTGCGTCTGAAGATTACTTGCAATGTCCTTAACTTGATCATAAGTGAGCTTTTCCTGCTGTTTTACTTCTATATTCTTTGCCATAATTAAAAATTTTTACCATATTTAGCTCTATAGAGAGCATTCCATTCATTAATAGATGTTGTAGATATATCTGTACTACCACAATCATTACAATATTCAGAGATGCCTGATTCATTATAGGCCATAATTGCTAAACTAAGGCACTTTTTACAGTAGAATACAGGCTCTCTATTATAGTCCTCTTTACTCCACTTAACCTTCTCAAAATCGGAAGGAGACTGCAGAGGAGGACATTTAGGCTTAATTAATTCTCCTTCCATTGTTTAAGATATTGATTAAAATCTATTTTTCTAAAAGCGTCAATAATTCTTAATTCAGTAGAACTAATATTCTTCTCTGTCATATCCTCAGATTCATCACTTACTATAAAAAGTGTCTGAAATCCTTTATCATATAAGAGTTGAAGCTCTAGACCAATAGATACTTTATTATTTTCAACTGAGAATGGACCCCATAATATTAACTTATAGGGAGGAGTATAAGCTTCATTAAACGCCTCAATATAAGCTGTTAGATGTTTCATTCTCATTAATTATTACACATTTAGTAGATAAGAACATATATGCTACAGAAAGTGCATTCTCTATAGAGACTCTTGTTACTTTAGCAGGGTCTAAAATATTAGACTCTAAAGCATCTTCATAATAGATAGGCATAGTGTCAAGAATAAGCTTTCTACATGCCATGAGAGCTTTAGCTAAAATATAATATCCCTTCTTCTCTAAAGCCTTAGAGATATCTTCCTGTATAATACCTGCTCCTACAACTACTCCTTCTTCAATAGCAGCTCTAGTAGCACATACTGCATCCTCAATCCTATCTTTCTTCTCAGACATTTCAATTTCTGTAGGTGCTCCTACATAAATAACAGATACTCCACCAGATAATTTAGCAATTCGAGATTTAATATCATCTATAAGATATTTAGGATAATCATTTTTTAATGACTCCTTAAGCATCTCTACTCTTGCTTTAATTGATTCATTGGCTTCTGTTGAACCAATAATAGTGGTATTATCTGAGGTCACTACGACTCTTTTAACTGTACTTAACTTAATATCATCTGTTGATGATGGATATCCCTTTAAAGGTATAGTAGGTAGTTTATCGTATACTGGAGATCCTGTAATTATTGAAATATCTTCTAAAAGATCTTTCTTATATTCACCTACACCAGGTGCTCGAATTGCTGCTATTTTAAGCAATCCTCTTTGGACATTCCTAACTATAGCATTAATCACTTCAGGTGAGTAGTCATTAGCTATAAGTAGGATTTCTTCATTGTCTTGTACTACATATTCAAGGATTGAGAATAGATCCTTAACATTATTTAGAATACCATTATAAATTAGTACTCTAGGATTATTTAATACTACTGCTCTATTGGCAGGGTCATTGATAAAATAAGGGGAGATATATCCCTTATTAATCTGCATCCCCTCTACGGTTTCGGCATATGTATCAAAGCCATTAGACTCTTCTAGAGTAATAACACCATCATATCCTATCTTTGATATAACATCTGCAATTAGCGTACCTATAAATTCATCTCCATTAGCAGAAATAGTAGCTATATGCTTGATGCTATCCGGAGTATCACCAACTTTGGTGGCTAGGGATTTAATAACCTCCCTAGCAACCTCATTGGATTTCTCTAACTCCTCTCTTATAGCTTTAGGATCTGCACCTGCGACAAGTTGCTGATAGATGAGATTGATTAAAGCTTGAGCGATGATAGTTGATGTTGTAGTTCCATCTCCTGCCATATCTGCTGTCTTAGCAGCAGCTTCTTTGACAAGCTGTACACCTACATCATATAGTGGCTCTGAAGAATTTATAGCTCTGGCTACAGTAACACCATCTTTCGTAACCTTTGGATAGTTATCCTCATATATAACTACTGTATTACCTTTAGGTCCGAAGGTAACCTTTACAGCATCTGCTAAAAGGTCAACTCCTTTCTTAACCTCAGAAAGGGCATCTAAGCCAAATACTATATCTTTACTCTTCATATTAAAGTAGCTTACTAATAAGTTTATTCATTTCAGTAACAGCGTCTGCCAGTTCCTTAACTAAGGCTTTTGAATCAGCAGGACTAAATTCATCTTCTGTTAAATCTTCAGGAACCTCCTCATCCTTTCCCTTATCAAGACATTCTCTATGAAGAATAAACCAGGACATACTGTGAATATCCTCTTGTGAAGGAGTATATTCTACTTCTCCAATAGGACTCACCAGCATTAGCATAGGCTTCTTAGGATACTCACAATCTACACGAGGTAGGACTTCCATAATTACACTGCCAATTGAGGCATATTTAGACTTTGTCATGACTAGATTGTCAGGGTCCTCCAGAATTTTACCTAAGGCTTCACTAAAGGTGTAATACTTTCTTCTTGCTTCCATAATTAATTATTGATTATTTCTCCTTATTTACTACTTCCTTGCCAAACTTATCAATAGCCCAGTAGGAAGCGATACCTGCAGCATAACTGCACAGACTCAATAATGTCCCATAAAAAGGGACAATTTTAATCATTGCGGCAACAGCTAAAACAACAGCTGTGCCAATCCCAATTTTAATCCAAGTTTTCTTGCTCATAAAGTTAAAATTAATTAGCTGGGATAGAAGGAATCGAACCTTCTCCGAGTGGTTAATGACCACTTACTCTACCTTCGAGCTATATCCCAAAGAAAGGGTTTTATGGACTTTGTAAAGAACTTTACATTACCAAGGGTACCCCTAACCCGTGCCAGCAGAGAACCTGCTGCATTTGACATTATGAAAAAGTATTTATGACAACCGCTTAGTAGGCTCCCCTACCTCACCCTATTTCTTAACTTTACCTTTACCCTTCTTTTTACAAGCCATATCTCTTATCTTTTAAATTTCTTGCAATATACGAAAAATATTTCACATTTCCAAATATTTTAGCAATTATTTTTAATAATTTCTAAATATTTTTGAAATAGGATTATCATAATATTCTTTATTTAGATAAGTAGCAACTTCTTTTCTTCTATCTAAATGAGGCTTTCCTGGTCTAACATAATTTTCGGAAATAATTTCTACTAAATCAGTTAAAGATTTAGAATTATTAAAAAAAGATTCTTTAGCTTCCCTTGCTGTATCAAACCCATTGCTTTTCCCTCCATGTCTCCATTCTCCTCGTTTTAAACCAGCAACATTAGTTGTGATATATCTAGCTTGCCTTTGTAATTCTGGATCTAATACTCCATCAAAATCATGAATAGGTTGAAATTCTTTTAAGCTAGCTTTACGAGAAGGATCTGTAAATTGGATAAGACCTTCTCCAGAACCTCCTCCTATTTGTTGCATGTGAGGATCTGCTCCACTTTCAACAATATAATTACTCATTAAAGCTATAGCTTGATTATGGGTTAATCCAGATCTTCTATGTTGATTATATAGATAATCAAGATTTCCTCTATTTTTTCTAATATAATTACTATCCCAAGTACTTGATAATGTCCCCCCATCATCAAAACTATTTACTCTACGAAGTGTAGGTTTATAAGGAAAAGTAGCATATTCCTCAGGACTTTCTAGATTATCATATTCATTCCTTAAAGGACCACCATAAGCAGCCAGCTTCCTACCATCCTTCTCAAGGCTAGACTTAGTAGAAGCTACATTATTAAGCAAGTGAAGTAGATACTCATCACTATAACTATTGATTATATCTGTATCATCGTACTTCTCACGCCACTTCTTAATGTCTTCTACCGTGTACTTCTTCTTAGGATCAAGCTTATTTAAATACCTAAACTGCATTAAACGAGCGTAGATCTCTGTAGCAGAATCCTTATAAGAATTATACTGCTTACCCTCCTGTAACTTATCTCCTTCAAAGCCATACCTGATAGTATTAATCTGTGGATCAGCATTCAAAGAATGAGTCAACTCATGAACATCAGTACCAGCATATGGACTGATATATGATATAGAGTGACTAGAAGGATTATAAGCTCCACCAGTATGATTAGAGAGCCTCTTTATAGCCTCAAATTCTGATTCAGGAACATGCGGGAACTTTGTATTACCAAGAACATCATATTGCTTGACAGTACGTAAATTCTTTAATTGATTCTGATACTCTTTAAAAGCAGCTTTATTAGACCAACTCTTAGGTAATACACTATAAGGAACCATCGTAGAACCACTGTTTCTAAAATTCTCCTTAAACTGCTCCTGCCTATTAGATAACCATGAAGCTATGAAATCTTGAGCGGGAGTGCTCTGAATATTATCTACTTCACCACCATCAGCAAACTTGTTATAATGATCCCTCATATCACTAAGCCGGACCACTCCATTCTGTAGATAGGCTTTCATTAAATTAGACCTATCTGACATCGATAACTCTTCCCATCTCATCGCACAACTCCCCCTAATTTATCTGCAGACCTCTCTACAAAAAACTTGTAATAATCATAACGCTTATGATAACGATCCTTAATCCTGCAAATAAGATTATGACATCCACTAAGCAATCCTACAGTGGGTAAATACAAGGGACCTAACCACTTACTTTGAATGCCATGACCACTCTCATGTTTAATAGAATTCTTTAAACTAAGCCTGATATTCTTCTTATTCCAATCGTATCTATTATAGTCTATCAGTACATAATAACCTAAGGAAATCCCCCCAGGAAATTTATCGTAGATATACACCTCCTGATCCCTATACTCAAAGGTTTTTAATCGTGTCTTCTCATAAAAAGACAATAATATAGCCCCTAATAAACTCTGCGGAAACTCCCAGGTCCATCTCCTAATCTTTACTAATGTATTCATCGTCTCTTACGTTTATGCCACTTACTCGGCTTTACTAAAATTCTATAATCTGTAGATATTTCTACTAACTTGCCATCCTCATAGGTTAACCGTAAATCTAAAAGATCTTTGGGCTTCTTGATCCTTAGGTAATCTAAAGATAGATCGTAATCCTCAACCCTTATTTCTCCTACTTGTGCATTCCTTCTTCGCATAATGCATGCCTTCTTTAACATACTCAAAAAACTTATTTAAAGTCTCCTCACTTAAAGGATACTCCTTAGGACTCTCATTAGGGTGGTCCCGTAAAAACTCTTCAAAATCTTCTAGTGTTAAAACCTTCTTACGATCGCTCATAACTTAGTAAATCATTAATTCTTGCTACTTCATGAATTACCTCCCCTAAATGCTCGGCAATGCTATCATAAAAGTAAAATTCTCCATTCGTAGTACTGTGACTACTTAACTCCCTGGCTCTAGATTGCTCCCTCCTTAGAGTATCTATCACCTTCTCTAAATTATTCCTCTTGCCCATATAGTGAATTTAAAACTTTTGCAATATACAAAAAATTTCCCATATTTCCAAATTTTTTAAAATAAAAATTTTTTCTACAATAAATTTTTTTCCGGAAAGAATATGTTTGAGGGCGACATATTCCCCACTAAGCCCCCCTCCCCTCGAACTTTTGGGGCTCTCCCCCCGTCAGGTTTCTAAGGAGTGTTAAAGCCGGCGACCCGGCCAGCCTTCGGAGGACCGAACAGTCAGTGCTTATTGCACCGTAGTTACGGAAACCTCTTGGCCTAATCGTAGCCTCGCCAACACAAAGTAGGTTACAACGTATCATAAACATATCAAGTTATGGCAAAAGCTGATATTCTTGGCAAGCTGTATGCAGTGAATCTCCGGAAGGACGAGACAGATCTGGACATCGTGATCTCTCGTATCGAGCCGGTCTTCAAGTCCACCGCAAAACTCGATGCCAATGGTGATCCCACAGGTGATCGGGAGTTTGTACGTGACGAACAAGGCAATCCCGTTGAGGATCCTCGCCGTCGTCGTATCTTCTTCAAGGTTGAAGGTGATGACACTCCTCGCAGTCAGTTTGTGTTCACCAACACGTTCACCGACGGTAAGGTTCCGACCATCACGGACTACAAGAAGGGCCTGAATGCCCGCATGACAGTCTGGACGGATGACGAGGATCGCATCCAGGTCTCGATGGTTGCCTACAACCCTGGCGATGCTGTCGTAGTCGCCACCAGCACTCTCGAAGCACTGAATTCGGGAAAGGTCAACTTCGCTCTGAAGTAGACCACTTCTATCTCCTCACACTCATCCCTTGGGTGTGGGGAGATATTTTTATGAATCTCTCCAAGTATGCATTACCGTAATTCAAGTTTCCCATCATAATGGATAACTCCTGATAATTCAAGTTTCCTATCATAATGGACAATACTTGTAATAAATGTGTACTTACGATGGGAAATTAATTTCCTATCAGATGATTTATAGTTAGTTCCCTCGTGCGTACGACCGCAGATCTAGTTATCTAATTATTTACCAGATAGTAGTAGTAGTCTGGTTAATATTATATACGCGAGGGATTTTACTACTTTTCACACTTCACATGGCATAGATAAATTTATTTACCATCCTAATTTCACAAGGTGCAAGCATCACCTTATCCACTCTTTGAGTATGGCTCTCTACAAGGCTGGTATTACAGCTGGTAGTTATTACCCTCATCCTTCTGGTCAGGGCAATCTTCATGTTGTAGCCGCAGACTCCAATGGAGTCATACGAGCTGTAATAGTTTCCAAGCTTGGAGTACATGGCAAAGCCTCTATTCCTGAAAGCTATCTCAACCTAGGTCCTCATGTTAAGGCTTATGCTATTACATCATTTGAAGATGTTCCTACTCTAGTGGAGGAGATTGCTCAAATCATTAAGCAAGGAGAGGAGAATTAGTCTCCTTTCCTTCATTAATGAATGAAATGTATACAGTGGAGTGAGGTATTATCCCCAAATACCCCATATTTCGCATTTTAAGGTACTTTTTACGGCCTCAAAATATATTTTGGAGTAACTGTCCATTCGGAATATTTCAGTCAAAATTTCATACCTTAGAATCATTTTCGTATTAATCTTATGTAAAACTATGTGTTAATAGCTGATGATACTTGTATGAGATTTGTTCACTAACTCTTAAATTGAGTACTTATCAGGCCCTAATGATGAGTACAGTTATTGATAATGCCCATAGTTTGCAGATATTAATGATAAACAGGTAGGCTAACTGCAATAGCTGGGCTTGAAATGCGGCGCTGCCTCATTGCCCGAGGTAATAATTTTGCCTTGACCTGAGGATTCCTGATAGTCACACACCTTTAGCTTAGTGTGATATATGGAGAGCTACTTTGTCACCATTATAACTTTCTGGTGACAACTTAGACAGGGGAGTTCGAATCTCCCTACAGGAACTAATTTAGGGCCTTTAGCAAAATTGGTCAATGCCCCTGACTCATAATCAGGAGACTATCGGTTCAAGCCCGGTAAGGCCCACTAAATTTTAACTTTATGATGTTATTATTTCTATTCCTAACGTATTGTATACAGCTATGTGTGTTGATTAATTTAGCAGAGTATAACATACCCGACTGGATTAAATTTTGTGCATTTATTCCTGTAATAGGATTAATAGCAGAAATTATAGCTATACTATTCTACAGAAATTAATCTCTATTAAGAGATGAAATATTTCACTTATCACGGACTTGTATCAAGGATGCAAGGATGTCGGCAGTTCGTCCTCTGTCGTATCGAAAAGGGCCCTTCACGTAATCATAATGGTACGATTGTGAGCCATGCAACCCATAAAAAGGGCTAAATTAGCCTATTCTACGGTTGCTAAGAAAGCTTTGGTATTATCAGCACTCAGCAAGTACAAACGTCCTAAAAGACCTCGTATTAAGGCTGGTGAATATATCAGAGTCTTTGGCAAATTGGTAAACATCTCAGAGATGCCTGCCTTTTTGAGAAATTAGCAAATTATTACTGTCTAGATCCGAATTATTTAAACTTGCTTTGAATGTAGCAGTCCCTGGATAATGGCTCATAAGACATACAATCTGGAGTCAATGTAGAACACAACTTATTAGTCTATCAGCTCGGTATACTTCGTGAGATACCAGTGCCTGCGTCACCCCCTTTAATGCGGCAGATAGTTCTAATAGGAAGCAGTTAACTAAGTCAGATGCAGTAATTTTTTAATAATCTATCACACAATCACTAACATTTAATTACACAAATCATTATGCTTACCGTTATTCCCAAATCAGGAGAAGCATCACCGAAGATGCGTTTTGACCTCAACATGGACCTTAAAGGTTGTTCTTACAGCCACAGGGTCATCGCCAATCCCAAGACTAAGCAGCTTCTCTTCCAGGAGCTGATTGGCATCGATATCACGAATATGGGATTCCAGCGACTCTCCTACAACTGCAAATTCTTTGCAGGAAAGAAACCTATCTCCTACAAGAAATTCATGGAGAAAACATTCAACGACTACGTTCGGAACCAGGCCAAGAAGAAGGCCAACTAAATCATTATTATCATGTCAAAAGCAAGAGGAGCAAGTGCAGCACGATCTGCACGTCGTGGTGCAAATATGTACAAAGTACGCCCTAGCAATGTGGGTAAAGGCAAACGATTCAATCGTATGCAGGTAATTTCTGAATGGGATGAACTGCACCACAAACCCATCATCTCCAAAGTTATCTATCACTTCAGCGACCAGCACTATTAGTGTATGACCATTGCTAAAGTAACTAAATACAAGGATCCTTCTGCCCTGAATATATTCGGGGTAGGAGACCTTGTATATGGTACTAACTGATACACTATACTTAAATCTACAAAAGATGGCTAAGGTAAGTATTAATCCTTATGATAAACCTAAGTTTAACAAAGGAGATATTGTAACCAACAACTCAGCAGTTTTTATGGTTACAGATGATTGTGAAGGTAATATTGACATAGATGAAAGTGAGTTTATGGGAGTAGTATTATACACTAATTATTCGGACTATCAGATCGGAGAAGTTAGTATATTAGAAAAAACCTCATTCTCTGCCTTTCATGGCACTATCACCATTAATTCTGATTTGTAATGATTTGGATCGTTTTACTCATTGCCCTGGTAGCAACATTTTGCTTCCTGGACAACTTGGTACAAACTCTAAACAACCCCAGGGATGTCTATGAACCTGGCTTAGGTACAACAGCAACCTATGAGAAGTACCAAAAGAAGAAGAATGCCCTGGCTATAGATCGCATGCTTTACATGTGGGTTGCAGCCTTATTTTGGATGATATTCGTATGCCTTTCGAATTAGTATCCATACTAGCTTTAATTATCATCCCATTATTAGTACTGTTACTCATGAGAGTAATAGATATTGTAATGGGATGGATTATTGCTTTTATTCTCAATCCTAAGAGGTTAATACTCACTCTCCTTACTTCACATGAAAAAGATTCAGAATTCGGAGATAATGAGCATACCGCTCCTTAGCTCCTATTTAGAGAAGCATAAGAATGTCTTCACTAAAGATCGTGTTCTTCAAGACATCGGTCGATTCCTGACATTCCGTGAGTTGCAGTTCCTCCATAAGAATCGTGGTATCAGTGATGCTGAACTGGGATTCTACATGGATATGAAAGCTCAAAATTCTTTCACGGAGAATCAGTTCAAGAAGATCCAGGAAATTCACGCAAATCTGAAGTAGTCATGAATCTCACAGACCTCTTACTTTCCTGTCCTGTATTATACCCCAGTCCTAAGGATGATGAAGGTAATATTCTGGTTACTGATGACCAGGATAGTGACTATTCAGTTGGTGTAACCCTAGATTATCTACCTGAAGATCGCAGGTGGGTTGCATCCTACAGTGATTTTATCGAATCAACACCTATGTCTGACCCTGAAGCTGCTGTAGTAGATCTACAGAATAAGCTGAAGGTTAGAGGTCTCATGTAGGTATAAAGAAAGTAGTTGCTTGAAGCGTAACTAAGACAGCAACAGCCATTAGATAAATACGTAATTCATGAATGGCAGGTGAGGTGACGTGGCTACTGCAGGAAAATGGCAGGGTAGATTGAAACAGCCCCTCTTGATAGCAACCTGAGGCAAGAAGCTAAATAGCTATCTTTTTATCAATTATAGGCTATTGAAGTAATATGTTGAAGATAGGCGGAAGAATCCTTAATATACGTTTATACCTATTGGAGTTTACGAAGTAATAGCTTATTTGGAGAGTTGTCCGAGTGGTTTATGGTGACAGTCTTGAAAACTGTTGTACGGCAACGTACCGGGGGTTCGAATCCCTCACTCTCCGCTAATGGGTCCTTGGTGTAATGGTAGCACAAATCTCTCCAAAAGATTTAGTTAGGGTTCGAATCCTTAAGGATCTGCATATTAGGAGAAGTGGAAGTATATCTAGCAATATTAACTATTTAACTTTCACTACTATGAAAACAATTTCTGAAGAATTTGAAAGACTTCTACGTGAAACTGCAAGAATCCAAGAAGAATGCTTAGCAGTAGCCGAAGAAATTAAGCAGTTGCTCAAATCCTACAAGAGTAATTGTAACCACTCTAAGATCGAGGAGTGAAAAACTTGGTGAGTATAAACCAGTAGGTTTATTGCCTAGTAATGGCAAAGGGTTCCTATATACTATAAATAAAACCCTGAGATAATTACCAGCCAGTAACTGAGGATATATATCGGTCTTATATCCTGAAGCACAAACACTTCCTTTCAGGGGGTAGGGTGTGAAAGCCCTACCCTTTTTTAATGAAAAATAATGTAATTATGAGAAAGATAGGAGAAGTTTTTAAACCTGAAGGTGTTAATACCTGGCTTAGGGTTGCAGAGGCACACCCAAGTTTATGGTGCTTTGCAGCAGAAGATCCCGCATATCATTGTGTATTTAGGGCAGGCACAGGCTGTATATGTACTGGGAACTATAAGAGAGATGCAGGTGAATGTGGTAGAACTATAGGGGAAGGTCCTCTGGTAGTATTCCTAAGGACTATAGCTCCTACCGAGGTTACTATACTAGGTCCTCGAAAGTGTATCAAATGTCCTAATTCTGTAACTACAGTAGGTAAGGAATATGAATTAGAAGTTATAATAGGAAGCAATAACTTTCGTTATATCGATGATATAGGAGAATATACCTATATTCTAAAAGAGGATATACATCTGTTCTTTGCACAACCTTAACAATCGGGCTCCCTTAGCTCAGCTGGATAGCAGCAACGGATTTCTACTCCGTAGGTCACAGGTTCGAATCCTGTAGGGAGTACAAACATTCAAATTTTACATTATGGAACAATCAATTACATTCCTTTGTAAGGATGCTAAAAAGCGCCTTATGAGTTCAGAGATTCTGACTGACGAAGCTCGACAGTTGATTCTGGATTCAATTAAAGAAGAAGATCTTACCCCTGACACGAAGTTAATCTTGGAGATTAGCCTTAGTTATGCATACAATTGCATTGCAAGACTTGTCATTGACATTCCTGATGCACAGGATGCATGTGTCATAGGGTATTACAAGTTTCCCGACTGTTGGTATAAGTATACTCTGAGCCACGATATGGACAATGATGACTTCGACAAGATTGCTAAGTGGGCATCAGTATTCTACCTACATAACTAATATGGAGCATTACTTCCTAGAAGATGAACTTACTGATCAGGAATGTTTAGTATCTCTCATTAGTATACTTAACACTCCTATTGGTAAGTGTAAACACAATGAAACTGTGAACTACTGTGTTAAAAGAGTCCTTGAAGCAATTGAAAATGGGGCTGTTTTAACTAAATAAATTCTCATGGGCTCGGATGGTGAAACAGGTAGACACGAGGGACTTTACAGGTAGATATAAGTAAAACATGAAAATCTACTAAATCTATCAATAGTAATATTGATGAAGGATTGAGCACTCAGAAGGAAACTTCTGATGTGAATGTGGGCTAATTCGGTGAAGGTATGGAGTTAACCGCCCATAATAACGCCGAGCTAAATGGAATAGAAATATTCCTAAATGTGTAGAGACTATATACCCACCTCCTAAACTGAAAAGCATGGAGAAGACATAGTCCAATCTGATTAAATTCAGATGAAAATCCCTTGGCCAGTAATGGTCGTGCGGGTTCGACTCCCGCTCCGAGTACAACTTATTGTGCTATAAGTTCTGTCAATGTTCTTAAATTTTTACCCTGGGTTAGCTGTGAAGCTTGTCCCAGGTTTTTAACTAGAACTCTTTTTAACTTATATAAGTTATGAAAATTTATCAAAAGACCAAATTCCACCAGAGTGGAAATGTAGTAGTCTGTGTCATGACTGCTCGCGTAAAGATTATGGGATTGAACTTCAGTGCAGGTACTGTACGTGGTATTGCACGATGTGCTCCTGAAGATCAGTTTGACCTTAAGAAAGGCCAGATGATTGCAGAGTCAAAGGCTACTCAGAAGATGTACAATCGCATTGGTTCGAACATGAACAAAGCTCTCAAGGCTACTGTTCAGGATCTTGACGAAATCAAAGGTGAGCTTGCAAAACTTGCAAGCATGAAAGACATCGAAGAGCGTCATTTCGAAGAGATTTGTCACTGAAAAATAACTCTCGAACAATTCTAGTAATAAATAAATTTTGGTGTGTATGGGAGAAGATTATAACTTAATCTTTTCAACATGCGCAAAGATCTCTTACTTAGAGAGAATGAGGTTCGAGAATGGGTCTCTCAGGAACTTCCTAATGTAGAAATTGCAAGGAGGTTAGCCTGTAAAGTAGATACTTTAAAGAGTTATTATAAAAAATGGGGTATTGAATATGCTGGAAATATGAACAGAAAGAATATGCCTCATTATGAACAAAGACTACCCATTCAACACTTTCTTAATAATCCCACTACTAAGTCTCACCTATTAAGGCTACGACTCATAGAAGAGGGGTTAAAAGAAGCTAAGTGTGAAATATGTGGTTTAACAGAATGGAATGGATTACCAATTCCATTAGAACTTCATCATATTGATGGAGATCATTACAATAACTCTTTAGAAAATTTACAAATTCTCTGTCCGAATTGTCATGCTCAAACATCTACTCATTCTAGTAGGAAAAGATAGTTTGGACGCCCGAGTACGCTAATTGGCAGTGCGAGTAGATTTAGGATCTACTGGTTGTGAGTTCGAATCTCACCTCGGGTACCATTATTAACTAACACACAAGATGCATTTATATGTAAGAATCATTCTACTCTGGGTAATACTCTGGGGTATACCTTACCTCATCGCCAAAGTTCAATGGAAACTCTATAAAGCTGATAATGGAGGCTTGAACTATAAATATTGGAGTCAGGATAATGGATGGTGGATAACATCCCACCTCTTTTTCATGACAGGAATTATTATCCTATCCTTAACAGGATTCTTTGTATTCCTCCTATGGTTCTTTCCTGAGTTAAATAATTTTGGATTATGATACACACTTAATTACCCACTTTCGAAGATACTTATTACTCGCTTATTACACGAACGTAGATGACTTTAGCTCTGATTGTGTACAAATCAACTAAGGAAGAGGCTATTTAGTACTGGAACAGGAGTAAAGTCTGATTCCACAGATGTTAAGTATTGTAGATTATATCAGAGAGAGAGTTACTTCTATTATAGATTTCAGGTCTTGAGATATACCAGTTGGAAAATGCTGGAGTGGGTAATTTTTAATAGATCTAATTATGAGAACTTGGTTTTGTAAAGATACACAAAGATGGGTATCAGAAATTCCGCGTGCCTTTTGGTTAGGAATATACGATTATAAAACTGGAGAGAAATTATATAGTGATGACACCATATACAGTGCTAACCCATTTTTGAGAAGTCTCAATAAAGATCTTTACATAAAGGTGACTAATCTTCTAAATGACTATAGTAAGTTAGAATTTGGTAGAGGCAGATTTTACATGCCAAGACTCACTTTTCCTCCATATACTAAATATAATAAGTAGAAACAATGAATTTGGATGTTGTGACAGAAATATTTATAAACAATATAAAACAATATTAATTTAAGTTTTAATTTTAATTATAATGGAAGACACTAAAAAACCTTCAGGAACAGGTGCAAGAATTTGCTCATTTCTATTTCCTTTTGTAGGTGTAATCTGTTACTTTGTTAACAAAGACAAAGTTTCAGACCCTAAGACTTATTTATGGTGTGCTTTATGGGGATTTCTCATAGGAGTATTCCTCAATTTGATTTCTAGCTCTGGTTATTAAAAATACGGGCACACAACATTTTCTACAGACCTATATGAGCAAATTATACAACGCCCTTTACGATCAGTTAAAAACTGAGCATAGGAAGGAAGCTGAAGATTGTATTAAAATATACAATGCACTGAAGGCTATAAGTAGAGAAAAATATGGTGAGGAACATGTATGGTCTTCAGACTGGAATG
>ERZ780148.49-NODE-49-length-100554-cov-6.281028_pt1 | contig 100554 bp, 93 predicted proteins | sample MGYA00510984_ERZ780148 | MGnify/ENA primary metagenome ERZ780148 (study PRJEB29588, sample SAMEA2160902) | human gut metagenome | biome: human gut; feature: human-associated habitat; material: faeces | place: Denmark | collected 2008/2010 ...
ACTACATTTCCTGCAATATCTCCCGTTCCGTAACCTACTTTGTTATACCATTTCAAGTATGTTTTTTCTTCCATGAGAATTTCTCCTTTCACAAATACCTATTCTTTTGCCTCGTTTTTTTCCACAACTTTATTAAGGTCAGTATATAAAAAATAAGCCAAAAATGATATATCATAAATTGGACAAAATATGCACAAAATGATAAAATTAATGAATATAAGTATTATATTGGATAGATTTTTAGTCATTTTTAACATATATTTTTTTATATTTCAATACAAGGAGGCACACATGTACACAAATAATGCATATCTCAATCACTCAACGATTGATAAAAAAGATAAATCCAAGCCGCTTGTTGTAACTATGTGTGGAACATATAAGCTCTACACACGCCCTAAACTACCTACCTGGAGACCCCGAGGCAGACTTGATTTCCAGTTGATTTATATTGCTGCCGGAAAAGCCCATTTTCATTTTGGTCGTAATAGTGAAGAAGAAACTATTGTTCATGCCGGACATATGGTTTTATATCGTCCAAAGGAGGCTCAAAAATATGAATATTATGCCGAAGATCAGACAGAAGTCTACTGGGTTCATTTTACAGGTAGCGATGTAACAAATATATTACGCTCTTATGGATTGACCGATAGCAAAAAGGTATTTTACTGTGGTTCTGGTCCCTCCTATCAGAATCTTTTTCGTGCAATGATAAATGAATTACAGATGTGTAATGATAGTTATCAGGAAATGCTTGAAATGTATTTAAGACAAATTTTTATAAAACTACAGCGATACTTTAATAACAGCATAAGGATAGATAATTCCCGCGCTACAGAAGCTATTGACATGGCTATTGCCTATTTCAATGAACATTACAGTGAATCAATCAGCATTGAAGAATACGCTAAAAAAACACATGTAAGTACAAGCTGGTTTATACGCAATTTCAAACTTTATGTCGGTTCTACACCAATGCAATTCATTTTACAAAAACGCATTTGCAATGCAGAAGCCCTGCTCTTGAATACGGAATATAACATAAACGAAATTGCACAAATTGTTGGCTATGATAATTCTTTATATTTCAGCCGCATGTTCAAAAAGATAAAAGGCATATCTCCCTCAGAATACCGCAAAAATATATAATAAACTGCAACGGACAGAGAATATTTACATACTCTCTGTCCGTTGCAATTTTTGTCTATTTATTTTTTTATTTTGGCAAGTAATATCCCCCTTTGTGTTTTATAATGACAGCGTAAACAGAAAGGAGATGAACTTCCATGAGAAACGAATTCCACAACTTTATTGAAAACATACTTAGCTTTTATGCAAACTTTTTCACACACAGATTTTATCCTATGTAATATGCAGTTGTCCCACAAACAGATCTTGCCGAACATTATGGTAATAGCCATAGGAAAACGAAAGGAGATAGACTTCCATGAAAAATAAACTTCACAACTTTATCGAAAATATACTTAGCTTTTATACAACTTTCTTCACAAGAGGATTTTATCGTTTTTAAATACCATTCAATACTTTCCTCGATTCGCCTATCCGTCAAATCATAACTCATATGAAGGAAATCTAATATCTCCGCCTCCTGGACTGTCCCATACAGAAGAATTATTTTTTTTTTGCTTATGTGTAAAATACTACTTATCCTTAAATATGACAGGGCTTTATGAATTTTTAAGAAAATGGATTATAAAAAAAGCAATTTACTTTAACATAAGTGATACCCCAGGACTTAACGCGATTACAGCATACCTACCGGCTGCCCTGATATCAATTTTATTTAAAATAATAATCACATTAAACAAACTATCCTACCTAATTATATACTGACATGTACAAAATATCATTTTCTAATCTTTATTTCAGGATTTCTTAGACTTTTTATATGCCTGTTTGTTTTCATACATATAATAATCTGCCTTATCTAATAGCATCTGTATTGTACACTCACTATAAGCATCTGATATTGCCCATCCACATGCATAGTCGATTGGCATATTATTACCACTGCTGTTTAATCTGTCTTTTTCCCTGCTTAGTTGCTTTAATATATCCTCAATTTCCGTTTTGCTTGTATTGTAGATAACTACCATAAATTCATCTCCGCCATATCTTCCAACAAAATCTTTTTGTGGAATTACATTGCGTAAAAGTCTGGCAAAGTTCAATATAAGCTGATCTCCCTTTGAATGTCCCTTTGTATCATTAATAATCTTAAGATTATTTAAATCAAACATTATGCACGCTGTATGCTCTGCAACTGTTTCCTTATTGTTAAGAAGCACTTCACAGGCATCTTTATTTGGCAATCCCGTATGGGTATCTGTATATGCTCTTTGTTCTAACAGCTTATTTAATACGGCCATTTTCATGGCTGCTAAGGTCTGTATAACAATCAATATCACAAGACATAGCATGTCAAGTACTGACAACAGCTCTAAGGTACGGATTTTAATAGCTATCCTTTCTGAATAGTTTTCCGCGGCAAATACTGTTTCATCCGCCATCTTAAAATATATTTCACTCATATTAACAATATCTGTATTTTGACAGCCTGCTTCTCTTACTGCTTTGATTTCTTTTTTTAATTCTTCCCAGTAGTCACTTAGAATCTGTAACCTGTCATGATATTCCTTATCATGAAGATCTACAAGATTGTATTGTCCATTCTGATATTTCAAATCATTAAGAATATCATCAAGATATTTAATTAATTCATCATCTGGGTTTCCAGTAATTTCCAGTTTTACTTCACGCTGCGTAGCTCCACGTACCAGACCTGCATAATTTATTACGCGGGCTGTCCCCTGCAGTCTGCTGATATTCACCATAATAAATATAACAAGAACTATCAGTACCAATATTAAACAGCTTTGGATAATTCCTATTATATTCTTACTTTTCTTATATGATTGTTCTTCTTTCTCCATACTAACACCTCAATAATACCCAATTTTACTGTACATTATTTCTAGCTTTATCTATACCTTATATAATGATGTGCATGTCAAAAATAAATTTTGCCACCTACTGATGTAACCGGACCGCTTAATTGCTATGTAATTCCCGCAATCCTCGAACACCTTAAATCCATATTATATAATATAAAAATCACGTAAATAAGTCAATAAAATAGTAATGATTACTACTTTAATCACTACTTTATTGTACGTATTATTTAATAGACTGTATGTCTAGACAGCTTAAGCTGTTGTTCTGTTAACTGCAAACTCCACTTCTATTATTGTTCCTCCTGATGGATTAGGCCTGATTGCAATACTGCCATCGTGTACCCGCACAATTTCATTAACTAAAGCAAGTCCAAGTCCAACACCACCAAGTTCACGGCTTCTTGATTTATCTACGCGAAAGAACGGTTCAAACACACGTTCCTTAAGTTCCTCTGGAATTCCGTTTCCCGTATCCTTTACTGACAGATAAACCTGCTTTTCCCTCTGATATGCCTCTACTGAAACCTGTCCACCTGAATGATTATATTTTATGGCATTCTCAACAAGATTATATACAAGCCTGTATATAAGTATATCACTTCCGACCATATTTACATCCTTACATTTTCCAGTAAGCTTTATATTCTTTTGCTGTGCAAGTGGCTCCAGATCCGCTAATACCTCATCAATAAGTGCATTAACTATAATCGTCTCATCACGTCCCACTGTCTGAAGCTCACTCATATCAAGGAGAGTTTTTACCATTTTACTAAATCTTTCATTCTGTTCAGTAACCATCTTTATCGTCTGTATGGTATCTTCATCATTACCTGGATGCTTGCCAGAATTATATAAATCAAGCTGAACCTGCATTAATGATAATGGAGTCCGAAGCTCATGTGCCGCATTCTCAGTAAACTGCCTCTGTATCTTAAATGCCTCCGATAGACGTTCAAGCATCTTATTATACGAAACACTAAGTCTGTTCAGTTCTTTAACCTGGTTTTCTTCTATCTGCGAATCGGACAGGTTCTGTAACTGTACCTCTTCAATTTTATCAGAAAACTCACCAATTGGTTTAAGTGCCCGTCCACTTATAAAATATGTAACACCGCCTCCAAGAAGCGCCAGTAACACTGAAATTATTAAACTATTTCTTTTATAATCTGCCTTATTATTGTACACCTGGACAGAAAAATCCTTTGCAAATTCATCCCATTTATCCTCTGGAATACTTATATATATCTGTTCTGAATCATCACCCTTATTATCCCCCTGGGCTTCAACAGCCTCCTGCAATGAATCAATGTAATACACACCATTTCCATATACAAACATTGTCAGACAACCACATATAAGTGCAATATATATTGTAATTATGCATGTAAGTCTCCACTGCAATGACATTTTCTTCATCAATCAGACTCCTCCCGTAATTTATATCCTTCCCCAACCTTGTTAATAATCGGGTCATATCCAAGCTCAGCCTTAAGCTTTCTTCTAAGAGAAGACATATGTACCCTTATGGAACCGCTGAAACTGTCAACTGATGCATCCCATACATGCTCTATCAGTTCCTCCTGGCTTACCGGTCTTCCTATATTAAAAAGCATGTATTCCAGAATACCATTTTCTTTTCTTGTAAGTGATACTTTATTTCCTTTAGCATATACCTCACGCTTTATTGTATCGAACCTTATATCGCCGCTTTCAAGGCATATATCCTTCTGCACAAACTTCCTTCTTGTCAAACTTCTGATACGTGCCTCAAGCTCCTGCAAATGAAACGGCTTTTCCATATAGTCATTAGCCCCTGCATCAAGTCCCTCAACCTTATCCACAATCTGTCCTCTTGCTGATAATATAAGAACCTTTGTCTCCTCATTACTCTGTCTTAATTCCCTTAAAATATCCATTCCGTCTATTCCCGGCAGATTCAGATCCAGGACAATCAAATCATAATTCTCTGCAAGAATATACTCAAGTGCCTCCATGCCATCATAACAGGTATCTACTTCGTATCCGGCCGCATACAGGCTTTTTGCAACCATATCACATATTTGTTTCTCATCTTCAACTATTAATAATCTCAATTCTATTTCACCTTTTTCTTAACAAAGATTTTACAACAGCTATTGTATAATAATCCCTGTCAGATGGTCAATAAATACACAAGCAAAAAATCGACATGAAAACGAATAAAGGAGCGACAATATCTTGAAGTACAAAAAATTATATCAGATTATTCTGCTAATCCTTGGTATTACTATGGTAAGCTATGGTGCTATCAGGGGTGAAGCAGCTTTAGTACTTAGCAAAGCAATAAAACTATGTCTGGAGTGTGTTGGAATTGGATAAAAATAAGAAAAAAAACAAATCAAAAAGAAAAAAAGACAACAAATCAATATCAAATAAAATAGCACAACTACGCGGATGGATACAGGCAGCCGCCACGCTGCTTACTAATATACATATTTCCAATATATTTAAAGGAAAAATATATCATGGAAACGCTAAAACTGTATGTGTACCAGGATTAAACTGTTATTCCTGTCCTGCTGCAACAGGAGCCTGTCCCATTGGAGCATTCCAAGCAGTTGTGGGCTCATCCAGCTTTAAATTCTCATATTACATAACTGGATTTTTTATTCTGCTTGGCGTAACACTTGGAAGATTTATATGTGGGTTTTTGTGTCCGTTTGGATGGTTTCAAGATTTACTCCATAAAATCCCAACTAAAAAATTCTCTACTGCCAGGCTGAAGCCTCTAAGATACCTGAAATATATCATCCTTCTTGTTTTTGTTATACTTCTGCCTATGCTTATAACGAACTCAATAGGAATGGGAGAGCCGTTCTTCTGCAAATATATTTGTCCACAAGGGGTTCTAGAGGGTGCTATACCTCTATCGCTTGGTAATGCAACTATACGTTCTGCACTTGGGAAGCTGTTTTCGTTTAAATGCCTTATTTTAATTACTATTGTTATATTAAGCATTGTATTTTACAGACCATTCTGCAAATGGATATGCCCCCTTGGAGCCATCTACTCATTATTTAATAAGGTCAGTTTTCTTAGTATTAAGGTCGATAGCAGCAAATGTATCAATTGTAGCCAATGTACAAAGGCATGTAAAATGGATGTCAATGTATGTAAAACGCCTAATCATCCGGAATGTATACGATGTGGTGCGTGCATAAAAGCATGTCCTAGGGATGCAGTTCATTATGAGCTTATGGGCAGAGCTTGTCTTAAAAAAAGCAGCAATAGTAAGCAATAATTAACATTAACTAACAAATAACTTTTATTAAAGGAGTAACTAATTATGACAACAAGAAAAACAATAATTTCTATTTTTACACTATGCATAGCATTATTATTTACAGCCTGTGGCAAGGACTCTGCTGGAACAGCAAATACCAAGGATAGCGTAACTCAAGCCGGTACAGAGGCTTCTGATAATTCCAATGACAGACTAAATGATTTATATCAGCAGGAAAACCAGCTCTTTGCGAAGCACGAGGCTGTATGGAACAAAGTCTTTGGCATGATGAATAAAAGCACTGTTGATCCAAATGGCAATTATGCTGATTATCTGGCTGGTACCATAGAATCAAACAAAGCTTCATTTACAGAAGCCGAGTTAAAGACACTTACAGAAGATATTGATGCTATACGAAAAATCGAGGAACAGATAGCTGAAATTGAAAATAAGACTGCTTCTGACAACAGTAAGAAAAACAATACCGAAACCACATCTCCTTTCAGTAATTTATCCGGTAAAGATTTTAATGGCAATTCTGTTGATGAAAGTTTATTTTCAAAAAACGCAGTAACTGTAGTCAATTTCTGGTTTAACGGCTGTAAGCCCTGCGTAGCAGAGTTATCTAAGCTTAATGAATTAAACGAAGCTATCAGGTCAATGGGCGGTGAGGTTGTAGGCATCAATACCGAAACCTTCGATGGCAATAAAACTGCCATAAAAGAGGCTTCTGCTATTCTTGAAAGCCAGGGTGCAAAATACCGCAACCTTTCGATTGACTCTTCCTCAAATGCAGGTAAATATGCCTCTGATATTATGGCATTTCCCACAACTATACTAGTTGATAGAAATGGTAATATTGTAGGTGACCCAATGCTTGGAGGAATTGACAATAAGGATAACTATGATACACTTATGAAGCAGATTAAATCTGTAATTGCAGCAGATAGCAATAGCAAATAAAACATCATAGTGCTGTTAATTACGACAAACAGCCCCTTTTCGAAATGGTCAGATATTTTTCATGAGCCGGTATTAACCAACGCTCTGCTTTACCATCTGCTCCATCATTGCTCAGTCATAAACATAAATGGTCCGTCATACAGACTTAAAGACCAGATGCAGTATATGGTTGAAGAGAATAAAACTATATAAAAATATCATATAAGAATGTAGGTTTTTCTACATTCTTATATGATAAAAAGCTACATTTTTATATTGACATTTGCAGATGCAAAAAATTTTCAAAAATTTTTTAAAAAAATTCTTTCATATACATTTCACGCATTTTATTAAGGATTGTTTTCAGCTTGTACGCTAATACCTGTCTGGAAATCCCCATAATCTCAGCCATCTGTGTCTGTGTCTTATTTTCAAAGAAAATGCCGTAAATAATCATGCGTTCCTCGATATTCAGCTGATCGATCACTTTATGAATATCCTGCTGTTCCATTTTTGTCAGTACACTGTGCTCCACGTCACAATTCAAATCTGGGAAATCCTCAATCATGAATCCTTCCCCATCGATGGACTGTCCACTGTAAGGTACCTCCCGCAGCATCTTATCCACGACTTCCCCCAGCTCGTTCTTAATCTCAACTTTTTTTGCCTTGCTGCTTCTGTAAAAATTGTTCATCGCATACGCAACTTCTTTTGTAATCTCAATCATTTCTCCATCAATATTTGCGTAGTACTTTCCTTCATAAAAATATGGGTGTTCAATATACATATCCGTTCCTCCTGAATTTGAAATCTTGTTGCTCGTTTCAAATCCAGAAGGAGGACCTCTGTTTAGGATCATGCCTGCTCCACCTTTATCCTGCCGGGACATCCCCACAGTTATTGGCCGAGAAATTCAGGCACGAAAAAAAGTCCCAGTAGTTTTTTTCTTAACTACTGAGGCTTTCGTCTCTTTCTTGTATTCAGTTATCTATGCCTTCTTTCATCAGCATAATCATTGTATCAGGATAAAGTTCACAAAGTATCCGCAATACGTCCCCATAGGTTCATGTCATTATTAAAATTGTACATATTTCAGTATAAAAAGTTCACTGTATTATTCTTCTACTTCTTTTCCATCTATATATAGTTGAAATTTATCAGGATTATTGACAACATCATAGTTCTTACCATATTCTACAGGTCTGTATTCGGCTGTCATTACCGATTCCCCATCTTCAATATCCTCTTTCCATAAATAGATGTTCATATCAAGACTCGTCGCATATCCCCTGTCTGTGGAGAATTTTGTCGAATGAAAAGAATCATCCTTGTACATCTGCAAAAGTTCTCTTGCAAAAGCTTCTTTATCCTCGATATGTCCCCGGTTAGCAACCACGGTTATATTTTCATCTCGATTTACGGAAAATGTTCCAACTACATCCGGTTCGCTTTCCTTATGACCAGATTCAGATTTCCCATAAATACTTCCTGCAGCAATTATCAAGATGACTGCTCCTGAGATCACTGCAATTATCTTTTTCTTCATATTTTCATTAATTTCCTTTTAATTGTTTTACTGCGTAATTGATTACTTCTTCCGGTGTAGGTCTGTCTCCTTTAAGTTTTACCTTCTTCCATTCTGCCTGTACAGCCGGATCTGGATCATCAAATCCAGCATCAATCGCTATCTGCATTTCCCGACGCACCTCTTCTGGTGTCGTATTGTACTTTTCTGCAATTTTCTCATAAATATTTTTTTCTCTCATTTACCCGCCCTCCGGTTTTAAAGAATTATTTATAGATCTTTAGAACTACTATATCATGATTATCACTATGAAAAAAGATTTTTTCACAAACGAATCCATAAAAAGGAATAAAAAAAGAAGAGCTTAATGCCCTTCGATTTCAATGCCTATTTCATTAGTCTACCAAAGCTCTGACCGCATTTAAAATTCTTTTCTGCTCGTCCTTTGGCAATTTTTCTATCATATCAGATAATTCATTAGTAACACCTGTGACAGAATGTGTCACAACATCTATCAGTAGCGCATCAGCCGATACATCAAGTGCATTGGCAATTGCTACAAAGGTATCCAACTTTGTTACTTTCAGTCCTCTTTCTATCACACTGACATGTGTTGTACTTAAATTTACCAGCGCCGCCAGTTCTTCCTGTGTAAGATTTTTTACTTCTCTTGCTGCTTTGATTCGCTGACCAACCGCTTTTAAATCCATCGTAGCACCTCCTTCAGAACGATAATTCGGTCTAAAATTAGTATACTGATGGATAATTGAAAGATACAGAATCCACAAATCAAGTTATAGTTCTATAGAACTAGTTTTCATTTTTTTACATGCAACACATCAAAAAGCTACCAGAAGAATTAGTATCCCCTGGTAGCTCCATTAAAATTTATCATTTGTTAATGTGCAACACTCATGCTCTCATCAATCCATTTCTGCACCATTTGAACACTCACATTAAGATAGTGGGCTATTTTATCAACTTTCATTCCATCCGCAGCCATGGATAATGCTGAGGCTTTTGCTTTTTTCAGCTCACCACTTTCAATACCTTCACTATAAATCTGTTCCATCTCACGGCACATGAATTCCACCCCTTTCTGTGTTTCCTTCAATTCGTATACTCTGTCAGCAAGTATCTTACTGTGCATATCTTCTGCATTCTTACAGTGAAGATCATGCATCAGTCTGCCTAATTCTGTATCCTCTTGTTTCTTAGAATTTACATAGATAATATGAGCTTCATCATTGAAATTCTCACTGACTTCTTCGATTTTCCTGTCTATATGATAAATCGGAAGTCCATATCCAAGTGCATCGTCTCTGGTGATAAAAATCACGTAGCTTTCCGGAAGGTCATCAAAATCCTGTCCTGGATTTAATGTGTTCATATCCATCAGACCACTATGATACCTTGCTCTTTTTGGAAATGCCCCTTCGTTGTCCTGTTGGATTTCTACATCCATCTGCTTGCCTTCAGAATCTCTGGCAACACAGTCCAAAATAGCTGAACGCCCCTGCAAATTCTTATAGTCTTTCTGCAGAACTTGATCAATCACTTTCAGATCCTTTTTATTCATAATTACCTGCAGAACATATTCTGTACATTCCCGTTTCTTGAATACATTCCGCATAAACACATCGCTCATGATGGTAAGGTCTTTTAAGATACCCTTGTATCTTTCGTAACGTGTTTCCAATTCTTCTGTTTTCACGATTTCTTCTTTCGCCACGTCCATTCTCGCCTCCATTCTTTGCTATATCAGGATAGGTTCCTAAATGTCTCCTATCCCAATTTCATCTTAACATCAAAATCAGCTTTTCACAAGCCACTATTTTATCCTACACCACTTGAAAACAATAATTTCCAATCAGCTTCGTCCAACTATTATATTTATTCTTTTCACACACCTTTCGGCAAATTTCATTTTCCATCAATACACAGAACATCTTATCATAATCAAATGCCCAAACAGCACCATTCACATGGTTTTCCACTGCTTTCTGATCTATGCTCTTTAAGCGTGTGACCACTTTTTCAATTTCTCTATTTCCCAAGTTACCGATATTTTTGCAGATAAACCGAAAGAAATTCAACGTTGCATATTCGTCATGCCAATGGAACTCTTCTGGATTATTTTTAATTTTACTGGCTCGCTGCTGTTCTTTGATTATCTGATCAGCTACACCTTTCATCGAATCTTCGTATCTCATATTACTCACCTACTCTTCCTCAACGCCCAGTGACGGTTTAAATCTTTTATCCTTTGCCTGCGGTACCACGATCTCATAAAAATAAAATCCTAAATACCCAAGTGCCTGCTTCTTCATTTTATAAAAAGAAGTCCTGCCTATTCCTAACTCCTGCTGTACTTCCACATCTGTCTTATTATAATGACTGCAAAAACAGGAATGAAGGATCTCACTGAGCGTCACACCATTCGGTGCATAGAACTTCACCAGTGTCATTCCACGATAGATCATATCTGACAAACCATAAATGATCATCAGGTTATTCATTTCCCGATGCATCTTTGGCACATTCAGCTGATTGTTATAAATGCTCAGATAACTCAACGCATATGCCATATCTTCGTTGATCTTCTCCTGGCACTCCATATCCAGTTCTTCTAACACAATCTGATTTTCCAAAATCAATTTCTGATAGCTTGTCATCAGTTCTTTAATATCAGTATAATGTCTTTCGATTGTAACTTCCAGATAATCCTGTGCATGGCTTGCCATCTGGAAGGTAATTTCTTTCATTGATTTAATTGCATAATCTTTGTCTGTCATCAGTTTCAAAATCTCCTTATCATCATCACACTAACTGGCGGTCTTTCAGACCAGTTCGCTTTCCCCATGATTTTGATGGGAAGCAATTACTTACTACAATTTGCAGAATCGGATATCCAAAAGGCATTGTGAGAGTTGCCTTTGCTGACCGGAATCCATCTTCTTATGTAAAACCTGCAGGAATATAAAGGGAAAGTGACTATCCCTGCCGATTAATAATCCAAATAATATTGTCTATACCAATCTCTCCTTATGCTGTTTTTCTCTCCATAAACCATTTATCCACTTCGTAAAACAAGTGGCTTTCCTGCCCCTGTATTATACAGGTGTACATCATTCCTACACCGCCTGCCTTTCTGCTTGCGCATCGCTCGATTTTCAAAATTCTGTCAATACTATACTTTCTTCCATCCTCCCATGTAAAAAATAAGGGAACCAGCTGTCCGTCTTTCCGAAACTCTGCTACTACATCTACATATACTTTGTTCATGCCGACACCTCACTATAAAATCTCAATTGCTCTTGGCGATGCCGGGATTCTGCGGATATATCCATTTAACTCCAACTGCTTGATTCTGGAAAATGCTGATGATGTTGATTTCACCCCGATCAATTTTCCAAATTCCCGTATTGTCGGTGGATATCCATGTTCATTGGTATATCGTAAAATACACTGATAACTTTCTTCCTGTTTTCTGGTTAATGCTTTTTTCAAATCTATCCCTCCAATTACCCATGAAAATAACTGTGCGGATGGACCGTGTGCGTACCAGCGTCTAAGTGGGATAAGACTTTATCCTGATACATTGCCGCTCGCTGTATACTGAAATATCCAAACCGTCGTCTGATTTCATCTACAGTACGATCCAGCTTCTCTAACTTTTCCTTTTTCTCCTGATTTCCAAATAAATCCAACTGCACGGGAATATCATCTAACACAAGATCTGCAGCTCGGATCCCCAGGCTTCTAATGGGATGTTCCCATTTGTAATTATCTTTAAATAGCTGAAATGCTGCGCTTACAATCTCATCTGTAATATTCGTTGGCTGTCGTAAATGTATCTGTCTGGAAAAACTATACAATCCATTATCTCGAACTGTAATTTCTACTGTTTTGCATTTAAATCCATGCTTCCTCAATCGTGCAGCTACACTTTCTGCCAATGCTATTTGAATGATCCAGACATCCAAATCATTTTCCAGATCTCTCGGTGTTGTAGTGCTATTACCTATCGACTTTACTGGTGCTTCATATCCTTCCTTGCAAACCGGATCTTCATCCCAGCCATTTGCAAAAGCCCATAATACATTTCCTATTTTTCCAAAATGACTCTCTAACAACTTTTCGTCTGATTCCGCAAGTTGCCCGATTGTCCGGATTCCAAGTTTTTGCAATTTCTTATTTGTCTGTCTTCCGACATAAAGCAAATCTGACGCTGGAAGCTGCCATATCCTGTCTTTATAATTTTCTCGATTAAACTCTGTGATTGCATCTGGCTTTTTATAATCCGAGCCAAGTTTCGCATAAATCTTATTCCAGGAAATTCCAATACTTACCGTTACACCCAGTTCGTATTTAATCCGATGGCTGATTTCTCTTGCAATCATCATTCCGCTTCCTTTCAGATTTCCACTATCTGATACATCCAGCCAGGCTTCATCAATTCCATATGGCTCAATTTTGTCTGTATACTCTGAATAGATTTCTCTTGCCATCTGTGAAAATCTCAAATACAAGTCCATTCGTGGCGGCACAAAAATGATTTCCGGGCAAATCTGTTTTGCCTGCCATAATGCCATTCCAGTCTTTACACCTTTTCGCTTTGCAATATAATTTGCTGTCAGCACAATTCCATGTCTGGCTTCCGGATCACCGCCAACTGCAAGAGGCATTCCGGCAAATTCCGGATGATGCAGCATTTCCACACTTGCGTAAAAACAATTCATATCACTATGCAGGATTACACGCTCACTCAAAATTTCCACCTCCACTCATTTTAAAGATTTCTGTCTTATCAACTTCTGTACGCTTAGTATATACCTCCATTTTGGAGATAGTCAACTGACACTTTGGTTGTTTTTCTCCGTTGTGGAGATTTTTATTGATTTTCTTTTGTACATGGAGTATAATGCATATAAAAAATTCAAATAGAAACGAGGCGAACATATGCGTGCTTTCGGGGAAATATTAGCAGAAAACAGAAAAAAGAAAGGGTATTCCCAGTCAGATCTTGTGAAGTTACTCTCTCGTGAGGGTATTCAGGTCACTACAAAGGCTGTCTCCAAATGGGAGACGAATTCACGAGAACCAGCTTTGCACATTTTCCTGACTCTTTGCCAATTACTTGATGTTGAAGATATTTATGAAGCCTTCTTTGGAGAAAATCCATATAATGTTATGAGCGGTCTGAATGAAGAGGGAAAAAATAAAATTATTGAATTTGCAGATATTTTGAGAGCTTCCAAAATGTTCTCTCCTGCTCAATCAAAGATTCTTCCATTCAGACATCCTGTAGAAATCGCCTGGGAACCAGTTTCCGCTGGTACTGGAAATTATCTGCAAGACTCTGTAAGAGAAACTTACGATGTAGGCCATCTCGCTCCGGATCAGACCGACTTCGGTGTACGAATCTCCGGTGACAGTATGGAACCTCTTTATCATACCGGCGACGTTGCGTGGATTCAGAAAAAAGACTCTATCGCCAATGGTGAAATTGGAATCTTTTGTCTCAATGGCAATACTTATATCAAAGAGCTGCATGATGAACCAGACGGCGTGTTCCTGGTTTCCTTAAACGAAAAGTACCAACCTATTCAGGTATTAGAATCTGATTCTTTCAAGATTTTTGGAAAAGTTATCGGAAAATGCAAAGGCGCTGAAATTCCTGGTTTTCATTAGACATCAACAGCCGACCACTGGTTTGCTGAAAACTATACACAGAAAGAAGTGATCGAATGGCAATCAATAATACTCTTAAAGATATCCGGACAGAAAGAAATCTCATTCAAGAAGATTTAGCTGAAGCCACCGGCTCCTGCAGTCGTACCATCGGACGCATTGAACGTGGGGAACGAAATCCCTCGCTTGAAATGGCTATCCGGCTGGCTCATTATTTAAATATGAGTGTAGAAGAAATTTTCACATTGGATGATAATAATTCTTCTTATCAAAAAGCCGAGGAATAAAATCCCCGGCTTATTGCATTGTATTCAAGACTCTACAATATAATACTCACCTTGTATAGAATCACCAGTATATTCTAATAATCCTGTCCAATCTTTAAACTTAGTAATTCTGAGGCTTTCATCATGTATTTCTTTGGAAGCATTTACAAACCACACCAGATGAAATTTCTTAAGCTTTAAAAATTTATCCAAAGCGTCTTTTCGAATAATCAATCCTGCTTTTTGATTTGTCAAATCAGTATCAAATGCTATGAGCTCATTATTTACATCGTAATAATATCCATCATATTTGTTCTGTCTAAGCTCCAATGTGTTTATAAGTTCTGCACATGGATGGGAATACGAAAGTACCTCCTCCTTAGATGCATCAAATTCTTCCTCCCATAATAAATCTTGTGTAGCATTTAATATTCTTTCTAACTTTATTGTCACCGGTTCCTCTCTTTTATATGTTTTGGTTACAGTTGGAATATTAAATTCATCTATTTTTTTCTCTGATTCCTGTTCTGCCTTCACGTCCCCTTCTTCTCCAGAATAAGCTTTTAGCAATGCGTCTACCCAAGAAAATTGAGGTTCTTCGACTATACTTTCAACCAATTTTGTTTCTCCTGTTTCTAATTCCATGGTTTTCCACTGCCAGTCCAAAACAGATTTGCTTCCACTTGACCACGGATATTCTCTATTATACAGAGTATACGATTCTGGTATCTCGGCAATATCACTATTAATTAAATTAACCTTTTTATTTGCATATTCTTTTAATATAGTCAATTGCTGATCCGTAACAAAATATCCATATAACCAATTCCATATTAGCAGTTTATCAAATGCTAGGTCTTCTCTTCCAGTATCCGCATGTTTAGATAAAACAATCCATTGATTTCCTGCGTCATCAGTTAATAATAAATCATCTTTCTGATATTTCCAAAAAATAGAACTGGATTTCACCCATTTATCTTCATCAAATGTCATATCATCTTTAACATAATTTTTTTCTTGAATAGACTTTTTTATATGATTATCAACTTGTTGAAAATAAGGTGCATCATCACATGACAAATTGTATTCATTCAAAGTTGGATCAAAGTCTTTTACATACGGTTCCCACGGTCCATCATATAATACCCTTTCCTCTTCCATCGAAAAGCGATTCTTCATAGGATAATAATCTGATATTCGAGCTAATATGTTATACATAGTGATCCACTGATATTTCTTTCCAATACGTTCTGTCTTTAATACCCGGTGTCTGTCATACGAAAAACGTCCTACAAAGCTATCATAATCATCAAACAAATCACCTTTATAACCTAATTCATTGATAATATAGTACATGGCATAATTAAATATTTTATAGTCGTCTACTTCAAAATTTCGTAGTGCACTTTGAAAAACATATCTTCCAAAATCACCATACATCCCTATTCCTTCAAATTGCATAGAATGTTGAATAAAGAATAATCCCTTTTTAAAGTCCTTATCTTGATATTTTTGATCCTCTATATCGGGAATAGGCATTGATTTATAACTGGGTTTTATTTTTTCAATTTCATAATCTTTCTCCTCATCTGGATACTCTATCAAATACCTTTCAATTATAAGCCTTGCGTAATCCCTTAATAAAATATCCGGATACACCATATCCTTATCGAAAATATCTTTAAACACAAATTCAACCAACGATTTGAATATTTCCTTATTTTCGGAATTACGTTTCACACAAGTTCCAAATGCAATTCCGTATAATCTCTGAATTATATAAGGATCATTTACATCAGAAAACAAATTCAAGAGATACTCTGTATACTCAAAGTGATTTTTTAAAATTTCAATCATAGCTTTTGATGTTGTATCACGAAGCCAACGATTCGAAGATGTAAGTACCCATGAGAAAAGAATCAGTAGCAATCTAATTTGCTCTTTATCTGAAACTTCAAGGACTTCTCCTTTGTTATATATTTCAATCAGCTGCGCAATACGATCATCATCTGTAGTTTTTCCATTGATAAATATTGTCCAAAGATAGTCCCTTTTGGAAACGGAATACTGCTTCAATACTTTGTATAAATTATCCGCATTCAACAAATGGTTTTGTTTTACTGAATTATTAATAAAAGAATTCCATAAAACAGCAGGTTCTATAAAATATCTATTACAAAGTTCCAATAATTCCGAGATATTTAAATAAATCTCACTTCTCCATTCAAAAGATTCGATATATGCTCTAAATAAATCCATTCTATCTGATTCATCATCTATGACATCTATAATATCAATACATTCTTTTCTGAATTTCGTAGCATATAAAGCACAAACATGTACAAATAGATCTTTGCCTCCCCAATTTCTAACTTCTCCATTAGCAATATCCAATACATGTTCATGTACATACTTTTTAATTTCTTCTTCTGTCTGCAACATCGAAAGAATCGTCTTTGCAGAAAAATAATCATTCATTTGATCAAAGGAAAAATACACATACGTCTTTCCACCCGATTCATAATCATGAAGAATATTCTCTCGCAAAAGTTGCGTAATAAACGATCTGGGTGCCAACCCGAGTGTTGTCCAAATTTCCAATGATTCTATCTCGCTTTTTTCAAAATGTCTCCTCCCACTTGAAAGAGTCATTTTAGATATAGCTTCAATTACAGGAAAAACCAAATTTTCTGTCTCGTCATATCCTGCTGACTCGATTGCTTTTTTCAAATTCATATGCACTTTAATATTTGCATTTTTCAAAATTCTCTCATATAGTACAGGTAGTTCAGCTTCATCTCCTTGATATGTCTTACAATACAATGTTAAAAACAATGGATTATATATATCAGCCGTGAACATATGCAATGGAGTAAACGGTATTCCATAATAGGCAAGAAATTGCTTTGAAGCCTCAAATAGATTATCCCTGAATCCTCTATGTTCTATTTGTACAACATTATCTGATTCCAAGAATCGTTCAGGCAAAATTACATCTTGATATTCGCTTCTAAACGAAATAGCTAACCGTACATTATTTTTTTCACACACTTTTTTATATAATATTGGCAAAACAGATTTCCATAATTGTGGTTTCCAACCCTCATTCAATGCATCAATAAGAATTGGCACTGTTTTTCCATTTATTTCTCCAATTACATCTAAGATGTCTATGAGCTCTTCAAAATCAAGATTTAATCTCAAATTATTTTTCAACTGTTCAAATATATTGATATCTGAAAGGCAATCACTTCCAATAATTAATAACGCATCTTCATTTGCATCAAGTAATGAAATCGTTTCATTTGCGAAAAGCTGTGTTTTCCCCATACCAGCTTTTCCTTCAACTACCAAAAACTTTTTGTTAAGCAGATTACGTTCTATTTCTGGTAACTCTAACCAATAGAATAATTCCTTTAGTTGCTTCAATTTTTCAATATATATTTTTAATCTAGTCTCTTTATTTTTATCTCGGTTTTTAATTTTTTCATACTCATTTTGTGCATCCGCTAATTTTGCTTCTATTTCATTTATATCATTTTCAAATGCTGTAGATATCATCTCTTGCCATTTTTCAACATCGCAAATGCTCTCAGAATTTACATCTGGTATTGAGGTAACAAATTCAGAAAGCTTCTGAGCATATTTATACATGTCATCAAATTTCCATCGCAAAGAAGCAACTTCTTCAATGAGATTTCTTTTTTTCCCATTGTAATAGTCTAATGCATACCGATCTTGTAAAAAAATAGATAAATCTCTCGATGCCTCCGTATCCACATTAAACTCAGCATTAAAACGTTCCCCAAGAATGTCAACTGTTATAGAGGCTCTATTTACAAACCACTCATGTGAAATATTATGATCATCAAAGTAATATTTTCCTAAAAATGGGTATTTTCGAACCAAATCAAGTATCATTGTATCTGTGATCGGTTGTAATACAATATTTGCATCACTCAACATCTTCTCAATATCTTTATAACCATCACAAGTCGTCGTAAGTGCTTTATTACAAAATAAATAAATAACGTCAAGCCTTCCCTTATAGTGCTTAACTGCTTTTTCTGCCGATTCTTTGATTTGATTATAATCCGCATCCTTGTCAAAAAATTTTGCCTGGTACCCAATATATCTATCGTTTTCTTCATCTAATATAGGTTCCGATTCAATTCCAGGATTATTGGGATTGCTATGTACATATTTATGCTTTTTATTCTGAGAAAGAAATTCATATGTAAATAATTGCCTACTTAAATCTTCAAATTTATATCTGACACCCCTCGCATCGTTATTGCACGTAACGAATTGTTCCCACGTAATTTGTCCTGCTGCCAACTTCTCACCCTCTCCTCTTTTAAATTTATGTTTTATCTGTTCATTCAAAATTTTATTCGATCAATAATCTGCCTCTAAATTAGTTGAAATCTACATCTGCAAATCATATTTCTTCACACTTTTCACATTCCATCAATCAAATCATAACTCATATCCAGAAAATCCAGTGTCTTTGCTTCACTCACGCTTCCATCCAGCAGAATAGTAATCCAGTGCTGCTTATTCATGTGATATCCCGGCAAAAATCCATAAGTCTGAATAATCATGCCCGTTATTTCCGGATCACACTTTACATCCAAAACATCAACCGTACCATCTCCATCTAAGCCGAGCTTAGATTTCTCAACACGCATGAGCACTGCATACCATTTTCCATTTTTATGCCGAAGAACCGCACTATCTGGCGATTTGCTCCATAGATATTCTGGGAGTGTTCCATATTGCTTTTGCACATATTCAAAGATTTCTTCTTTACTCACACTCTGTTCAACTCCTGTTTTCTCTTATGTCCTGTTCTCAATCATACCACATTTCCAGCCTTCCTACTACTGCCCAAATCCTTTTGCAATTCTTTCTTTTTCCTGACTTTAGCTAATAGAGAGGTAAAACAGCAAGGACAGGAAGTGAGGATACACTTCCGGAAAATCTCAATTTAGGATACCCTGCCCTAAATTTAAAAAGCTGAAAGCAACTATACTACTGCCCTCTCAGAAAGGAGAAATTACCAATGGCTGAAAGAAAACGAAATAAAGAAATCCATTTTTATGTCACAGATGAAGAGCGGAAGCTGATCCGCAGGAAGATGATAGAATCAAAGACCAAAAACATGGGAGCTTATCTGCGGAAAATGGCAATCGATGGTTACATCGTCAACACCGATACCACTCCACTGAAGAAACAGTATGAGGAAATGCACAAGATTGGCATAAATATCAATCAGATTGCAAAAAAGGTAAATACCACCGGAGATCTATACCCAGAGGAAATGAAAGAATTGAAAGAGATGGTGAAAGAACTATGGCATATATTAAGATCTTCCCCATTAAAGTAACAGCCAAGAAAGCTCTGGACTACATCACGAATCCAGATAAAACAGATGAAAAACTGTTAGTTTCCAGTTTTGGCTGTTCCCCGGAAACTGCAGATCTTGAATTTTCTATGACAAGAGAAATGGCAAAAAAGAATGGAATGGACAAAGGTGATAACCTGGCATTTCATCTGATCCAGTCATTTAAACCTGGAGAAGTTGATGCCGAAACTGCCCATCGCTTGGGACAGCAATTTGCAGATGAAGCACTGAAAGGAAAATATGAATACGTGATCAGTACCCATGTTGACAAAAATCATATCCATAACCACATCATCTTTAATGCAGCAAGTTTTGTTGACCATCACAAGTATGTTTCCAATAAGCGGAGCTACCATAAAATCTGCCGGATCAGTAATCGCATTTGCCATGAAAATGGACTTGCCACCAGTATGCCAACCGTAGAAAAAGGTAAAGGCTATAAAGAGAACATGGAATATCATCGTGGCACCAGTTGGAAAGCCAAACTACGTGTTGCAGTTGATAAAGCGATCTGGTCTTCCATCAACTATGACGAATTTCTACAGAAAATGCAACTGTCAGGATATGAAATCCGGCAGGGAAAAAATCTTTCTTTCCGTGCACCAGAACAGAAAAATTTCACTTATATGAAATCACTGGGAAATTATTATACGGAAGAAAATGTCCGTGCCCGTCTGGAGAAAAACCGTTATAAAACAAAAGCACCGAAACATCTGTCCAGAGAGGCACGCCTCTATATCAATATCTCCACGTATGTCACAACCGGCAACCGGGAAGGATTTGAGCGATGGGCAAAACTCAATAATCTGAAAGAAGCCGCCCGCACGTTCAACTATCTTTCCGAAAATAATCTGCTTAACTATGACGACTTCCAGCAGCACATTTCTGATGTGGAAAATTCTATCAAAGCAGCAGATCAGAAGTTTGAAGAAATCAGTGCAGAATTGGGTACACAGAAACTTATCCAAAAGCACTGCGATTCTTACCGACTCTGTCGTAAAGTAATTGAAAATTGCAAATCTGCCCAAAATCCCAAAGCATACCGCACCAAGCATCAAGCGGAATACCAGCTCCATGATTCACTAAAAAAAGAGCTTCAAGATCTGGGCGTTACCAAAATCCCAACCTCTGAAAAAATCCAGAAGCGGATTGAAAGCCTTGAATCGGAACAGGCTGCTGTTATCTGCGAAAAGCAAGAATTACAGAAAAAACAGAAAACACTTGGAATCATTCAACAGAATTTTTCCGCACTGCTCAATGTTCCGGTAATGCAAATTCCAGTATCCAAAGCAGAAAAAATTCTATAAAAAATAGAGGTGCCAACATGGTACCTCCATTTATTCCTCGACTCTTCCTAATATTTTTTCTGTAATAACATACACTTTTCCAAGCATTCCTTGACTTTTTTTCTAGAATAATTTTCATTATTGCTATACTCTATCAGATACCAGTATATATCAGAATCAACATTTAAATATTCCTTAAAAGCTACTATTGCTTCCTCATACTGCCTCTGTTCCATAGAACAATAACCATATTGTAGTATTGCAAATCTTTTTTGCTGCCAGTCATCAGCTACAAAAATACTTATCAGCATCACACACAGCACTACTCCAATTATAGCTTTTACTTTCAAAGATGTCCGAGTTATCTGTTCTGACTTATCTTTAAATTTCCATTTTATCATTTCTCTCTACTCCTCGTATAATCACATTTTCATAATATTTTTCCTAAGTTTTTATATTTTTCTGTACAGATTTCTTCAACTTTGTAGATAGCGATATTCTACATATCAGGAAACTCTTTAATGTATAAATTCCTATCTTTTGTCTCACTTAGAGAATCCGATATAAAATGTATTGGAATCAAGAATTTCAACAGACTCCACTCTCTTCATCTCTAATTTTTGTTGCATTTACTGATTATTTTGTTATTTAATCATCGTACATACCAGTAACATCTTTTCTTTTTCGCATCCTCAAATTTAATTATGAATTTTCTTCATCGTTTTGTGCTGTTCCAAAAAGTTCATCGAACTTAGCTTCCAAAATTTCCTGCAAGGAACAGTCTTCTTCATCAAAATCATTATCAACATTCCTCTGTTTCTTTTCTTTTTCCTCATTATGACGTATAATATTCCTCATTGCTTCTGCAAATTCTTTATGTCTATCAGTCAATTTATTTTTCCTCCATATACTTATTAATTTTCCTCAGCCAGTTTAATCTGCGCTCTTCAACAATTATTAAACAAATGTATCTTTGCTCTCACGGATATCCCTGATGCAATAATCAGCTTTCTATTATTTTTTCCTGGTTTCTTGCATTGATCACCTGAATTATTCTATTGTTACCATGAGCTATGAAAACAAGTTCATCCATTGTATAATCGTCTCCCCGATATGCATATTCAATTTTTTGATACTCTGGTGGCACAATTACATTGCCATCATAATCAACAACTCCCATCAGATTGTCCTCTGTCCAAACAAAAGCAAATTGACCATTATAAACACAGGAAATTCTCACAAAGGATTCATAATTTGCAATAATTCTTATTTCTTCTTCGTTTTGTTCAAACGGAAGTAATTCAAACAAAACTGCTTTTCCATCGACTATTGCACTTCCTAAACACGTTACGTTTGGCAAATCTCCAATCATTTCTGCACCAGAAAAAATGACCTCATCGTCACGATTAATAATTTCCCATGTACCATCCTCTTCTTGAACTCTGCAATATAATCCTTGCATTTCAAATGTTAGTGATCCATCTTGATAATCTTTGGTTATTCTTTTTCCTTCTTCATTAATGTAATAAATTTTTCCCGATGTTTCTTGAACTCTTGCTGTTCCATCTACAAATTCAGCTGCTTCTACAAAAACAGGATCCGTCAAAAGGTTTCCATCTTTCTTGAGGTATCCGTATTTCCCGTTATTGCCGATGTATCTTGCAGCATTCTCCCAGGAAAAATAGAATTCATCCGTATACAGATACTTGAACGGCCCTACATCAATACCCGTGGGGGCATGGTATATAGTGCCAAATTGGGTATACTCAAATCTATTTTCTTCAGATGTATTCTTCGCACAATCTGTTTCATATGCAATTTGTTCGTTCATCTGGTTAATCGCTGGAACAGCACCTGTGGCAATATGTAGTGTATATTTCCATGCCAAGCACGCAACTATAATCCCAAAGATCACCAAAGCAACACTTAATATCTGGTTATTTGTAAAACAATTCTTCATCTTCTTAATCATTCAACCACCTCCATAAAATCAGGTCTATTATTCTCCATATATTTCTGAAGTATTTCACTTCTAACAGTGTCGTCCTCAACATCATGCCAAAGATCTGTATCAGCTGATTTTTCAACAATAAGTACACAAGTTTCATCCAAATCTATTGGTCTTAGTACCATTACATTATGCTCTTTATATTCTTCAGCAAAACAAATCACTGTAGCTTCTTCAGCACAAGTCAGCACAATCTTAAATACATTATCCTCATCCCAGTCCATAAGCTTAATCTCTGCCACTTCAAATATATCGGATACTCTTTTATCAGCATAAAAACTCTCATCAATACACTTTGATTCGATTACAGACCAGATTAACAATCCCAAAGCAATTGTGTCCATGTAAAATCCTATTCTACCAGCAAACGGAAGAGCGATTGGCATCGGAAGAACACCTATGCTATATGGAATCCCCCAAATCACCCTCATTGCTAACGTCCACCAGGCAGCTTTATACACGAGATAGTTTCTGTTAAAGACTACATTTTTACCTAAAAGTCGATATGACGCAATCAGAAACAAGAGCAATACTATAACAATAGCCACCCCAACTACCCAACCGCCATAATATAGTCCAGCAAGGAAGTAATTATTTCTATCAGCCAGAAAAGCTGTTACCGTACTATTAGAAATCAGTTCAGATGAATACCAAAATGCAGACGCTCCGGTAATGATTTGCTTTATATTATTCTGATAGACTCCCCAATCCTTGCCATATGAATACTGACCAAATGACATCCCCGTACGATAAAACACAGCTAATAAAACACACCAAAAGAATATATATAATCCTATCAGGGCAACTACATCGCCTATTTTATTGCATGTTGTGATATAACAACTCCATACATATTTTCTAACTGCAATAATTACAGTAATAATTTCAATAGCAGCCAACTCAATCAGCCATATGTTTGGTAACTTCATAAAAAGCAGATATGAGATCAGGGAAAGCATTAGTAGCTGCATAACACCTGATATTACTGCTTTCATGCTATAGCATTCTTCACGGATGCCTCTAAATATCGTCTGCGTCCACAATGGAAATACAATAAAGAGAATTGGATCAAACATATATTTTTTATTTATGTCAAGAAATCCTATCGTAATATAAGTAGAATCTGTAAACACAATAATATCTGTCCACATTTCAAATGCAAAAGCCATAAGACAAAGAAACGCTAAGATTCCCACCGCAAGCATGGATTTTCTCAATATGCACCATCTTTTGCCATCCCCAACAGGTATCTCTTCTATATAGTCCTCCAACTCATCGTCAAAAAGAATAGAAAACCAACTGCCATTTTCCTTTGGCTTAACCAAGGACCAGTAGAAGAAGGTTCCTAGCAGAGTTATAACTGCAAATATCAAAAAACTATATGCTCCAGTTTCTTCATCATAACTTGCCATATATGTGAATGTGCGAAGCCAGATAAACGTAAGCCAACATACTACAGATAACAGAACCGATATTTTGTATCCTTTTTTACTCTTAATCATGTGTCTATCCTTCGTCCTTTCTGAAATTGGTGACCGGACTATAGCCGGTCACCAGAAATCAATATTTGTGTTTAAGCGTTCTCAGTCTGAGCGTTTATCGGGGAAAATTCTACACGATAATGCATAGCCTCAACCTTGTTTCTGACCTTATGTAGCGAACCATGTGCAACATCGGTAAAGACTTTTGTTCCCCCTTGAGTTCCATCCAGTTAATTCACGTACTGCCTTGATGGCCTTAACTTTTTGCGGTTCGGAATTTGTCAACCGCACTTCATATCCTTTTTCAGATAAAACATGGTTAACAGCACCTCTCTTTCACGATGGTTCGTTTCTAGGAACACCATTATCTTAGCAATTCCTATTACATTGCTCATTTTCACATCAGAAAAATAAGTTAGCTATTCACTATCCACACAATCGGTAGATGCGATAATCCTCACTGCATTCAACACAAGCTCCCATATTGAGCAGCAGTCCAGCTACAATTGATCTATGACATATCCCTTCTTCATCATCAGGGCAAAAGCATACAAGCCGTATGTTCTTATCTTCACTAACCGCCACAAGTGCTCTAAGTTGCTTCATAGCAGCTTCACTGGACTGGATATCATTCAGAAATTTCTGGACATAGCATCTTTTAAAAGATTGTTCGTTCCACTGACCGGAATGAACCATACTTCTATACTCTTTAAACAGGCTTTCTTTTGGCGCCAATTCCGGAACATGAAAGACATTATCAAAATCCTCAAACAGACTTCTCAACTCATCGACTGCAAAGCATATAACCCAAACTTCATCAAACTCTGCCGGATTGGTTTTAAAAATATTACCAATGGAAATCATACATATCCTCCTTTCAGGCTGCCTCTCGGAAAGATTCTTTTCTTTCCGGAAGGGCATACCAATTCTGTGTATTATCATCTGCCAAAGCGTAGATAGACACTAAAGAACGCTTCATATTCAGCAGGTCTTCCGTGAAGAGAATGGTGTCTTCCTGACTCCACATTCCATTTGCTCTTAAATACTCCGCAATCTTGATGTTGTGATCACGAGATTCACCGCAGATAATCATCTGAGGATATGAAGCATCCCCATGATAATTGGAATTGAGATATGTCTCATTGTGGATCAGATTATAGTAACGTTCGATCTTGCTCATCAGCTTCTCATAAGAATCCGGAGTATCACGAACCACTTCATAAGCCAGAACAGAGGTGTCATCAATCTTTACGGTTGCGGCGGTTCTGATCATACAACTGCTTCCTGCCTGCTCAAGATCTGTAGCACGCATGGTCTCCATGATACCGAAGCGCTGCATCTGCGTATTACTCATCAGAAGGTTGAGAATAATCTGATTACCAACCAGGATTCTCTTTACATCACAGGCAGTATCATCAGGCATCCCCTTCTCTCTTCTCTTTGAAAAAGACACGTAACGGTTGCCCATATGGAAGTTCACACCTCGTTCCAGCGCAAGCTGATATCCAAAATAGTCAAGCTCATAATACTTGGGTCCATGTTCTGCACCAGTTGACACCATCTCGTTCTCCTGGATCACACGGTACTTCATCAGTTTAAGAATGCGCTTTCTCAGCTTAGGGCGATCTGTATCATAACCTCTCAAAGTAATATACTCAAAAATCTGGAGAGAATTGAGATACTTAGAACAAGCAACTTGCTCCACAATTGCATAATCAATGCTGTCAAGAAGCTCACGAAGTTCATCTACGCTTGTCATGCAGTACTGTACACGTGAATGTTCAATATGTTCAACATCTCTTGCCGCAAAAATCGGGGTCTCCGGCACTGTATACGCTGCCAGTTCTGCAGTCATTCTTTCATAGGTTTTAGGATCATTCCACTTTGTATAATTCATCATATCTTTTCCCCTTTCTTACAGGTCATTCTGAAGCATTGTAATCAGCTTATGTTCCAGGTTGTCCTGCTCCAGATTTGCACAATAGTATTCACAAAAGTACTCAACCGTCTCCATCTGCTCTGTAGTCAGATAGTTCTGCACAAGCAGCAATCTGTTAGGTACAATACCGTACTCACGGCCGATACGAGCTAGCTTATCATAGTCACGGAACTGCTTTCCGGACTTGATTTCGATCACGTATACAAGAGCCTCTGTAACGTTTTCGATGATCAGATCAAATTCGTTCTTCAATTTTCCATCAACGGTTGCCACTTTCGTATTCGCATAGAGCTTGAACTGCTTACCATACTTCTTCTCCAGCTTAGTAAGCACGTCACCCACCACCTTGCGGATGGCGATCTCCATATACTGGCCATTGATAAACATCAGGGCCTTAGGGCTTAACACAAGCCGACCATGGATCATCTCGCAATCCTCACAATAGCGAACCTCAGCGATAACGCCATATAAATTCTGGCAAAGATCGATGATACCTGCCTTTCCTTCATTGGAAACACCTCTCAGGCTGAAGTGAAAATCTTCTCTTTTAGCGCCAAACAGAATACGCAGTTCGTTGAGAAAGCCTCTAATTTCAGCGTCCAGCTTGAGCATTCTAAGTGCGAGCCTCTCTACCGCAGGCGGAACAAGATCAGCCTGTTTGGAATACTCGATTTTGATGTTCTGACTGCTTTTTGTCAGTACGTTAGATACATTGGATACAACATTCATGTTTTCAGCAGATACCGGTCTTAATGCAGTTGCGTTGATCATACTTAAACCTCCCTGTATTCCAGAATCATCTGTCTGGTTTCCTTTTTCTTATGGTTGCGATTGTACACAGTCTTTAAACTCATATACGTTGTGGGACGGACCCAGATGTCACCCTTTTCTAAGGCCATCTTACGTTCTATTCCACGACTAGTTTTGAGCTGTGTAATCTTGGTTTTCTGAATTGGATTTCTCATCTTGGTTATCTTCCTCACTTTCTATGTAGATTTTAAAACAACTGCATTTTTCTCTCAGTTCCGTATCGGAAACAAAAGTTATCAAAAAAGAAAATCCAGAATACAGGTTTTTAACTCTGTACTCTGGATTGATTTCTATGCCCACGGCAGCATTCTCTGCTCGTCAATGCTATTTAACTGTTGTATCCTAAGCGCCGAACTCGGATGTGTATCATATAATACGGATAAAAAGGTCTGGCCTGATGCTCCTGTATCTGGTGCAAAGCGTTCCAGGAATCTTCTAAGATAGAATGCATACCCCATGTCTGCTGCAAAACGATCAGCCATAAATTCGCTTCTACGCCCAAGTGCAGAAATCACCAATCTGCTCACCTGGAGAACGATAGTCTTTGCTGCTTCCATTACAAACCGAATCAAGCCGGAAATCTTGCTTGTAATAAAGTAGGATGCAAACGAAAATCGAAACAAGCCCATCATACAGCAGATTACCATAATGATGTAAACACAGGCAATCAATGCAAACTGATAAAAAGCAAGGACAGCTATGATTCCAAGACAGTTTACGATAAGTACCATGTTTAGCACACTGTCCCCATTCGTAAGGTGACCAAGCTCATGAGCAATGATGGCTTCTACGGTCCTATTGTCCAGATTTAAGGCTCCTTCTGTCACGCCTATACTTCTAGCACCAAAACAGTAAGCATTCATTTCATCTCCTGGAATCAGGCACACCTTTATGTTATTAGGAAGGTTATGGCCCTCAGCTGCGACTTTCTCCCTAACTCTCTGATAACAATTATCCAGCTTCGCATGCTTAACTCCCAAAGATGGGTCGCATGGAATCACTCTGTATTTTACCCGGGCGATATGCTCACCAATTCCCAAAGCATAGATAATTGCCGCCAGAGCAATAAATACACCTCCGAAAGCGAAACACAGCAGGTCAATCACCAGCAATACTGCCGATATAATGTATCCTCTTCGCTTCATCTTAATCACCTCACATTCAAAATTTATCTCCTATGGTTACGGAAGAAAAACGGAGAATAGCCAGCTAATGAAACAATACAGTCACCCGGTAATGCAATCTTGTAAAAATCCGCATCTTGGATCACGCTACGTTCTCTTAACTCTGGTTTTCCACCGCCATAGCCTATTACTGACACCAGATTTTTTCCGTATCGGTTACTCAACAACTGTCTGCTCTTGTAGTCACTGGTAAAGAAACAAAAAACATTCGGGAAAAGCCCCAGCATACAGCTAGCTTCACTCTCTGAATAATTTTTTTCCAGTAACTGTACTGACTGAACCGCTGCAATCAACCTAAAGCCGTTGCTTCTGCCGTAGGCTAAGGCTGACTGAAGATATTGTAAATGGCCAAGAAGGCTAAATTCATCCAGGAAGAACCAGACCTTCTGATCATTTTCCTCAAGACTCTGTTTGATCATCTGGTCGAGGATCATATCAAAGAAAACGATACTTGACTCTGTGCTCTCTGCGTAATTGAAAAGCAGAAATACCTTCTTACCTTCTCTTAATGCTTGTCTCACAGAGAATGTTCCCGGCTTTACAAAAGCACCTCCCTGAAATGTTTCCTTTAACACGGTTCGCAGCTCGCCGAGCACACCAAGAGCCTGCGCAGTGCCACCTTCTCCCAGGTAATCCGATAAATGATGCAGTCTAGTCACCTCTTTGATCAGGGTTAATAAACCTTTTCTAGTTTTATCATTCACCACAGAATCCTTAAGTGTGACTGTGTTAAAAAATCCGATCAGAGTACTGTTAGTAGGCTTCTTTCCGGTCTGTAGCTCATAATTTTCATACAAATACATCGTCAAGGACTTGAACATATCCTTTGGTGCATTGGTAAAAAAAGGCTGTACTGTATTCTTATGTTTGGAGAACATGACATCACAAAGCTCAACCAGTGTCTTCTCCGGATCATTTGAAGCTTCCATCTCTGCAAAAATATTCCAGATACACTCTGGTTTGCATGCATTATATTCGAGAAGAAGATCTCCGTTTTCCGGATGATAGAATCCATCAATCATCTCTCTCTTGGTTGCAAAGATCACTGCAGCATCCTGCGCTCTCATGTCACTAAAAATTCGTGGCATAATTGCATTGCGCAGTAAATAGGACTTACCACTTGATACCTGTCCAATCAACAGTGTTGGTTTTTCAAGAATAGAATCATCTATCATGAAACCTGGTGCTAACTGAATCACTGGTGCTTTACTGTTTTTCTCCACATTAGGTCTTTCCAGTAAGGTAATTTCACTACTTTGCATCTGTAACATACCGTATCCTCCCTTAATCCATCTTCATTATCATAAGTATTTTCTTGGCCATTTCCGGGGATGTATCCGTGGCATATATTCTATGCCCGTCCCATGATCCACGACTATCATTGCATTCTGTACAAAATTTAATGCCCACACCACTCCAGTGAACAAGGTTTCTGGTATAGTCATCCAACAGGTAAGCAATCTTCTCTCTGCATAAAGGCATCTTGACGCTCCCATAGGGAATGAAATGACAACAGCACTCTGGCAACCATGGCAGCCAAAATCTTAGCCACTCTTTTTTCTCTTTGATCGCATATTCATTATCCAGCACTGAACTTAAAATATGTACATCCACATCCAACTCAAAGATAAGACGTACTGCATCAATCAGATTTAACTCTGGCTTTCTGGAAAGAAAGAACCCTTCAGAGGACACATCTCTATAAAATGCGTCCTCCCACCTTGCCAGGACTCCATCCATGTCAACATACAGAACTTTATTCTCCAAGCCCGTCATCATCTCCTCCACTACCTCCTTCGCCAGAGTTATCTTCTCCAGCACCTTCACTTGCTCCTTCTGATTCACCGGAAGATACTTCGGCACTTGCAGGCGCTTCACTTTCAGTGATTCCGGCATCCAAAAAGGACGTATCAAAATCAGTATGCTCCCATCCGCTACCAAGTCTGTCATCGACATCATCTTCTGCACCACATAAGTCATTAGCAATATCTATTTGTCCATCCGTCATGCCAGCATTCTGCGATGAATCAACCGTCTGATCCGCCTGATTGGCGGTATCATTCCAAGACTGCTGCATTTCATGACTAGCATTCTGAAAAGAAATATGCTGCTCATCAATGGCACCGGTAGTGTTATCCTGAACTCCTACATTGATCATTGTTGCATCCGGTCGTTCACCGACACTGTTAAAATTGGAAACATTCATAGAAACCGTGTTGTTCGGATTTGCTGCAAGATTGGCAACATTTCTCTCCACATTCGCTTGATCCTTCTGATTGACATTCGCAGCCTGCGCATCAAGATTTGTTGGGTCGTTTCGGCCACCAAAGCGATCAGCAATAAGGTGTCCGCCCTGATCTCCTGCCTGACGATCTGCGCCTCCCGCACTTCTCTGTGCACCAAGATCTCTTTCACTGGTAGAGCCATTTGCTATGATTCCTGAAGCACTCTTGCCAGTAGCATTATGTGAGTAAATGTATTCTCCAGGAGTTCCACTATAGTCCATACTCATTTTCTTTCCTCCTTATCTTCGTAAGTCAACATAACCCTCAAAGGTATCTGCCTGAACCAAACAGATTCCTTTCTGCATATCATGTATTTCCTCTTTACGATACTGAGCTTCCCATACTGGAACATGCTGCACGTAGTGGTCCACTCGATTAGTGTCCAGAAGCCGGTCCAGCACTCGGTTATTTGAAATCCTTCTGTCTCGATCGCAGGCATACGAATTTCGCACTACTGGAATCTGTCCAAATCTCTTCGACGAAATCTCCTCGCAACTTTCCATCCTTGAATGAGCTGTGTATATGTATCTTCGGAAATATTTATCTATCTGTTCACTCCAGTCAGCTGTATGTCCCGAGAAATAATCCTTCGCAAAGAAGTTAAAATTAATATCGGACGAGGAAACATTCAAAAGCCCAAGAAGCTCATTACCATATTTCTTGCATCCCTCCAACACCATCAGACTTACCTGCTTGCCGCTTCGTTTTGCTTCCAGAATGTCCCATCCAATCATCTCAAACAAAAGTTCTTTCATCTCTTCACTCATATCAGATTTGATGATGAAGCAAAGCCGATCCCCCTGCCCAAGCGTAGAAATAGATTTACTGCGATCCTTCTTCAAAGAAAAACTACGATCAAGGCGATTCAGAATCCTCTTCAAATGAATACGGCCACTAGAACAATCTGAATAATCTTCAAACCAATCTCTACATTCATCCTGTGTCATTTCGCCGTTAACAACTGCTGTATTCAGTGCTCTCTCAACAGCAGAGGCACGCAGGTACTTCTGTAGAAGTGCCTCATCGCTGGTATGATGGACCTCCCCAATTTCACTTTCAAGTTCTGTCAGGAAATCAATATACGCCATCACATCATCAGCTTTTTCCTGATCAACACGGCACCTTTTCAGGATTTCCACCATTCTTTCCTTCATATCGACATCACTGCCTGAAAAAGCAGGGAAGTACCGATGTGCATAAGAGGGCAGATAACCTTTATTTCTTGAATCAGATTCAACAATCTGAGAAACAGCCGGAAGCATATCTTCGGAAGCAATTACCACCTGCACAAAATGCTGCTCAGCAGCCTTATACAGAAGGTTCTTAAAGACAATAGCCGTTACTGCTTCGTCATCTCCCGAGCACATCCAACCGCTGATGTCACGATTCATCAAACTCATGATTTCATTCATCCATTCTCATCCTTTCTAAAAACTATTATCTAACCGCACTATCAATATATCGAAACGCCAACATATCGTCCTTCGCATATCGGTAAAAACAGTTAACAATATTTCTAACATGTCATTTTTCTTATAAATTCCGGAGTACAATTACAGGAAAGTACCTCAGAACTACTTTCAAAAATTGATCGATCTAGAAGATGAACCATCCCCCAATGATATAGAGGATCTTTTCTGCAGATTGCATCAGTGACATCTATATAAAACCAACCACCGCAAAGAAATACCATATTCCATGCATGCCCTTCTCCATTCCGTGTTCCACGTATATACCTGCAGGGAATTCCTAACTCTTTAAAGATGGAACAGATTGCCAGAGATATGCCCATACAAACAGCCGTGTTATTTATGATTGCGCTATACGCGGTATATTCGAGTTTCGGAGAGTTTTCTATACGCCCATAGTGCCAGTTGTTTACACAATATCGGACAACCGCATATGCTTTTCTCCAATCCTCGATACCACTCAGCTTAGCCTGGCGAACTATCTCGTTGATCTTTTCTGTTATCTTTGCTTTTCGGTCTGTCCATTCCCTGTAGCTGCAGGAATATTGAAAATGAATGACCTGCGCCATATACCTGCATTCTTCCATTCGCTTTATTTCGGACGATAGTCCTGATACATAACAATTCAACAGCTGATGAGATTCCAGCAGGTTACTTTTCTTTCCCTGGATTTGCTCATGCAGGTGAGCCGGATACACAATAAGTAAATCTCTTCTGTGTAAGCTAGCCGCATAGATTGTCGCCTCTCGCAGTTCAGAAATCGATTCAATCCTCACTACCGACGAAGAAAGAGTATTTGTATATTCGACTTGAAGTATCAGTTTTGCCCACAACCCATAATCTTCGACTTGAAGCTGAAGTGTTTTGATACATAAAATCAATCGAGGGTCTGCCTCACACACTTCGTGAAGAACAGATCCCCCTCTGATAACCTCTGGCATCACGTTAACCGAAATACTCTGGTCACGTTTCGTTGCCATATGTTCTGCTAACACAGATGCCGCCGCTCTGAGTGTGTTACAAACCATATCATGCCTCCCTATACAAGAAAGTAATCAAGCAGAGCAAACACCAGCATGAAGATCATGTTGTTGAAAAGAAGTTTTCGGATCTCCACCACATCGAACTTTCCGTTCTTGATAAATGCGTTAGCAACAACTGCAACAACAAATAAGATCAGGCTGATCAGTGCAAAAATATAGGAATCGGCTGCCAGAGCAATAAAACCACGTTCAAGAATCTTGTTAATCATTTTCTCTTCCTCCATGTGTGAAAACATTTGTCATTTGGCCTGCAATTGCTTCCAATCTATCGGTTAGCCTTTCAAAATCGTGGAAAGCAAAATGCACATCTGTATTTAACTGTGCATGCAACTGAGGCATGCTCAGCTCTGTCCGTATTGAAGGATGTTCTTTCAGCCCGAAGGCTGTCACCAGAATCAATACAGCCAGTATCGTAGCAATTCTTGCTGTTTTAGCCGTCTTCCTTGTCCAGCGAATCAGATATCTTAGCAGGAGATTAATCGGCTGATATCTTGATGTGTTCTCTTTGACGATATATCTTTCCTCGTCGAAATCTCCTGCATAACATTTTTCACGGAACTTTTCGTCATAGCAGCTCTCGCAAACAAACAGCATACTGTCAACATTGCCATTCTGGTATTGAATGTAATAACCTTTCTGTGTAAAACACCCACATCCCGGTTGCTTGCATTCCTTCATTGTGTTTAGTGCTACCCTCTTGGCAATGTATCTGCTCATGTAAGAATCACTCCAATCTCGTCAATCTGACTATGTTTATCTTTAACTGCAATCTGAATCTCGCTGTTACCTCCGACGATCATATAAATAATATCCATAAGCATGTCATCCAGAGTCTTGTTGTCCAGAAGATTAAAATCCGGAGATCCACTTGGACTTGTTCTATAAAGGCCTACAATAGCAATTCCTTCTGCTCTGGAAATCTTTCTCAGATTCATAACATCATCCTTGGTAAAAAAATTGGCGGTTCCTTTGCCTGCCTGAACGCTATCAATCATTTTTTCCACTACAATCTTATAGCCAGCATCAGTAACCTCCTTTTTTCCCATAAGATAGACAGCATGAAAGCCTGGTTTTCTGCCTTCCGGAGCGATCTGTTCAATAGCATTCGTGCTCAGTTCAACTACCTTTGTTGCGAGTGGGTAGTCTCTATTGCCGCTTGTTTCATAACACTCCTCACAGACAAATCTGGTCATATTGCTATCACGGAGCATATAACCATTCTGTGAAAAACAGTGACAGAAAGTGCATTCCTGATGCTCCGGTAAACGTGTAATCATCGCGATTTTTCTACTCATCTCTTATTCCTTTCTTTCAATAAACTCTTATCTGCTGTTTACAAAATGATTATATGAAAATACGTTTTCTCCCTCATTGGTATATCGGAAGAAAAGGTTATACTATTTCATTGTTTCTGTATTTATTCGTTTCCAATCCCATCTGTATTTGCATCTGACATAGCTCCTGCATCCATATCCTGTGTACTAATAGCGTCCTGCTCTGCATCTAAAAAGGATTCATCGAAATCGCTTCTGTTCTCCATTGGCTCTTTTCCTTTCTCCATCTGCATGTCTTCTTGCTGAACCGCACTATCCTTCGATTCAGATTTTTCTTCCGTTTGTTCAATTACCGCCGGAAATTTTGCATCTCGATTGATTACTGCACCATTTTGGTAACCACCATCTGTCACAACCTGAATTGCTCCACCCTCACGCGATTGCTGCTCTGGATCCATCATAGAAAACTTGCTCTGTGGGGCAATTTCTCCAATTATCAGATTCTGATCTCTTCCAAGCTCTACGGTAGTCTCAAATTCTGCAGTATTTGTATACGGCAATGCTCCATTGTTGATTCTGTCAGCAGGAGTGTTTCCTAATGATTCTTTTGATACAAATACTCCGGAGCTTTTCTCTATGCCATGCGTTGTAACAAAACGTTCTCCTGCATGAGCATGACGAACTTCCATTCTGCTATTGGATGAAAAAGAATTCTTAAGATCACTACGAGCCTCCTGACTAATCCCTCTAGAATCCATCAGCTTATTGAAACCAGCATTACTCAACTTTGCACTTTGATCAGTCACCCCCGGCTGCTTGTAGCGGCTGGCTGCAGTATTGTTATGAAATTGCTCAATATTCTGGCGAATATACTCGCTTCTATCCATATGTTTATCCTCACAAATTAATACATCACCATTAAGCAACACAAGTTGGCTCTACCCAAACGACAAAGGTAGGAATCTGATCCTCATTTACTATATTTTCCATCGCTTCTTTGATTTCTAATTGATTTAATAAAGCTGATTTCCAATTGGCCTTGATAGTATCTCCATCTATCGTAAGCAATTCAAAACATGAGTTTACCATTACAGATTCCGCAAAATCTAATTTTATAAAACGTGAAAATGCATAAGCGGATGCGAAAAATTGTACTGCTATTTTGGGATCGTCCTCACAGAATTTCCTCACTATATCTATCGGACTATCTGCCATATCAATCTCACATACAACAGTTATTCCTAGAAGATTCTCGAATACTACTTTTGTACCTACACCACCATTAAAGAATGTCATGAGTTTGTCGCACCAACTTTGATTTACATATCTCTTCAGTTTTTCATGATTCAAAATAATAGGATTACACTTTAAAACGTTAATTACTCTATTTTTCTGCTCCTGAGAGTTTTTAAGAGCGTCTTTAGAGATTCCCATAATTGCAGACGAACAATGACCAATCTCAATAGACTCCTCAGTGACATTCTGTAGGGAAAGCGTTTCAATTACATTAGTCAAAAAGTCGGCAGGAGTCTCTCTCCTTGTGTTGTCCCAGCTAGGATGACCATCAATATATACATGCGGATGCGCAAGCTGATTACCGATGCTTTCCTGATAATATCTGCACTGAGACTGATAGATTGGTGTAAAATGCACATTTCCTCTTTTTTTATAGAAAGTATTTCTCGGAAACTGTACATAAACATTGCCAGCTCGATCAGATCCCCTTAGTGGGTATCCGCCGAATGCCATAATGATGAAATTTCCGTCAGCAGAATAATATGTATTAGCCGTCAAACTTTCACCTAAGCAGTCAGTTACGATGCTCGCTGCAATCTCAGCAATAATCAAATTGTCATCTTTCATCTTTTTTCATTCTCCTTTTCTTGCAAATTTGCTATACTCCTGCGCTCTTTTGTAAAAGCTAGTATCTGATAGGCCTTAACGTTTCTTATATTTATTACAAATCAAAGGAGAGGGACCTCCTTTCTGACCTCTCCCCTTCATTATTCATCTCTTCTTTCTATTACGCCTCCTTATCCGTAAAGCACAGTTTCACAAGATAATCATGCTCTTCGCCCTCAACGAGATAAATATGCTCTTTCGGGAGCTGCCAAAGAACAGGATCCACACCACAACCTTCCGGTACTTCGATTTTGGCATAGGCATCGGTACTTCTGTAGGCTACAGGAATATTCAAACTCCATTCCAAATCAAGTCTATATAAAGGAATATCTTCCGAAAAAACTGCATTCATCTTCTCCCATAGTTCATGCTTCGGATGTGTTCTGTCAAATTCAATGCAATGAATCCCTTCGTTTTCTGCTAATACGTCAAACAACTCACTCTTGATTTCAGATGGAAGTTTTCCGTACTTAAAAGTTCTGAGTGCTGCCTTGTCACGAACAAATCCATTTCCAACTGAATTCAAGATGTACTTCCATGCGGTCTTCACATCTTCACTCTTTCCAAGCAGATACTTCAAAGCAAGATCCATAGTCATACCAGCAATCTGGGCCGAAAATCCCATAACCTGCGCCTGCGTTTCATCAGGAATATCACTGCAGCTTCTGCGCTCTTCCAGCGTCTGACGATAACCATTTCCCCAGACATACTCAAGATCCACGACTGAATCAGCCGGAAAGCTTACTACATTTCCTGTAAACTGATCGCCGATGGTTCCTGTTCCACAGGTAATATGCGGAATATGATACAACTTGCAGCCACGATCAATATAGTGACGAACTGCAGCACTATCTACAGGTGAAAGCACCAAATCGAACTGTTCAAAAAATCCCCAACCCAGATCACAGATATTCGCATTGATACCAGTTACATTAATTGAGAAACAACTTTTTTCAGCCGCAGCTTTAGCAAGCTCCAGTGCTTTAGGGCGTCTCAGCGAGGTCTCATTAACCATGCTGGATCTAGGCAAATTCCAATACTCGTAGGCATCCATATCCACAATCGTAATATCGCTTACACCGCTGTTCATTGCATACTCAACAAGAAGATTACCAATAGTACCGGCACCAACAATCAGAACCTTCTTTCCTGCCAGTTCCTGAATCGAATGCAGAAATCTTTTATCAAGCTCTGCCTTTTGAGTTTCCGTATAATTACGTGTCGTATGAAATACAGACTTTTTTGCCTTCTTTCCTGCCACAAAATATTCTTCATCATTCTGAGTCACACACTTTGCAAACATATGCTCACAGACTGCCGCATCAGCAACGAACATATTGCACTCGTAAAACTTAAAATCCATATCCTTAAAGATGGCTTTCCAAGTTCCGTAGCGTGGAGAAACTACCATATAGACACTGTTGTCTCTGGACTGACGCATCATCTCATGATCAACCCCTGACCAAAATGCCTGATACTGAGCATGGGAATGGATGTTTCCGATGATATGCATATCCGGACAGTTCTTTTTAACATACTTCACTGCATTCATCAGGTAATCTGTTGTAAACTCAAATGTACTCGATGTACCAATTCTTTCCTCTTCATACAGGTCACAAACATGGGCAGTATATTTACCTGTAACGACATCTTGTGAAATATTACCAAGAAGAATTCCGCCACATTCATGCATTGGATCGCGGTAGATCATGCCGTTAATCTTACCAATTGCTAATTTATCAATAATAATGTCAGCCTTCTGACCTGACATAGTGTTCTGATTCATATCTCTTTTCATTCAAACTCCTCCCTTAGGCTGCATTCATGAGCATTGTAATCTTACTGCACCAACGTTTATTAACATAGCTCTCAAGTTTTCTGCGATCAGAAATAATTGGCTTGCACTTTAAAGTTCTGATTACTTTCTTCTGCTGTGCCTGTGCATTCTTGAGGGCTTCCATCTTTACCCCCATGATACCGGATGCACAAAGACCGACTGTGACAGAATCTTTTGTGACGTTCTGAAGAGAAAGGGTTTCAATGATATTAGCGATAAAGTCTACCGGTCTCTCTCTCTTACTGTTGTCCCAACAAGGATGTCCATCATTGTACACATGCGGATGTGCAAACTGATTTCCCATACTTTCCTGATAATATCTACACTGTGCCTGCTGAATCGGAGTGTAGTGTACGTTACCCCTTCTTACATAAAAAGTAGATCTAGGGAACTGTACATACACCTTACCAGTACGATTAGAATTTCTCAGTGGATAGCCATTGAACTCCATAATGATCGAATTGCCGTCAGCACTATAATATATATTGGAAGTAAGACCGGATCCAAGGCAATCAATCACAATACTTGCTGCAATCTTAGTAAGGTCCATTGTGTAATCTTTCATCATACTCTCATCCTCCTTCTTACGCTACGATACTAGATACGCTTACCACGAACTTAGGAACCTGACCTTCGCTCTCGATGTGTGCCATCTCTTCTTTGATCGCTGGCTGATTACACAGTGCAGTCTTCCAATCTGCACGAATCGAATCTCCCTCGATGCCAAGCAGTTCGAATGCTGACTTCGCCTCATCGATATGTCCGTCCATAAGCTGATCAATCGCCTTCTGGTTTGAAAATATCTGCGTAGCCGCAGTTGGATCCTCTTCATAAAACTTACGAATAATGCCCATAGGGCTGTCTGCTGTATCGATATCACAGTTAATGGTTACGCCTCTTACGGTCTCAAGTGTTGCTTTCATTGAGTTTCCTCCTCTTTTTTATCTATTGTTATCTATTGACTGCTTACATATCTGTTATATCAACTTCCGACAGCACCTTCCTTACGCCATCGGAAGAAAAAGAATTGTCATCTTTGTTCCTAGATAGCGATTACTTGACTGCAACGATACTAGACACGCTTACCACAAATGCTGGAACCTGACCCTCACTCTCGATGTGTGCCATCTCTTCCTTGATCGCCGGCTGATTACACAACGCTGTCTTCCAGTCTGCCTTGATAGAATCACCTTCGATACTGAGCAGTTCGAATGCTGACTTCGCCTCATCGATATGTCCATCCATAAGCTGATCAATCGCCTTCTGGTTCGAGAAAATCTGCGTTGCTGCAGTTGCATCCTCTTCATAAAACTTACGAATGATACCCATAGGGCTGTCTGCTGTATCGATATCACGGTTAATGGTTACGCCTGTTACGGTCTCAAGTGTTGCTTTCATTGAATTTCCTCCTCTTTCTTATCTGTTGTTGTCTCTCGACTACTTACATGTTTGTTATATCAAATACGGAAAAAGCTCTCATTTTGCTATCGGAAATAAAAGTTCTCAAAATATGCTTTTTTTGCAAATATCATCTCACACCACCTTATCTCCCTTATCGCCAGGGTAATACTTTATGTCAGACTGCTTCATACCACTGCTGTCATAAGCCTCAATACTGTCCATAGTTCCAGATACCTTGCCAGAATTACCGCAGTATGCACAGGTAAAGTGCCCCTTTCCGTCATAGCAGGTAATACGTCTACACTTACCACATCGAACGATATCCTTATTTCCACAGACAGGGCAGTGATACGTTCGCCCAACCTGAAGTCCGTTCGTCAGATTAATCTTTTTATATTCAGCTTTAGCACCATCTCTAGAACTATTCGCTACATCCACGTTGTAGTTTCGTTCTCCGCGAAGCATGGTGAGTTTTCCTTTCTCATGTCCCAAAAGGATATCAAAGGATTCTTTGGTTACGCTGCATCTTGCCGGAATTCGTTCCTCTGCCAGAGGCTCCTTTACTTTTTTGAAGATTTCCATCAATGTTCCCATTTACTTCACACTCCTTTGCTTTTCATAAGTCAATCATACTAAACTCTCTGATTTCACTCAGTTCGGTATCGGAAAGAATAGTTATCGATTTATACCAATCAACGATCTTCCTCTGATCGCTGATTAGTTTTTTTCGTTTGAGTTATCTCCTTATAGAATTCGTCATTGAAAGTGTCGAACCTCGTAGAGAATACAGGCCTCTGTCCACGGCGAAATACTACAATCTGTCCAACTGGAAGATATAGAATTTCGTCTAGCGGTACATTGAGCTTCAGGCTAAGTGATCTCGCTGTCTCATAGTTATTCCCACCGAAAAACACATAACTATCGCAATTGTCTATTAATTCGATTGCTTCAGCTTCACCATACATCCTTTTCAGCTGATATTCTGACTGCAAAAGAATTCCGAGAAAAGCAATTCCTTTCGCTCTACAGATACTTAATTTTTCCGGCATTTCGCTCACCTTTGCGCCGGTGGCAAAGTCATCAAAGATGATATCCACAGGTATAGGCAATACTCCCGTTTCGCTCTCATCAGCAATTGTGAATAACTCGGAAATTGCCTGTGATACAAAAATGTTGGCCAAGCCATGAAGCGCCTTTTTAACAGGACTTGTCGTAATAAAAAGAATGGATTTCTCGCTCGTAAACTTATTAAAATTAATGGACGGCTTGGTTCTCATACTGTTTCTAATGCTGGAAGTAAATGCTCTTAATGTTGGATTCATAGAAACGTAAATCGACTTTGCCGTTTTCGGAGCAGCTTCTTTGAAGGTCTTCCAGCATGTAATCGCATAACAATCAGGTGCCGCCTTTTCGATCTTCCTAAATACAGGATCAAGTGAAGTTGTAATGCCACATCCGGACTCCTCGATTTTCAAGCTAAAATGCAAATCTAGTACATCCGCAAAAGTTGGTTCATCCTTGGTCATCAATGTTTCTCCAGTCTCTGCACCTAACAACTGCTCAGAACTATCGTCCCAGAAAGGATCTGCTGTACTATGCTCTTTACGCTCATTTGCCATTACAATGCTATGGCATAAATCAGAAATATCTTCCTCTGATTTGATGTATGCCAGGGGATCATAACAGCAATTCCCTTTTTCTGGATTTGAGAAGTCGAGATCATAAACCTTAAAACCCGCCGTCTTATATAAAGGCATATATTTATCAGCCAAATCTCGCTTGGTAAGAATCACAATTTTATTATTTGGCTTTGTGACCCTCAGTGCTTCCATAAGAGCTGGTTCAACAAATGAAACTGTTTTCCCGCTTCCTGTCCCCCCAACGATAAGTACATTTCGATTCAGTCCTGTCTCCTTCGGATTTCCACTATAAATGCAATTGTTTCCAAGAATCATTCTCTCTGTACTACTCATCAGCATTCCTCCAACAATTTTCCAAAATCCACAATCTCGTCTATCAAGCCAAATTTCAGACTTTCCTCTGCGTCAAAGTAGTGATCATATCCTGTTGCTTTCTCCACATCTTCTTCTGTCTGTCCAGTATGTTTTGCCAAAATCTGGTTCATTTTACGTTTTGTTTCCAACAGGGATTCAGAGATAGATTTGATCGACGAACTATTTCCTCCAACACTATTTCCAATCAAAGGTTCATGAATCATTACTTCTCCATGGGGAAGTGTGTATCGCTGATTACCACAAGCAAGTAAAACCGCACCCATAGAATAGGCTCTGCCAATACAAAATGTACGAATAGGTGCTTTGCTCGCCTGAATAACATCGTAATATACCATTCCGGAATTAATGCAACCACCAGGTGTATTAATTAAAAGATCAATCGGTCTGCTTGGATCCTGCATATTCAAAATCATAATTTTTTTCACAAATTCACACGCAGATTCGGCATTAATTTCACCTTCAATGAATACTTTGCGATTAGACATGAGCTTTGCATCAGCTGAAACCTGAGAGATTCCATTAGAGCTCTTCTCAATAATATTCATTAAGCTGCACCTCCTTCCTGCTTTCCGTCAAATGGATTCACTTTGATTTCTTCAGAAACTACATCAATATCCCCATCAGACTCATCATCAGAGTCGTCTGTAATACCGAGTCGTGTTGCAAGATGAGCAATCATCGCTTCAATATCGGTTCCTTCCATATCTTCCCCAACAGCCTCAGTAATCATGGATCGAAGTTCAGCCTCCGGAGATTTCTCACACTTAGCGATAACCTCCTCAGCTGAGGAACCAGAGAAGATGATGTCGACAATGCCAGGTGCATAACGTTTAAACATTGCCGCAGTACAATGAATACTGTTCTTGATTACCTCATTGGAAGGCATCACATCTTCACAATCAATAAAGCTTTTGTAGCGAATCTCTCCATCACGGAAGTCAAGTTCAAAACAGCCGTTCTTCAACCCATAATTAGCACGACAGAGGAACTCTGCCATCTGCACCATCATATTGCTGTCAGTGTGATCAGCGCCAATCGGACACATACCATAGACAACAATTTCATCCTCATGAACATCCACTATATAATTAATCTTCTGAATCTTGCTCTTAACTCTAAGACCAAATTCAAACACTCCGGTGTTCTCATCAAAAGAGAAGTGCCAGTCATCATCAACGAGAAATTTCTTAACGAGATTTGCAAGTTCATTAGAGTATTCATATTTACGCATGGAATTTTCTCCTTTCATTCCTTACAACATTTTTTATCATTATTAACACATCGGTGTTTCACCCCGTAAACCTTTAGCCGTTTTGCGGTCGCTGTCAGCTGAACTCTACGCCCCAGCCACCAGGCGGTACGTTCATCTCTGAAGTACAGATATAGAATACAAAAATTTCAAAATATCCTCAGTTTCGTATCGGAAAAAAAAGGTACAAAAAAAGAGGCTCTACGACATTTTAATGTCGCAAAACCGCTTCTCTAGTTTTATCTACTTAAATTCATTGCTTTGAGCTTTAACCCCTGCAATAAAAAATTTAAATTTTTACTGACAACAACTGCCTTGTCAAACAACAATCCATAATCTCTCCCAGTACGCCTTAAGCAGTTGTATGTTTGAATTGACAATTTAGGTTCAATATGGTTCTATTTCTCTCGAATTAACTTCATTCTCTTCAATATTTCATTCTTTCCTAACGAATATATAGAAATAGCTATTCTTTCCATCTTCCACTTGATATTTTTTTAACCTGGGATTCATCAGTTAATGATGTTGACACTTTTATACTCTGGCAAAATCAACGTACCCTCGAGATAATTAATATATTCGATTTGTTCCAATTCTGTTAGCCCTTCTTTATTCCAATTATTGAAAACTAAAATATTTTCATTAGCACTGGCCACAAGAAAAGGACTTAATAATTTTGATGGCGTAAATTTTGTGCTTCCTAATACACCATAATACATATAATCTTGACTCATCCACACTGGATTATTATCTATGGTAATAACTGTTTCATTCGTTCCAACAAGATATATATTTAAGAGTGCGAGCTTAAAGATTATTATATAAAGATTATAAGCATCTTCTTTTTCAAAAGTACCATGCCCTCTCAAAACATTTCTCAATGATGTAGTCAAATAAATAATTGTATCCTGTATTGGCCTACAATCGTTTCTTTCATAATTTGGAAGATATTTTTTTATTAATTCTAAATCTTTTTCCTCTATAATACAGTCAAAAAAGTCTTGAACAGAAAGCTCATTATCATTATATTCAATTCTTTTTTTTATTACTGATTCTTCAATAATATTCGCCATTATATTAATGTTTCCAATAATACGCCCCTTATTTCGCATCCACGTATACTGCTTTTGACAATCCGGCTCAAGAGTAAATGCTATCTGTATGCGATACTGCAAATCAATATAGTCAAACAAGGCATATATCGAAGGTAAAATTTCCAGACTATTCATGATAGTTTTTAAAAAATCCAAGCAAATTTGCGGTCCATTCCCTATGCCAGAATATGTCTTCAATAGAATACTGTTATTTAGAAATCTACGAGGATGCCCTTTTATGTTAGGATTTTTATATTCCATAGAAGTAACAATCATTTCCATGTCCAAGTGATTACAACGCATAATTTCTGGATACCTAACAACGGTAACATTTTTTTGTTTTTCCAAATCATCTACAATGTATCTATACTTTTCTGAATCTCCAAATATCAGCGTTAATACATTCGCATGTGGCAAAGATAAAATTTTTTTGACTTGCTCCTCAAATTTTTTTGTACAGTGTTGGTCGCATTCTATAACAATAAGATAATACAAAAAATCATCAACCGAAATACACTCCCGATGGTCTGTATCTTTTTCGTCCACAAAAAAGCATTTAATTTCCCCATTCCACGGTGCTCTAGCAAACGTAGAAATTCTTTCTTTACAATTAGCAGTGCAATACCATATTATTTTCTCATACTCATTTTCAAATTGAAAATCTCTATCAGCTATACGAATTCTATTGATTCCTATTGTACTTTTCCAGTACGAATAAATTCCATAAAGAAAAATCAAAATATATACCCATGTTGCAATTGACGTGATTTTGCAAAATTTTACTATTTCTATTAATCCCCCTAATGCACATAGTTCCAAAATTCCCCCAACAACAATATCTTCAATCACAACACTTTTAAGGATATATCCATATTTTAGTCCTCTTTCTGATATTTTAAGATTTGGCAAAAATCCACATAAATAATTTACAATCCATATAACCAAAAGTATAAGAAAATAGAACGTAAATAGCGTTAATAATATGTAATCCACATCACGTTTTACAAATGAAGGTATTACATATGAAATTATTCCATAAACAAAATTTCTCATTGCAACAACAAATGGATATTCTTCAGCAGAAAACCATTCTGTAATATTTAATGCCACAAAAAGCAACATAAAAATTGATATCCAATATACTTTATTATGTCTTTTATTATTCCAGTTACAGGAATCGCTCATTATAATCCCTCCTGAATATCCATAGGCAAAGCTATGCTACTTCCCTTTTGAAATGACTCATATTTAAGTTCTTTAAACCGTTCATCAAAAGAATACAAATAATAAGGAATGTCACCCATATATATTACCCATCCAAGCTTTTCAAGATTATCTAAGTTATCAGTGGTGCACAAATAATCCATAAGACGGTTTAATAAAAAAGCTATAATCTTAATCAACCCAATATTAATTTCTTGAGAAATTTCAAATGTAAAAACGCCATGACCTCTCGTATAATCTCTTAGTTTATTTGTCGCATCAAGCAGCTTCTGAACTGTATAGCTCTCAAAAGAATAATGTCGTGATGTAACAAGGTTCCATATCTTATCAAACTCATTAAATGCCGTTATATCCGTTTCAGGATCTGTTATTACAGTTCGCAAATCTTCGTCCATAGAAGATATGTCATCTATGAAATGTCTCCATTTATAAAAATCTGCATATGCCAACTTTTCTCTACTTTTTTTTGTAAGTAATACTTCCGACAACATTGAATTTCTTTTTGATATTCCGATTAAAGCAAAAAAATAATTAGTAATCTCCATCCATTTAATTGAATAATCAAAACATAAAAACTCATCCGTTAATCTTTCTGCCACTTTTCTAAAATTCGATACCTCTTCACTTATACAACTAAAGCCCTTAAGTCTTGTCATATCAATCTTATTAAGCTCATAAGTAATTATTTTTCGGTAATTCAAATACCCATTCAATCGTATTATCTCATTTGTTAAACTCTCTATTTCAGTAAAAGCTCCATCATACTCAGGAATTGTATTTGGTAAATTGTCTGGCGCAAATAGTATATTAAATGTTCCTCTCAAATCTGATATTGAGTCAAAAATTTTTTTTTGCTGCGATATTGGTCTTATAAACATCCATTCATCAAGCACATCGAGCTTAATAAAGCTGTCCGAAATATGACACATTTCATAAGGTAATATTTGAATTTCTTTGTTATCCATTTTTTCAAGTATTTTATTTTTATAGAAAAACCTCGTGATAAATGGTTTTTGAACATACTTTGTTTCTTGAACAATCACTTGTCCTTTTTCTACATTTACATCTTCTTTTGCCTTTATATAATATCTTCGCAGATAAGAATAACGTTTCCATCCAAGTGTAAAAATGTATAGTATAACGCCTATACTAAAAATCAAAATTAAAGGTTTAATTGAAACTCCCATAAAACCTACAACAAAATAACTCCCAGCAATGAATATGCAATAGGGAATTCCCAGATAAAGCATTTCGCATAGACTATCTTCTCCCCCAAAAGCTTGGTGCCATATAACCCGCTTATCGTTATCTGCAATTAAAAATTCAGCTCTGCTAACAGAAATTCCCAAAAGAAAAACAATACTTGAAATTATAATCCAAAATATTTTTGTTGATATAGTACTTCCAAAGCTAGCAGAAAAAGCATCTTCAATCGTAGACCATTCGAAGCCATAACAATACGCCTGTACATATTTCCAGTAAAACAATGTTATAGATATTATAATTATACATCCTGAAATTATTCCGACGAAGAATCTAATTGCATTTGTAATAAATGATATAGTTATTTTATAAGTTAAATACAAGCCACCTGATAGCATCGACGTTGCAATCAAATAATTTAACATATGATCACGCTTGAACTCATACAACCAGTCTTTGATATCAAATTCTCCCAAAAAACTGCCTGCAATTAATCCACCTATATTGTCAAAAAAAAGAAAAAGTAAAAATAAAATTACTAGATTAACTAAAACTATTCCTATGGTTTTAAGTATCGTTTTCATATAATATTCCTTATTATAATTGTGGGTCTCACTGCTATATTATCTGTGTCAATTAATCTTCCTCGTTCACTCACTAGCCCTTCAGCTGTGACAAATGGCATACGTCTTGTTACATTCTCGTCCATCAACCACCAGTAAACATTACCCTCACTCATGAGGACGCTATCCATTTTGCTAATTCCTTTACATTTTCTGTGTTCATTATCTGGGAATAAGGCTTTAATATCACTCATCTTCGGAAGTGAAATCTCAATATTAATGTAATTATCTATTATGTTTCCGAACCATTGGTTTTTGTATACAGTATTCAATTCTTTGTAAAGCTTAGAATTTTTCCATTCAATATCAAGTTCATCATTTATAGCACTAACAAATAATGCTTTTTTCGAGAGAAGAACTATACTATCATTATCCTTCTCCATTTTTAACCATGATAACTTTTCATCAAAATAAGACCCCATATTAATCATATTCTCAACTTCTGCATTATTTATAATGAAATTAAGAGACTCCCTTATAAGTTGATCAGCCTCTTTTAATTCCGGAATTCTGCCTAATACAATATATGCCTCCCAATAATCTTTTCTCCCGAAAAGTTTCTTTCCTTTGTTGTAAATCCTCTTTTTTCTTATTGTTTCGTAAAAAAAGTGAAAAGCATTTATACTAATTATTATACTAATTAATACTACAATAATTAATATTGAAACCCTTTTTCGACGACTATGTTCTCTATCCAGCAAAAATTGAAAAGCATTTTGATAGTCATTGTTTTCAATCAATTGATTAAAAAAATCTTTATCATTGTCAACTAATCTTGTAATTTTTATATTGTTCTCTAATGACTCAGTTCCAAAAGAAGATTTTCTGGTCACTCCTGCTCCTGACGAGTTAATATATAAACATTGGGCTATTTTTCCAAATGTATTACTTTCTGAATCCTGTCCCCAAAATGATACAATATCTCCCGCATAACGTCCTTCCGTTTTTCCTAAATTAACACAAAATTCAATATTACTATCTTGATAACTGCCTAACGCAATTCCAGAATATACATTTCCAAGATTAAAACAATTTCTTATTTGTCCATAGTTGTGGTTAATCTCTACTATTCCGCCGCCAGTTACATTTCCATAGTTCACACATGAATTAATTATACCACTATTGCACCCTGAAATACCTCCAGAACGTGAATTATTACTCTCATGTTCTTCCACATCATCCGAAATCTTTGCATAATTCTTGCAGCAATAAATATAGTTGCTATTGTCTCCCGAAATTCCCCCTGTTCCAAAGGAATTACTTCCACTTTGCCAAGAGTAGCTTCCACTCTGTGTTGAACCCACAATTTCACCAAATACTAGACTATTTTTAATTTCAGACCAGTTGTTTCCCACAATCCCCCCTACTGATCCTTCTTTTCCATATATGCGACCATCAAATCTACAATTTTCCACTTCACAATTATTTGCCAAACCAATAATTCCGCCACTTCCTATTGCCGTTGTAGATTCAATGTTGCAATTTTCTAAAGTTACATCATATATATGTGCATCCTGAGCTACTGCAAATAATCCAACATACCTTTCATCCGACTGTATGTTTATATTAGACATCGTGTGACCATTTCCATTAAATGTCCCTCTAAAAGGGTTTTCAAAATTTCCAGCTGGTTCTAACGGATATTTTGAAAAATCTAAATCATTCGAAAGAATAATTTCGTAGTCATTGAACTTCATTCCATTTGAAATTTTCTTACAAAATACTATCCATTCTTTTTCATCATAGATTTTTATTGTATTTTTTATAACTTTCTGATCAGTTTCAAAATAATTTGCATCTTTATCATAGTATTCTAATTCATTAGGCCAGGCAGTTATCCATATAAAAACTAATAACGCAGCTATAATTAAAAAAAATATTTGCCCAATGATACTTATTTTCCAAGACAATCTCTTCATTTTTCTGATTCACTCTATCTCCTACCGTAAAGTTATACTTTAATATTACCTCATAATTTATTATCAAATTATTTCCAGTATATGTATCAACGCCATTATTTTACTCAACTTATGTTCTTTACTATCCACAACGCTACCGTTTTGAATTACTAGTTCCGCCTGGGCAGATACATCAGCATGGCATAATTGTAATAGAGACTGCCAGTTTTTTTCTTGTGGGCAGAATCTTTTCCCGGTCATCTTATCTGTAACTTTTGATATATGTTTTTTAAGATTCTCTGGCGTAATCACAACAAGATACTTATTCTCCTTGTTATAATCTTCATCTGGCAGTACCCATGAAATAAAATCATCGTGATGTGCTATATAAAAGCAAATCTCTTCAACCTCTTCTGGGGAATACCCCAGCTTTTCCAATATCGGGATCGCAATCTCTGCAGATTTCTGTGCATGACCATAAAACACTAATCTGCCTTGCCTCTCCATCGCTACGATTGGCTTTCCAATATCATGAAAGAACGCTGCTACTCGTAGTAATACGGGCGCAGTGTTCCCAATTTCATCAACGGTGTGAAGAGAATGATTAAATAGATCATAACAGTGATGTGGATTTCTTTGATCAAAAGCAACCATGTTTTTCACTGCATTGCCTAACGCATTTCCCACTTCATCACTACTTTTTTCATTCCAAAAATGTACTGGATTTTTCAATGAATCCTCAAATTCTACACGACTCATATTTATTCGCCTCGTTCAGTACTCATTTCTCTTTCAAGGATGATGCTTCTTTGTTTTTCATAGCGTCGTAATATTTCACGAGCAATGCTATGTTCCTTGTTTACAAAATGAATATTACCTCCATATCCCATTAATCGAACTACAAGATCCAGTTCTTCATCCTTCTTATAAAACAAATGCAAAGTATAGATTTTGGTTTCACGATCATATTCACAGTATTTCTTCCAGGGAGAAAACTCAGTTAATATCCTATCAGCAGTATTCCTAACATCATAAAACTGAATATCTACTGAGCGTTCGTTGAGTTCACGATGTTTTTCATAGTTTTGCAACGTTTCAAAGTACTCAAATTCATCTGGCACAATTGTGAGACTTATTATCTGAGATAAATTAATAGAATAAAACCTATTATTCTCACATGATTGCATTTGAGCTTGAAACTTGTTATTTCTCTTCGAAAACTCAATAACTATCGGCTTAAATTCTCCGACAATTTCTTTCCCATACCGTGTAACATATGTTATATCCACCAACATTTTCTGGTTTATCGCTTTAATTAACGTTGTGATTAATGATTGTTCAGCCAACTTTTCCATAGAATCAATCGGAATATGCTTATCAAAGTTAACAAGATTGTTTACTGGAAAAGGAGTAATTTCAGGATATTCAGTATTCATATATACTTTAATGAAATCCAATTGCCTCTCGCTGAAAAAACAAACAATTCTCTCATCTGAAAGAATCGTTTTAATCCAACGAATTTCCAGAGTCGTTAATGGCAAAACATCTTTATAAAATTCAGTATCTGGATCACATTGATACTTGAATTCTATCTGTTCCTTTCCGTTAGCTTTAGATTTCTTCCCGAAAGCATCATTTTCAAACAACCATGTAATTTCGTCTAAAGAAAGCCTACTAGTTTGATTTCCGCCTCTACTCGAATACCATCTTCTGACTTTTTTTACAATGTTGTTTATTTTTTCATTTGACAACTTATTACTGTCTGAATTAGAACAACAACACAAAATTACTTCTGCAATAATATAGTAGTAGACGCCAAATATCTCATTAAATATAGCCTCATGTTCACGAACCAGCTTTCCGTTGCTAATCCGTCCCACTGTAGCACTTTTCCCCGTCCATCTATTCGGTGGAAGAATTTTTTCCTCTTTCAACACTTCCATACCATTAATGCACTTCTCAATATCCTCTAATAATGAAAAGTTTTCTGTTTCAATCCCCTCTACATTCCGAATTCTAGAATATAAAGAACGCATCCATGGTCTCATTTCTTGTGGATCTGAAACTCTGGCACCAAATGTGATTAAACCTTTCTCCGGATGAACACTTACACCAATCTGCTCAGTATTACTTCTTGATTCTCTTAGTAATCTGTTCTTTATGTAATATTCGTTCTTTTCATCATATGCAATGGTTATTTTCACATCTTTAGTTTGTATCGGCTCAATAACATTACCTTCTTGTTTTTCAGAAAATGATACTCCCCACATATATTTCAACGCAGCATAAGCTCTTTCTATATCCGCTACAACCGTTGATGCAGTTATCTGTTCCGAAGAATTAATTCTCTTCAACGCCTTTAAAACGTCACTTTCATCATAAGCAATTATTTCCTCAATAAACTCTAGCCTAAGATTAGTGCAACTCCTTTTCACAGGATTGTAAAAAATAAGGAACTCCCTGCCTGTCGTAGAACTAGTTCTGATTTCTATTGGTTTACAAAGTAAAGTTGAACTAAATTGCGCCGTGCCATGTCTATATTTGATTTCACACCACCTATTGTTTTCAATCACGTACAGTAAGTCTATGAGATTGAAATCATTTAGCGCCTGCATAAAATACTCATGTCTAAACCTAAAAGCAGAATTATCTCGTGCACCAATTCGGTCCAATCGTCCTTTGATGATAGAACCGATAATACCCAAGGGATAATACTTCGAATAAAAATCTATTGCACTATAAAAGGCATTTTCAAACTCTAATTCAGAGCCTGCTAAAGACTCACTACCTTTTAGTATTAACTCAGACAACGTTCTTCCAACTAATCTCCAGGTATTCTCTGCTACCTTCTTGCCTTTTGTAGATGATGGTACTTTTTGAATAACACCTAATGCTGCCAGTTGATTTAAACGACAATTGATTGCCGTATTATCTCCACAAAACAATCCAATTGAACTTGGAAAAAAGCACTGCAGTTGAGAAGCTAAAAGTCCTCTACCTTGTGATATTGCCTCATCAAGTAAGTCAAATTGCGTAATCAAAAATGCTCTCTCTTTTGATAAATAGAATCGTTCATATTCCTCTAATTCACCGTCACCATCAATTATTCTTTGCACCATATCCTCTTCATCAAGATTTGAAATAGGAATATCTAAGAATTCTTTTTCTCCATCTGCATTTATCCCGGTTAATAATCTCTTTTTCTTATTTCGCTTCTTTCCGTTTTTACAGATAAGCGAATCACCTACATCAGACAGGTTTACATCAGTATGATAACTGACAAATTCCCAATATTTATAGAGCCGCTGTACATATTTCTCATCTTTTTTCGGAATCACAATGTATTCATTTTCGTTCACGAATAACTGCAAATTATTCTTCTCAACGTTCTCTACATATATAGATTTATCGAGATTATTTTTCAAAAATGCTATATATTTTTTGTAGTTTCTTTCAACTATTATTCTCCAAAAGTCCCAGCCCAATACTTCATAAAGTGCCGGTCTTTCCAATACACCATCTTCATTCTTTGCAACAATCCAAGATTTTTTATTTATAAGCTGTTCCACTAAGAATAAGTCTTTTTTCGAAAATTCTAATGTTAGATTATTATTTCCACTAACAAGAATTTCATATGAAGAGGACTTTTTCTCTATCTTAATTTCATGTTCAATATTTTCAGAAATAAAACTAATATAAGCCCCACAAACTTCCGATATGTTTTTATGTAATAACGTTGGATTCGCACTACTCAAAAAGTTTTTATAAAAGTATTTTTCTATATCTTCTATAGTTGGATCGTGAATTCTCTCTTTCTTCTCATCAACTTCAATCAATGTTTGCAGCCATAACCTAAGTAATTCTTTTACCATTTCAACATCCTTATCAAGGATATTCATTTGCCTGGTTGTATTTTCATTTTTTGAAACTAATAAATTAACAGAAGTCGTTGTTCTATAATCAACATTGTCGTTTAGGTGCCGTTTTAAGAAATCGATATATCGATAATATGGTCTCTTTTTCGCTTCTAAAGAAAGATCAACACCTAACCGTTCTTGCAAATATTGATAGTCATTCCCAGCAATACTCATTTTATCAGACAATGCAAAAATAATATTAAAAAACTCCATAGGATCATTGTGATTAAATTTGCAAAATCTATACAACCGATGAAATGGATTATCTACCATTGAAACAGAATCTAATGATGTAAACATTACTGTCTCTTTTCCCGGAACATCAGACCACTTCAAATAATCGAATAAGATATTGTTTAATCTCATCCAGTCATTTTTTATTGTTTGTACTTTTTCTTTCTCATAGTCTCCGAGTTTTTTAAAGCCGTAACTATAGTAATCTCTAAGTGCATTTCTAAAGCTTTCACCAAACTTCAGAGATGTCATTAGTTCTTCATGAGTCGCCATTCTTCCACCTGCTTTCCTCGCCAAATATGCATTGGCTCTCATTCTTTTCTAATTGCTTATTTATCAATCAAAGCAAATTGCCCGGATTGTTTCTCACAATACATTATTCAAACTCTATTGTTTCAATTCTCAAGCTCGACGGTTATTGAATTCATTAATTCAACCTCCAAATCGATACTTATTATTCAAAGAAAATGAGAGGCAGGATGGCCATCACAGCCATTCTGCATTGAATTTCTGCCCGTTCTCATCCCATCTTACAAGCTTAACTTTCACAGATTTTCCAAGATACTGTCTCGGATAAACTCCAACATCTGACAAATGTTTCTTTGATAAAGAAGCGCCTACAGTAGATCCTACTATGGTGCCTCTAAGCACACCTTTCGTAGTGACTTCTAAATCACCCAATTCGACAATTTGTCCGATGACATATTCACCTGGAAATGATTGCTTCTTTACTTCTGCTGAAGTGTTGTGAACTGGCTTGTATTTACCGTGCAATGACTTGTTAAGTTTGCTACCATCTATTTTGCTAAACAGTTCAAGAATAGCCCCCGCAATTTCAGCATTGTATGTATAGGTATCCCGTTTTGTAATGATACTCTGATAACAAGATGCTGCTTCCTGTTCTGTCATAACATTCACATGCGCAGCTTTGTTTCTATATTTATTACGAATCTGCTCACACTTCCATACAAAACAACCAACTTGATTCGTAAATCGGTCACCATTACTTTCGCCGATATAAAACGCCTCAAAAGGAATCTCCTTATAATAATCCAATACTATTGTTGAGAGATATTCCGTCATACGTTTTCTCATCAGTTCAGATTGTGCTAATTGATTACTACGAATGTACTCTTTTGTTGAAAGCTTTCCGGTCTCCCCAAACAAAAATGGTAGATTCCCCATTGTAAAATGGTCTACTCTTTTCAACCTTCCATCAGTTCCGCTCGAAAACTGATACCTAGGAATTGAAAGTAAGGCATCCGGCCAATTAACATAGCTTTCATTTGCATTTTCATTGCAAGGTTCTCCATAATTGGTCACCATAAAATCAAGTAAGCCATCAAAGAATACTCTTTTTAACTCAGCTTCCAATGCCGCCGTGCAACATATACATACGCCAGACCAATCAAAATCTGGTGCAGTAATATCGGAACACCTACTTAATAAAACTGCAGAAGAAATCAAAGAAGTCTGAGAAGTTTTCATAACATACTGCCATTTATCTCCAAATAATGCAGCGAATTTCTTTCGTTCTTGGTTAATATCATTATCCCCGGAGTTTTCAAGCTCCTGGTCAATATGTTCAGATGTTTTCTTTACGAATGCACCAATTGAACTGTCATCATCCTTGCCTAGAGATTGATTGAAAATCTTCTTTTCTTTTTCCAGAAAACTACTAAGCTCAGTTCTAATAAAATCAGCAATAAACCCTACGTCATTTCGGACAGATACAACATCATCAGACATTTTTTTCAAAGTCTCACTCTGTCGTTTTAATTCGCGTCCATGTTCCTCTGTATCTCTTTGTATCTTCTCAATATCAAAAATCTGTACTTTTTTTCTAAGGTTCTCAATCTGGTTTCCCAAGTTCCAGCCATTATTCCAGATGCAATTATCAAAGAACTCTCTTATATTGTCTTCTTCCGAAAGGTTCAGTGGAGCATCTAATAAATACTTTAAATCATCTTGCGCCATAGTACTATTTGCAAGTAATAAGCGAAGAGAGATTAAAAAAGCATAGATTGTTGTATAATTTTCAGTAGCTGTTTTTATCAATCCATTCCCTACATTCGTAAGAAATTCTATGTTTTCAATACCGCAAATGTCTGTATCTCCATATATACAGACTGTTCTATCACCGACAAATCTCGAAATATATGGTTCTCTTCCTAAATACATTCTTGATTCATCAATACTCTTTGTGCTCGATCGCTGTGATAAAGCTTGAAGAGAATCAAAATATTTCAGTTTACTCTCACAAGATCCAATTACCGAAATCTGCATATATGTCGAGATTCGATTTTCATACAGATTTATCGGAATATAAGCTTGCAGATTCACAATATTTTCAATCAGTTGCTTAAGACTGATTGTTATGTTTTCGCTCTCATCTTTCGATATTTTTTTTTGATATGAAAGCCTTGGTTGATTTCCAGTCACCTTGCTAAATACATAACCCATTCTTCTCGATGCTGATTCATCCAAATTCTTTGCCAATATCTCCACTTGAATAAAACCAATTCTATTATTGGTAAACAATAATCGAATTTTGGGAATTGAGAATGTTATATTATCCCGTTCCAGCCGATACACTACATTCTCGTTTTTATGGATACCTATTCTATTCCTTACAATAGAGTCTAACTCTACTCTTGTCATTTTATAGCGTTCATCAATCAATAATGGCGAGCCTGCCATCTGATAATTTCGCTCCAATGGCTTGCTTCTAAAACAACTTTGAAACCATGTCCTAGAAGAAAAATCACCTTTTTCTATGCATTCTTTTATAACTTCTGTACTTAAATCGATTCTATCCTCGCACAATTTATATTGATGTTCCGAATCGTATAAAAATGGAATCAACAAATTATACTTCACAATCTGAAACATCTCGTTCCTCCCCAGTTCACACTAATCTTTAAACAAGTTCTATCGTCATTGTCCCTCCCTATTTTTTTATTTTAACATGAAAAAGGGTATTAGTGCAAATGTCAATATAAAAATGTAGTTTTTTTATCATATAAGAATGTAGGAAAACCTACACGCTTATATGATATTTTATGTAACTTAATTTTCCTCAATCATGTACTGGATCTGATCCTTTAGTCTGTAGGATGGTCCATTTATGTTTATAACAGAGCAGTGATGAAGCAGTCTGTCAAGCAGAGCATTAGTTAGTACGGGCTCCTGAAATATATCAGACCACTTGGAAAATGGACTGTTAGTTGTTATTACTGTTGACAGCTTTTCGTATCGCTTGGCTATGAGATTAAAGAATAGATTGGCTGAATCAACATCCATCTTCTGATAACCAAGTTCATCTATTATCAGAAGCTTGTATCTGCAGAACCATTTGATTCTTGTCTCAAGTCTGTTTTCTGAAGCTGCTTTTTTTAGCTGTGATATTAAATCCTGGAATGTTATAAAATATACGCAGTATCTGTGTTTTGCAGCTTCTATTCCGATTGATACTGCAAGATTTGTTTTGCCTGCTCCCGGAGTCCCGCAGAATATGATGTTCTCAGCATTTTCTATAAATCGTAGTGTCATAAGATCCATGATTTTGGACTTATCCAATGATGGCTGGAAACTGAAATCGAATTCACTAATCTCTTTTAAAAATGGGAAATTAGCTACTTTTACGCAGCCTGTTATTGCCTGTTGCTTTCTGAAGTCAATTTCACTTTCTGTAAGCTCACATAAAGCATCCAGAGCTGTTTTTTCTCCATCTGCAATCATATCCAGATATGTGTCTATATTTTCCTTAAATCTTAATAATTCCAGTTCCTCAAGATTATTTATTAAGTTGTTATATGTATTCATCAGTCCTCCTTGGTGATATCGAATGGAAGCTCGGCAGACAGGGATATGTTCCTGTCTGGTTCATTGGAATTCTCAGAATGTATTACTTCTTTCTGACTATCCAATCCCCAGTCTTTTGCCATTTGTTCCATATCCTTATATATCTTGTCTTTATACTTATCATAAAGGAACTCAAATCCATCTTTGCGAAGAATTGATGGCGAATTATCCATGTGCATGCAGTCTTCCATAACACAGTCATATGCAAGATTTCTGCACATATCTGATTTCATGGAATATTTGATGTGTGATATGAATAGTTCCCTATCAGCAATGTACGGAAGTACTTCATTTATGCCTTTTCTAAAGGTTCTTTTATCTGTGTCTGATAAATGTGCATAATTATTTATAATCCATCTGCCATAATCACTCTGATTAATATAGGCTATAAGTGCTTCCTCAGATTTTACGGCCTCTTTTTCGGTCACAGCGACTTTCCGGCTGTCTAATAATCTGTCCATCATCTTTAGATTTCCTGTAATTACTGTTTCCATGTCCGTATCATTGATTCTTCCTTTCATAAGCTGTTCATAGTGGTACTTTTTATAATTGACAGGATTATTATTTAATGCGTGAATAGTTACAAGTTTTCCGTTATAATAGATGTAAAGCTTGTTGTCTAAGCAGTCCGCTGTAACTTCTTCGCCAATGAGCTTTGGGTCAACTGAGTATCTGTTGCCATTAAAGCGGATAAGTGCTTCAGATGACACTCTGTATCTGTTTGGTGTGAGATAGGTGTCAATGATACTTTTATGCGGAAGCGGCTTCAGGTACTCTTTTTCTTTGTAAAAAAGTGCTGTTGGAGACATTTTTGTTTCCTGATTAATTGATATGTTCATATCTTTATTAACTGCACTGATAAGCACTTCCAGTTCTTCTATTGTTTCAAACTCGCCTTCATAAGCTCTGACCCAGTCAATTATCTTATTTCTTGCTTCTACAGTTCCTTTAGTCTGCGGTGAGCGTGCTTTACACAGCCGCACTTTAAAGCCAAAGTCTTTTGCCATCTGCATGATGGAATCTGTAGGCTTTTTGGGTGTTACATTTGTATTGGAAACTGTCGCCATGTTGTCAAAAAGTAATTCTTTTGGAACGCCTCCAAACTTTCTGAAACTATTAATAAGTCCTCTTGCAACATCATCAAATCTTTTTTGTGCGGTCATTTCAAGATGAGCATATCTTGAATATTTTAGTGTTATATGCAGAACGTTTATAACGAATTTCTCGCCATATATGTTAGTAATGCTTATATTCTCCTTCCAATATACCTGTGCCTGTTCTCCCGGATTTTTTTCAAATCTTGGATGCCCCTGTGTTCTGGCTTTAGGTTTTAGTTTGTTGACAGTGACATATCTGTTGAAGTTTGAATATGAACCAATTCGGTTTACACCATATTTCTTTAACATGAACTGATATACCACCTGAACAGTAATTCTTTTGATAGCCAGTTTGTCTTTTATTTCATTCCTGTATTCATCTAATTTACTTCCCTTGTTTCGCTTATCAGACCTCCATTCATATCCATTGTGGTATTTTTTAACTGTCCGCCAGTCCATACCATACTTTCTTCCCAGAGCAGCATAGTTGGGCTTGATATCAAGACTATCCATAACTGCCAGTTCTCCTTTAAGATTGTTTTTCATGCAGTGTTCACCTCCATAAGGAAGTGTAACAATACACCTAAAAATACAAAATAAGAATGTAGATTTTCCGACATTTTTATATGCCATATTTCCTACATTCTTATATTAGCATTTGCATATCATCAGATACCTTTGCACCGATAGTCTTAGTACCTCTTTCTACTGTATAGATGTTGCTGCCTTTAATCTTGGCACCCTTTGGTTCGTGGGCATGAATCTTGGCTTTCTCCTTGGTGTGAATGATCATCGGCTTGTCATCAACCTTTCTAATTTTCAATTTTCTCACCTCCTACTTTGAAAAATAAAATAAGCCGCTAGGGAGCAAAAATTACTCCTTAACGGCTATGTAAAATCATTCAATATTCAATTATTAAAAGCAACATGAAACTGAAATTTGTACCTCTATTTGCTATATCTTATTTCTTCCATAACCCATGTAAATTGCAGTACTCATAGGCTGCCACAAATTCTTCTCCATCCGCAAGTTTAAACTCTGCTCTTGGTTTATCTGTATATTCTAATTTAACTTTCTGACCACCTCTTGTTGTTTCAATAGCAATCCACTGAATATAATGTGCTTCTACCATTGGATGCTCTACTTCACCAACTTCAACAGTCACATTGTCTCCATCCACTATTACAACAGGTACATGCTTCTCATGTACTCCATCACTGGTTCCCGGTACAATCTCTGTCATCTTCTGACCACAGCACATAACTGGAACACCTGACTCCTTCACATATTCAATGATATTTCCACAATGCTCACAAATATAATATTTCATATAAAAAACCTCCCTATTAATAATATGTGCTCTCGGAATCTTTCATCTGTATCCTTCCAAAATCCCATATAGTATAATTCCAAGGAATGCCGAACCATCAATTACCTTTGGTACAGCCGTTTTATATATATATTGTATGTAACACATAGCATCACTGCTGCCCCACACCATGCAGATACTTCTGCAATGACCACTCCCTGAAATCCCATCCGGGGTACCAGTAGGAAGCCTGTAACCACACGCATTCCAACCTCAAGTACTCCGGAAAGCATTGGTACAAATGTTTTACCCAATCCCTGACATGCACTTCTGGTGACAAAAAGCCATCCCAAAGGGAAAATGGCAATTCCTGTGACGAAAAGGAATTCTCTGGTATAAGATATAACAATCGGATTATTTAACATAAGCCTTGTCAGTATCTCCGGAATGATAAGCTGTACAAGGCATATAGGAATATTGATTAACGTAGACAGTAAGATGCCATCCCATACTCCTCTTCTAATTCTTTTTATCTTATTTGCACCGTAATTCTGACCTGTGAAAGTAAGTATCGCAAGTCCTACTGCTCCTCCCGCCTGTTCAAAAAGGCTGCATAATTTCATACAGGCTGCATATGCCGCAACATAAAGAGTTCCCATGGCATTCACGAAATATTGTAAGATCATTCCTCCAAATGATGTGACAGAATTCATGACTGCTACCGGTATGCCCTTAAGCATAAGATATTTTACAATATGTATTCTGACTTTCCAGTCTGTTGCCGTAAATTCTAACTCTTTTATTCTGCGTATATAAATATAACAGTACAGCAAGGAGCACACCTGTGCCAAAACAGTTGCCAACGCTGCACCGGATACTCCCATTTTCCCCGGAAATACAAACAAAACATCCAATATGACATTTATAATGGAAGAAAGAATCATTGCAATGAGCGGAACTCTGCTATTTCCCACGCATCGCAACAATGTCATGGCAAAATTGTTGCATACTGTTACCGTACTGCCTATCAGAATGATTCTAAAATAACTGATCGTATCCTTCATCATGTCCTGCGGTGTATTCAGAAAAGTGAATAAAGGTCTCATTGCTAACAGACTAAGTATTGTAACAACAACACCGATTCCAAGACAAATCAGCACTGACATAGCTGTTTCCTGTCTCATTTTTCCATAATCCTGTGCTCCAAAGGATTGTGAAATATAAATTCCAAGCCCTCCTGTAAGTCCAATCATAAATCCAAGGATAAAGAAATGCACGGAACCGGTATTTCCCACAGCCGCTAATGCTGCATCTCCTATTCCCTTTCCAACAATAACCGAATCTATAAAATTATAAAACTGTTGAAAAAAATTACCTGCCAGAATCGGAAGAAAAAACTGAACAATCAGTTTCATGCAATTACCTTCCGTCATCCCTTTTGTTGTATTTATGTCAATCACACTTCCTTTTAAAATTATAGAATCTATTTTCTACTGTAAAACCCTAATTTGTCATATTTCTTCATTCAATTCATTGTTCCTGCTCACAATTATATAGGATTTTCCGTATGAAAGCTACAACAATTCATGAAAAATCAGAATGGTCATTTGATGATGGGAGTTAAAGAATTCTTGTTATCTGTTTCCCATTCCACTTCTATACTATGGAGCATAGTCGTGTTCTGCCAGCCGCCCGTTCCCGGTGTTCCCGTATGCCAGATCAAAATTCCGCCCTCCGGATTTACCGACACCTCCGACTCCAACCGTACCTCATGTGCATAGCCTTTTTCCATCTGATAAGCAGGCTGAGGTGTATCACATTCAGCCGTAGCAATCAGCGTTTTTCCTTCCAATCTGACAGTTACACAAAAGCCGGTGAGATAACAGGAAACCAACTGTAATGCAGTCAGATAGCTGCTCTTTCCTTCTCTGTATTCTACCAGCGCCATTGCTACTGCATCAGAAGCTTCTTTTACGCGGATTACCCGCAAAGCATATCCTGTCAACTTTTCTACATCAAACTTGATTCCAAAATCCATGTATTGTCCTGTACTGCCAAACCCCTGCCCCGCCGTCTTTGCAGGGTCAGCCTTTACCGTCAGGCTCATATCACCATACTGTTTTAAGACGGGAGCAAACCGAAGTCTGGCGCCCTGGGTATTCTGATAGAACCCCACACCCTTGCTTCCATTGCCTGTCTCCCCATATTGCCAGGCCGGAATACTGCTATCCATCTCCCAACTGCCAAAGCTGGACGAGTTAATCTCTATGTCGACCGGTCTTGCACAATCCAAAGTCCAGCTTCCCCTTCTTAATTCCGGCTGATTTTCATCCGGTAATTCAGAGAAATCTGTAAATAAATACTTCTCATCCACTTCGTCTTCCGTCACAGGAAAAGATGTCATAACCTCTTTTGCAATTCCCGGCAAACTTCCCGAAAGTCTGGGAATGATGACTGCCTTTATATATTTTCCGATATCAGCCGCTGTCAAACGATAGCATTGAAGCGGAATGCTTCTTTTGGTCACAGCGCAGAGTACCGCACCCTCTCCCGCTGCGGTATCACACCTGTACCAGGAAATCTCCGACGCATCCGTGCGTTCCTTTGAAGACAGAGCATAGGAAAGAGTCACACATCCCATTTCTCTTTCCATCTTCATTACAGATTCTCCTGTCAGTTTCGGTGCTGGAAAGAGGCGGGGTTCCACAGAAATGGCAACCGCAGCCTCCAGACCGCTCTCCGTACACGCATGAACCACAAGCTGCTTTTCCTGCTCACTGTGATTGCGATTTTCAATTCGACAGGAATGCTCCGTTTCCGGAATCAGTTCTGCATAAACTGTATCTCTTTTCTCCAATCGAAAGTCAACCCTCTCCCGGCATTCCTCTCCGGAAAAGAGGAATACCTTCGCGGTAACATGAATAGCATCTTCTCCGTAGACAATTTTTTCCCTGTCTGTCTGCAACTGCATAAAAGTCGGAATTCGCAGCTTCCCGGCTTTTTTCGAAATTTCCGGCTCTCCCAGAGGATTCCAGCCCTCACTTCCCCCAAGCAGATTTTCAATATTGATATATCTCTTTGCCTCATATTCGAAAACATAGGCTTCCAGCGCTTTCTTACCCTGAAGCTGTACCGTTTCTTCGCTACCACCGCCTCCAAGTATGACCGGCTTTCCGTTTTGAACAACTCCGTACTGATAACATTTTAGAGAGGGCAATGGATATTTCGTCCAGTCAACTCTCACAGGCACGTTTTCCGCTGTTTCATAGCAACAATCAATCAAAGCGATCTGACCGCCCTCCTTGGTAAGATACTGTTCTGCCTCCGTTCCCAGAGTCTTAATCCTGCTACGGAAAATGCAGTCAATAAACACAGCTCCCGTTCCTGTTGCCTGATAAATGGGCCGATTACCGTAAAAATCAAAATCGCAGCCTACATACACTGCGTTTCCGTTTAAAGCATCATCTGTGCTCTCAAAATGACAATTCCGATACAATGCGCGTTTTGCCCCACAAACGGGAACCAGATTTAACCGACTCACAAAACGGCAATTGTCGGCACAGAGTTTTTCTCCTTCCTGAAAAGCAAGCTGTGCCTGGGTAACAGACTCCGTTCTCTTTTGCTGATTCAGTGCCGGATTCGTCGGATAGACTAAATCTATACAACAATAGTTTCCCAGCGTCAGATTGGCAAGGAACAATTCCTCCACCTGAAAACTAAACAGAGTATAATTTCCGTTGCAGGCATGGGACTGCCCTCTGTTGCCTGCAATCACTATGTTTTCCGGCTTTTCGGATAATCCTACTATTTTTAAAGATCTGCTGTTTACATGCATACCGAAGGGAGCTCTATCCCCTTCTTTTTTTTGCAGGGTATCTGTTGCCAGAGGGTCATCAATCCAATAGACATTTGGAACAATGTACATGATAGTGGGATTTTCCAGACTCCCTTCCGAAAGTTCACGACCGGCAAAAGCCTCCTGAATATCACAGTAGACATGAGGATGCGCAGCCGCCTCCTCCCGGGAAAGTCTGCCATCCAGCAAAAGCGTTTGTTCATTCAGTTCCCTGTATTCTTCATTATATATAAAACCCTGTTCCTTCCAGATGATGTCCAATTTTTAGTTTCTCCTTGTCATAGTAATAATCTCTAAGCCAGTAATTTCAAGGCTTTCAGATTCCTTTTTTATTAAAATCCCCCACTTTTTTTGTCAAATCCTCTTGACAAATCCATCGAAAAATGCGGCGCTTCGCGCCCTTATTTATAAGTCATATTTTCGATTGGAGGCGATTTTTTTGTTACCTGTTAACACTGGTGGTCATTCCACCTACCAAAATTTTGTTGTTGAAAATCTTCGTAAATATTATCCGAATCCTAATGCTCTTTCCAGTTCTACATGGGACATCATTGACCGTTTCTGGTACCTCGATCTGTCTTATACTGATGAACTGATGCGTAGCCGATATTCTGTCTTCGGTCCAAGACCAAGAACTCCTTCCTGCATACAGCGTTCTTACCTGTTATCTATTGATTTCAAGGTCACTTCACTGACAGACTGGGCTGCACAGCTTAAAATAAACCCTCTCTATGCCATTCTTAGTGGTTTTGAGGTTGGTGATACTCCTGGTGTTGGTACCTTTTATGATTTTCTGAACCGCCTCTGGGATTCTGATTCAGATAACCTTAACCCTCATGTCCGCCCTGTTAAGTCTAAAGAAGTCAAAAAGCCAAAACAAAAAGGGGCTAAAGCGGAATCTGTTGAAAAAACTACCGTTGAACAGCTGTTCAAGACACTTGAGCAGAAATCTTTCTCCATTGATGAGCATCCTTACGGTTCTTTATTCAGACTATACCAGAAAGAGTTCCTTGAGCAGTCTGTTAAACGTGAACTTATTACACCGGAATCTCTTGCAGTTGCCGGAGATGGGACTCCGGTAATGACATTACACAGAAAACGTAGGAAACGTATCTGTGACTGCGCAGAAAAAGGCATTACTGACTGCAAATGTGACCGGTATTTTTCCCAACCCGATTGTGATATCGGCTGGGATTCATCCAGGGACTGTTTTTATCGTGGCTATGATCTTTACATGATAGTTGCTTCTGATTCTGACAGTGATCTTCCTGTTTTTCCGCTTTTGAATCCTGCTTCGAAACATGATTCCCATGGCTTCCTTGAAACCTATTTCCGTATGAAATCGTTTCTTCCTGATTTTCGTGTTAACAAATGGCTTTTAGATTCTGCCCACGATGCCATGCCTTATTATCTGTACTGCCGTAAAAATGGCATTTCTCCTTTTATTGACCTGAATGAAAAACGTGGAATCAAGGTCAAATATAAAGATGATTTCACCATTGGCAAAGATGGAGTTCCTGTATGCTTGGCCGGGTTAAAAATGAACAATGATGGAACGGAACCTTCAAAAGCAAGAATAAAATATCGCTGCCCTCTGGCAAGCAGGAAAAATGGCTGTTCCTGTGCCCATCCATGCTCTGATTCAAAGTATGGACGAACCGTTCATCTTGCCATGAAAGATAACCCAAGATTAATAAACTTTCCACCAAGGGATAGTGAAGCATAGATTATTTTTCATCTAATCTGAACGGACTCTTCCGACAGGCCTTTTGGGGCAAGAATATAACGTTTTTCTTTCCACCTTTTCTTATATTTACAACCCAAACCTCATCCTACTTTATACTTAATCCCTACGGATGACAGTTTTGAAAAATATGGATTGGTGACAAGAAATCATTTTCGCTGACAAAATCAGTTCTCCATGCCATATTTCGCTGACAAATTTGTCACCGAAACTGCCATTTTTACATGAAAAAAGCAGCAATGATTTTCTAGTCATTACTGCTTAAATGAGCGTTCCCTATAGGAATCGAACCTACAATAGAGTCTTAGGAGGACCCCGTTATATCCATTTAACTAAGGGAACAAATGCCGTATTTTCAGGCTTTTTCAGCCTTTTGGCTACGGTCGCCATATCTATGAATCCAATCACTTTCGTGATGAATTACCTCTATTTCTTATTTCGACATCTCAGGCGACATTCCTTGAATCGAACTCCAAGTTATACCCTTTTTGTTTCTCACGGGTTTAACCATGGTTGAACCTTAGGAGTTCAAGTCCATGCAGAAAACACATATCATTATCTGTAAATCTAAGTCAAGGAAAGTCTTGATTATTCTAACCTTCCTGTCAATTTGTGTCAAAATAAGAAAACAGAAAATCATTCAAGTAAAACGGCTCTCGCTGACAAAATGAAGACACTGTCACCCTGAGGGTTCAACCATTCCGTTCCTATGAATTCATATCTATGGCTACCATTCGCTCTTATCAAAGCAGTAATGATAACACTATTCTCTTATTAGATTACATATATTATATCGTGCATGAGGTCGGATGTCGATGGTTTTTTGACCATTATTTACTCTATTTTACTCATATACTCTTATATATAGAAAGATGAAAGTTACTACTCCTATCTTTACTATGCCAACCATACTAACATACCGATAACCTGAAATTTCTGGATGAGTATAATATGCGGAAAATAAACTTAACTCCATCTTAAATATAGTGCTGAGTTTCACTGCCATTCTTTAACACCATTTTCACCACACCAAGCAATGCCGCAAACAAAACACCTGCAACCGGCCATACAATCCATGTAATATCCCAGCTCATCGTCCAGAAGCTCCATGCAAGGTAAATCGCTGTAGTCAAGCACCAATATACACCAGAAAACGTGTCAGTCTTTTTCTTAAACAATTTTTCTTCTTTTGTATATTCGCCTTCCTGAAGAAGGGTATCGTAACTGCTTTTTACCATCCCAACACGAACCAACAGATTCACTCCTATTGCAAGTATGAATAGCAGTAATCCAACGGAAAGGCCACAGTAATAGTCAGACGCTTCCATGGATCCGGCAATAATTGTCGGAATCACTGCCAGTATACAAAGCACTACCCCAACAGCTGTTCCTCTGATAAAAATTGGTTCATAGGAATCTTTTTTTTCTCGTACCATTACAGATACACCATACTCTGTTTCAAAGCATTCTTTTTCAAAATGTTCCATATGTGATTCACGCATTCCATATGTAATAAACAAAAAGACGGCTGCCGCAACCATTCCAAGCAAAAAAACACATCCAAATACTGTTGCCAGAGATTCCGAAACATGAAATACGCCATCTTCTGCCATTGTCACAAGAACAATCAATAATATTGGACTTGAGATACACATACTTGTTGCGTTTGCCATTACTTTGGATCCATTTCTTTTCATGTCAAGAAATTCATTTGCATTCTCCATAGTTACTTTTTTCAACGGTTCTGCATAGCTTTCAGTACTTTCGTGATAGGTGATATTTTCTGCTTTCATTTCATCTTTTAATAGGTAATCTGTACTAACACCAAATAGCTCCGACATCTGTAAAATTCTTTGCAAATCTGGAACAGCTCCTGCACTTTCCCACTTAGATACTGCCTGTCTAGATACGCCCAACTGATTGGCTAGTTCTTCCTGTGACCATCCATTCTTTTTTCTTTCCTCTGTAATCTTATCAGCTAAAATCATTTTTTCCTCCTTTTGCAGATTTTATGAGCTAAATATAACAGTTTTGCTGTTTGCATTCCACCATTTCAGGCTGTAAATCTGTCAACCAGCAGTTGCAAATGCAATCATGGATAGAATATTACATCATGCACATGTAGTTCCCATATCAGGAAAATCATATAGACTAAAAGATCATTTAAGACAAACAGACTAATTGTACATTTTTATATAATATTTTTTGTACATTCGGTCTTGACATTTTATAAATAACGTGCACTGCTCAATTAGAGCTTTATCTATTCTCTGATCCACGTCAATGTATCGCTGTGTAGTGGCAACACTGCTATGCTGCAGGAGCTTCTGCACCAACACAATATCATAAGTATTTTGCTTATATATCTCGGTCGCAAAATACTTCCTGAAAGAATGGGAGCCGATAGGCTCCTCATATCCGAGATAATCCACGACTTTCTTGAGATATTTCTGTACCTGGCGCTCACCCACAGAAAACATCTTCTGATCAGGAGCAATATTTCGGTCATCACGGTATAATTGCTGATTTAGCTTTTTTAGATAAAACAAGTTACATGTATGTCTGCACTTTATTACTCGCTTAATATAGTACAATTATAACATACGAACATCACCAAAATTGCCATAAATCGGGGGATTTTCATTACTTTTCAGATTTTCCACGTATTGCACAAAAACACTATGTTCACATAGTACATGTTTACTAGATTTAAAAAGTACCGCTCTAACGCACCACAACAAAAAGCCTCACAGCATATCAATAATGCTTGTGGGGCTTTTTTTTAAGTTTTTCTAAACTCGTATGTACAATTTTTCTATTTCTTTTCCAATATAAATTTGCTAATCAGCGCGTTCATTGTATCCGCATGTGCTGAAAGCTCCTCACTTGTTGCTGATGTTTCCTCTGCACTTGCTGAGTTTGACTGTACAACATCTGATATCTGATTAATACCGACCTCTGCCTGCTCCATAGCCTTTACCTGCTCCTCTGCAATCTCGCTGAGTTTTTGAGAAGAATCTGCAACTTCCTTCATACCATTGATAACCTTTTCAATAGAAGTACTTACGCGCTCTGCAGCTTCATTACCCTCGTTAGATACCGCAATGGCACTCTCTATAAGCTGACGTGTGTCAACTGCAGCCTTGGCACTCTGCTCTGAAAGACTTCTGATTTGTTCCGCAACAACTGCGAATCCTTTACCTGCCTCACCTGCACGCGCTGCCTCGATAGCTGCATTGAGTGAAAGAAGGTTTGTCTGACTGGCAATATCCTCAATCTCAGAAATGATATTCTCAATCTGCTTAGATGTATCATTGATGCGTCCGATAACATCAACCATGCCCTGCATCTCTGTATGGCTGTGATCTGCTTCCTCAGCATACTCCTGTGCAATCCTGTATGTATCATTGAGCTTCTCAGATGCTTTCTCAACACCGTCTGTGATATCTGCAAATGTAGCCTGAAGCTCCTCAATGGCTGCTGCCTGGTTCGTAGCACCTTCTGCAATTTCCTGTGATGCCTGAGCAAGGTTGTTAGAACCTGCTGTAACAAGTGATGACATCTCATTGATATGTGACATAACATCATTCATCTGTGTCTTCATCTGACGCATTGCCATGAGAAGTCCAATAAAATCTCCGGTATATTTATCTTCCATGTCTGATGAAACTGTATAATCTCCTTCTGCCATCTTTCCAAGAAGCTTGTCAGAGTCAGATATGATAGTCTTAAGGTCTGCTGCCATGTTTTTCGCAACCCCTACCATATCAGCAATTTCATCTTGTGAATCAACTGCCGGGAATGGAGCCTCAAGATCACCATGTGCAAATGTACGTAATCTCTGTTTTAACTCATCGAGTGGTTTAGAAATACCAACTGCAACTTCGTCCCCGATTTTCATCGAGATAAAATATGAACCGACAATGATAACAATAACAATACCAAATACGACATATGATACTAATGATAATGTCTCGCTTAAATTATCTCCATCTGTTACCTTTGTTTTCATAAGGGCTACAAGCTGCTGATATATCTCATCATATGCAGGTGCAAGCTCTGCTACTGCTCTCTCCTCGGCCTCCTTCTGTGTCTCAGGATCTGTAGCATTCTCACCTAACTGTCCAATCTCAGCATCGAGACGCCAGTATGAGTCGAGCTTACTGTTTATATCATCATATATAGCCTGCTCCTCACCTGTCTTTATAGAGCTTTGCAGCTCTCCCCAGGATTTTTGAAATGATTCCTTTTTAGAATCATGTGTATCAGACATCTTACTTAATGTGTCAGAAGCTGTATAACCGATAAGACCTCGTGTAGCGCTTCGTGTCTCTGAGAAGGTTACCATAACCTTTCCTATATCTCCCTGTGAAAATCCGTAAAAGGTTAGTGCGCTGGAATATCTCATTGATACAAGAATCATAAGAATACCCGCGATAACCCCCGATGCCGATGCTACAAATGTAGTCAGTCTGAAGCCTTTCTTTAAACGATTTTTGATGCTAAGTGCTTTCCACTTTGACATGTCTAATTTCATGATATTTCCTCCACATGAATAATGATACTTATATACTATTCTTCTATTATACACCTCTCAAAAAATTATACAAGCACTAAAAAGGTGACTGCACGCTGCGTGCAGCCCCCTTTTCATAATTCATAAATCAGATTTCTTATATAATATTCGTTCCATCACGACACTTTTACATACACATCCGGCTTCTAGCCCTGTACCTGTGTGTCCTCTGTGCCATTCTTCCAGTCATCAAACTTCTTGACTACGGCATCATAAGTATCCTGGCAAATTGATGGCAGCTTGTCTCCCCAGGCTCCTGTTGCCTGTGAAAAGCCCTTCTTGAATGCATTCAAAAGCTCATCAGCCTTGTCCTTGTCGCCTCCCGACAGTGCCTTTGCAAAGTCAAGAATACGGTCTGAGGTCTTCTCAACTCCCCAGTATCCATCCTCTGCGATGTCCTTTTTGGCCTGCGCTATTGTGTCTGCATCTACAGTCAGATTCTCAAACAGACTCTTTAAGCCCTGTGACTTGTCCCAGGTTGAAGCCTGTCCCGTCATGGACTTTCTGACGATCTCGATAAGCTGCTGCTGTCTGGCGTTGGCATCATCCTTAAGTGCCTGTACCAGTGCATCTCTGTCTGCCTTGCTCATCTTCTGGTTTACTGTGCTCTTTGCAGTATCCTTTGAATCATCCTTGCTGTCTGATTTCTCATATACAGCTGCCTCCTCGCTGAAGCCTGCAGTCTTTGCATCCGACTTATCCGTCTTTGCATCCTGCTTCTTTGAAGCGGTATTAGTATTCTTTGTCTGCGCCTCGTCCTTTGCTGTGACACTCTGCGCCGCTACTGCTGAAACTACACTTGAAATAGCATCTAACATCTCTCATCCCTCCCTGGTAATGTGCGTGCGGGAATCCTTTCCCGCTATACTATTATCAACCTGTATAGCGTCTGATATAGCTAAACAGTTTATCTCTTATATTGTGTATCGGCTGTTTTGTATCTGTTTCTTATAGCCCTTGCCGTTATTTTTTCAATTTTCTGCCAAATATAAATGTCGAAAAATATATTACCGATGCAATAATCACTATCATCGGACCTGTTGCCACATTGGTGTAGTATGACACAGCAAGACCGACTATTCCTGAAAAAACTGAAAATAGCACTGAAAAGAAATGATACTCACGCATATTTTCCGAAATATTCCTTGATGAAGCCGCCGGTAATATAAGCAGAGCATTTATTATAAGTATACCTATCCACTTGATGGATAGCATAACTATGAGTGCTACAAGCACCGCAAACAGATTATCCAGAAGACGCACATGGATACCCTTGCTTTTTGCCACGCTCCTGTGTATACATATGGCGTTGAGCTTATTGAAGCAAAGCACCCAGAACACTATAGTGACCACAAAAATCACAATTAGATAAACTATCTCAGTCTTTGTGATGCTTAGCACATCGCCCACCAGTATACTTGAGTATTTGCTGAAATTGCCGCCCTTTGACAGTATCGCAAGACCTATCGCCACAGAGCACGATGAAAATACCGATATAATGGTATCTGTCGATGCAGTGTTCAGACTGCCTATCTTATTTAAAAGAAGTGCAAACACTATCGCAAATATCACCATGGCAAGCGAGGTGTCTGCCATGCCGCATACCACTCCGACAGCGATTCCGGTAAGTGCTGAATGTCCGAGTGCATCTGAAAAGTATGCCATCTTTTTGTTTACAATCATGGTTCCCATTATGCCAAAAAGCGGTGTGATGATGAGCACAGCGATAAGGGCATTTCTCATGAAATCATATTGAAGCCAGGAGGTTATATTCATTTGTGTTCCTCCTCTCTCACCCAGGATTCCTCTCCTGTGTAGAAAATTCTCTCAAATTCCTTGCTCTCGAAGACTTCCTTCACAGTCCCCTGCTTTGCAACGGTCTTATCAAGCAGTACAACATGGTCTGCGTACCTTGCCACATAGTCCAAATCGTGCGATATCAATATGATTGCAAGGTCATAGTGAGTCTTTAAATAATCCATGGTCTTATAGAAAAGCTCCATGCCGTTTTGGTCTATTCCGGACACCGGCTCATCCAACAGCAGCAGGTTCGGCTCGTCCATGATTGCCATGGAAAGAAGCACTCTCTGCAGCTGTCCTCCCGAGAGGTTGCACACCTGCTTGTCGATGAGCTCCTCAGCCTCAAATACCTCGAGTGTCTCCCTTATCTTTGCCTCTATCTTTTTGCTCTTTGGCAGAAAAACAGGATAATTGTACTGATAGCTTGCTATGAGGTCATACACGCTGACCGGTGTATTTTTCTCGATATTGACAGACTGCGGCACATAGCCGATTTTAAGCTTAGCCATATGTCCGTCCTTAGTATCCTTGAACTCAATCGTACCGGTGTGAGGTATCTCGCCCAGTATCGCCTTTATGAGTGTAGATTTTCCGGCACCGTTTTGGCCTATTATGACATTGAAGGAGCCACAGTGTATGTGCATATTTACATCCTCAAGCACCGTCTGCTCTCCGAAGCTCACTCCAAGGTTATTTATTTTTATGCAATGAAAGCCACATGGCTGTATTATTTTCCGCATATTTTCTCCAATTTTATTTAGTAAATGCCTCTTTGATAAGCTCTATATTGTGCTCCATACCATCAAGATAGCTGTCCTTGTCGTACTCTCCCCTGTTGAGAGGGTCGATATAAATCACATGCACATCTGTCTCACGCGATACGGTATCTCCCATGCTCTTTCCGTAGAGCTCCTCAGCTAGTATTACCGACACTCCGTCATCCTTTATGGCACCTATTACCTGTTTTATCTCACCTGCGCTGACTGAGCGCTCCTCGTCAAGGTCTAACAGATAGCATGCATTCATGGAAAAATCATCAGCTACATACGCATAGGCCTCATGGAATATGATGATATTCTGTCCATTCGTAAGACTCTTTAGGCTATTTATCTTTTCTTCAAGCACTGCAAGCTTTGCATCATATGCTTTTGCATTTGCATAATATTCATCAGCATGCTTTGCATCCTTTTCGGCAAGCCGGGATGCGATTGTCTGAACCATGGTGCGGTAACGCGGCACGCTCATCCATGCATGGGCATTCTCATCTCCATGATCATGATCGTGGTCACTGTCCGATTCTGTGTCTGCTTCGTGGTCATGGTCGTGGTCACTGTCCGATTCTGTGTCTGCGTCGTGATCATGGTCGTGGTCACTGTCTGCATCATCCTCAGAAAGAAGTGCCACATCCTCACAGGCCTCAACCACATCAAGCTTCGGATACGCCTTTGCCACATCTGACATAAACGACTCTATACCGCCTCCGTTTATTACAAAAACATCGGCTGTGGATAAAAGCTTCATATCCTCCGGTGTGAGCTGGAAATCGTGCAGACAACCGGTCTGTGGCTCGCTTAAGTTTTCGAGTCTCACGCCTTCCACTCCGTCTACTATATTTAAAGCTGCAATATACATAGGATAGAAGGATGTCACGACTGTAAGTATATCGTCAGCTTCGTCAGTATTTTTTATATTGCCCGAAGCATTTGATGATCCACCGGCAGCGCCTTTCATACCTGCTGTGTGCTCATATGCCATTACCGCAAGCGTACACACTATCAATATACACAAAAACATAATGCCTACAAATTTGCATTTATTCTTCATATATTAAATATTCGCCTTTCTTTCTATAACTTTATTTCTTTTTATGATTATTAACGCTTTTTTTGCTCTTGGCCTTATCTCTGCGTTCTTTAGTCTTTTTGGCAACCGGCTTTCCGGTCTTCTTCCAACGCTCCTTTTTGTGCGGCTGTGATGCAGCGGCTCTTTTTGCAGCTGATTTTGCCTCGCGCTTTGCTTCTTCCTCCTGTTTCATGGCAAGAAGCGTCTCCTCGTCAAACACGAGTGAATCTATGAGATTCCAGATTTCGTCCCTGCCTTCCTTTGACATGGACGAAAACGGTATAACTACCGTGCCCGGCTTCACATGAAGTACATCCTTGATAGTCTTTATGTGTGCGGCAATCTGGCTTTTTTTCAATTTATCAGATTTGGTTGCAATGATGATCGGTGCAAAGCCCTGGTTTACCATCCAGTCATACATCATGATATCATTGTCCGATGGCTCATGCCTTATATCTATTAAAAGAAACACTGCCTGAAGCTTTTTTGAGGTGTGAAGATAGTTTTCTATCATCTGTCCCCATTTAGCTTTTATCTCGATATTGGCATTGGCATAGCCATAGCCCGGCAGATCGACCAGATACATGGCGTCATTGACGTTATAAAAATTGATGGTCTGTGTCTTGCCGGGCTGTGAAGAGATCCTGGCAAGTGACTTTCTGTTCATGAGTGCGTTGATCAGTGACGACTTGCCTACATTTGACTTGCCGGCGAATGCCACTTCATTATACTCATTGTCAGGGATTGTGCTTGTAATTCCGCAAACTGTCTCTAAATTAACACTTTTAATTACCATAATCTCTTCCTCATTCTTATTTTACAAATGCTATCTTCTCCACCTGTGAAAATCTCTCCACCGGCACGATTTCCATGCCGTCTGTTATTTCTTTTGAAATCTCCTCCAGGTCCTTTTCATTATCCTTTGGAATACATACTGTTTTTATTCCGATTACTTTGGCTGCAAGTAGCTTTTCCTTGAGTCCTCCTATCGGAAGCACCCTGCCGCGCAGTGTTATCTCACCTGTCATGGCTACATCTGCCCTGACAGCTCTGTCTGTAATAGCCGAGAGCATGGCTGTCGCCATAGTGATGCCTGCGGATGGTCCGTCCTTTGGCACTGCGCCCTCCGGGATATGTATATGGATATCATGCTTCGTGTAAAACTCTGCATCAATGCCATATCCTTCGCTTATTGAGCGCACATAGCTAAGTGCCGCCTGTGCCGACTCCTTCATCACATCACCAAGCTTACCGGTGAGCACGAGCTCACCCTTGCCCGGCAGCACATTCACCTCAACCTCGAGTGTGACTCCGCCCACGCTGGTCCATGCGAGTCCTCTTACGATTCCCACCTCAGCGTGATCATTTTTCTTCTCCGGACTGTACTTCGGATTGCCCAGATACGTCTTAAGATTGGTCTTTGTAACCTTTACAGCAGCTTCGCTGTCCTTGAAGATTTCCCTGGCAGCCTTGCGGCACAGCTTGCCGATAGTCCTCTCAAGGCTTCTGACTCCGGCCTCTCTGGTGTACAGCCTGATGATATCCTTTAGGGCAGAGTCTGTTATCGTAAGCTGTTCCTTTTTAATTCCGTTTTTGCTCTTTTGCTTCTCAATTAGGTGTTCCTTTGCTATGTGAAACTTCTCATTTTCAGTGTAGCTTGACACCTCAATAAGCTCCATCCTGTCAAGAAGCGGCTTTGGAATGCCTGAAACCTCATTTGCAGTTGCAATAAAAAGCACCTCCGACAAATCCACAGGCATCTCAATGTAATGATCCCTGAATCTGCAATTCTGCTCACTGTCAAGCACCTCGAGAAGAGCGGCTGATGTGTCACCCTTGTAGTCACTTGACACCTTATCTATCTCATCCAACAGCATGAGAGGATTTGAAACGCCTGCCTGTCTTAAGCCATTTACTATACGGCCCGGCATAGCACCGATATATGTCTTTCTGTGTCCACGGATTTCTGCCTCATCGCGCACACCACCAAGAGAAATACGCACATATTTCTTCTCCAGTGCAGACGCAATTGAACGGGCTATGCTTGTCTTTCCTGTTCCCGGAGGACCTACAAGACAAATTATAGGACTCTCTCCCTTGCTTGTCAGATTTCTGACTGCCAGAAACTCAAGTATTCTCTCCTTAACATCCTTTAATCCGTAGTGATCATCATCGAGCACCTGTGCTGCATGGTCAAGATCCTTGTTGTCCACAGACATCTTGTTCCACGGAAGCTCAAGTACAGTCTCTATATAGCCTCTCTCAACTGTGCTCTCTGATGAGCTGCTGCTCATATTTCTAAAGCGCTTTATCTCTTTTTTCGTCTTTTCCTTTACGTAGTCAGGCGCATCTAACTCAGATAGCTTTTTCTCATATTCATCAGCCTCCGAGTCAGCATTCTCGCCCAGCTCCTCACGTATCACACCAAGCTGTTCACGAAGCACATACTCCTTCTGATGCTTGTCCACACGAACCTTTACTTTTTTCTGAAGCTCATTCTTTATGGAAATAACCTCCACCTGGGAGAGAAGTAATGATACTATAACCTGATATCTGTCATTGATATCCTCTGCCTCAAGCACCTGCTGCTTAAGCTCATATGACACCGGCAGATTGTTGGTTACATAATCAATGAGCTTTTCAAGATCCTCATACTGATCTATCTGTCTGATAAGCTCCTTGCTGATTTTGCCGACGACTGCCGCATATCTGTGAAAAGCCTCTCTGACTCCGAGAAGCATGGCTTCCCTGAGATCATCCGGCAGGCTGTCTGCATTACTATCACAATAACAGATTTCTGCCTCAAGGTACTTCTCATTACCGGTAAAGCCAAGCAATGCTGCCCGGCTTATTCCATCTACAAGTATTCTCACAACATCATTCTGTAATCTGACAACCTGCTTTATGTCAGCAACAATACCCATCTGATAGAGGTCTTCCTGAGTCGGGTCCTCACTGTCCACATTCCTTTGTGTGACAAGATAAATCTTTTGATCCTGCTCCATAGCCTCCTCGACAGCACGAAGGGAGCGCTCTCTGCTGATGTCGAAATGGGCAATCATCCCCGGCAGAATAGTAAGCCCTCTCAGCGCTACTGCAGGCATATTCATAATCTGTTCTTCCACTTATATCTCCTGTATTATTACACAGCCATGCATAACAAACCGCTGTGCAATTTATATTATCCGATGCTGTATCTTTTGTAAAATACCGCCATGTACTTACGATGCCGCTTTTTCCTCGATATATGCCTCAGGCACGCAATCACCATCAAGCTTTAAGTTTTCCTCAACGATATCCTTGTCGATTACACATCTGCTGATGCTCTTGTCTGACGGTATACGATACATAAGGTCAAGCATAACAGCCTCCATGATGGCACGAAGTCCTCTGGCCCCTGTCTTTCTCTCAAGTGCCTTGTCAGCGATGGCATTTACTGCATCGTCTGTGAACTCAAGACCTACTCCGTCAAGCTCAAAAAGCTTGGTGTACTGCTTGATAAGCGAGTTCTTAGGCTCCTTAAGTATACGGATAAGTGCATCCCTGTCGAGTGCCTCGAGAGAAACGGTAATAGGTACACGTCCGATAAACTCAGGAATCAATCCAAACTTTACAAAATCCTGTGGAAGTGCATGCTTAAACGCCTCTCCTACATTGAGCTCTGTCTTTGACTTTACATCTGAATTGAAGCCTATAGATGATGTATCCATACGACTGTCGATAATTTTTTCCAGACCATCAAATGCTCCACCGCAGATAAAAAGTATATTAGTAGTATCAATAGGAATAAGCTCCTGCTGCGGATGCTTTCTTCCGCCCTGTGGCGGTACAGATGCCTCTGTGCCCTCAAGAATCTTTAAAAGAGCCTGCTGTACACCCTCGCCTGACACATCTCTGGTGATTGAGACATTCTCTGATTTCTTTGTAATTTTATCTATCTCATCTATATAAATGATACCATGCTCTGCACGCTCGATATCATAATCTGCCGCCTGAATAAGCTTTAATAGGATATTCTCCACATCCTCACCTACGTATCCTGCCTCTGTAAGTGTTGTAGCATCAGCGATAGCAAATGGAACATTTATCACTCTGGCAAGTGTCTGCGCAAGAAGTGTCTTTCCTGAGCCTGTAGGTCCAAGCATGAGAATATTACTCTTCTGAAGCTCTACATCTGATGTATCACCTGCCAGAACTCTCTTATAGTGATTGTAAACAGCAACCGAAAGCACCTTCTTTGCCTGGTCCTGTCCTATTACATAATCGTCCAGAAACGCCTTAAGCTCCTCCGGAGTAACAAGATTTATATCATCCTTAGCGCTGCTTTTGTCCTCATGGCCCTCTACGCCTTCTTCCTCAAGAATCTCGGCACATATATCTATACACTCATCGCAGATAAAAGCTCCATTAGGTCCGGAAATCAAACGATTTACCTGGTCCTGTGTCTTACCGCAAAATGAGCAGCGAATCTTTCCGTCGTTTTTTCCTGCCATTATTAACTCCTTTTATTGCATGAGGGCATCCCATATGGGGTACCCTCTTAAATTCATCTAACTTCTGATTATCTGTTTGTTATTACACTGTCTATGAGACCATACTCTGCGGCTTCCTGTGCTGACATATAGTTGTCTCGCTCTGTATCAGCTGCAATTGTCTCGTATGGCTTGCCTGTATTGGCTGCTAAAATTTCGTTTAATCTCTTCTTTGTCTTTAAAATATTTTCTGCAGCAATCTGAATCTCAGTAGCCTGACCCTTTGCACCGCCAGATGGCTGATGAATCATAATCTCTGCATTTGGAAGAGCATATCTCTTGCCCTTTGCACCGCCTGCAAGAAGGAAAGCTCCCATGCTTGCTGCAAGACCGATACAGATTGTTGAAACATCACACTTGATGTACTGCATAGTATCGTAAATAGCAAATCCTGCTGTAACCATTCCACCCGGTGAATTGATGTAAAGGTGGATATCCTTATTCGGATCCTCGGACTCAAGGAATAAAAGCTGGGCAACAACAAGGCTGGCTGTTGTCTCATTTACTTCCTCTCCAAGGAAAATGATACGATCTTTTAATAATCTGGAGTAAATGTCGTAGTTGCGCTCTCCTCTGCTGGTCTGTTCAATGACATATGGTACTAAACTCATATAAAATACCTCCTTTATAAAAGCTCAAAAGACCGGCTCAGAAAATAGGCTTCTGAGCCAGTCAATCAAATCTTGATTCAAAAATCTTATTCTTCTGTAGACTCTTCTGCATCAGCCTTTTTCTTTGCCTTTGCACGCTCTTTAACGTTGTCCATGATAAGATCTACGGCCTTTGTGATAGCAATGTCTTTCTTCATAGACTCCTTCTCAGCATCTCCCATGTACTCTTTAAGCTTATCAGCCTCCATGCCGTATGCCTTAGCCATCTTCTCTACCTCAGCATCGATATCTGCATCAGTAACCTCGATGTTTTCCTCCTTGGCAATCTGCTCAAGTACAAGGCTGCTCTGGATACGTGTTGTAGCCTCAGGACGAACCTGATCCTTAAGCTGGTCAACTGTCATGCCTGAGAACTGTAAGTACTGCTCCATTGTAAGACCGCTCTGTGCGATTCTCTGAGCGAACTCCTCAACCATTGTCTCACACTGTGTCTCAATCATTGCCTCAGGAAGATCCATCTTTGACTTATCGATAATCTTCTGGATAGCCTCATCCTCTTTAGTCTTCTTAGCTTCTGTCTCTTTCTTCTCTGTGAGGTTCTTTTTGATTTCCTCTTTGTACTCAGCTAATGTATCAACACCTGCTGCATCCTGTGCAAACTCATCATCAAGGTCAGGAAGCTCCTTAGCCTTGATCTCGTTGATCTTAACCTTGAATGTAGCCGGCTTTCCTGCAAGGTCTGCTGCCTGATACTTCTCAGGGAATGTTACATTGACCTCAACCTCATCGCCTGTGTTCTTTCCTACTAACTGATCCTCGAATGTATCGATGAATGTGTGTGAACCGATCTCTAATGGATGATTCTCACCCTTTCCACCCTCGAAAGCTACTCCGTCAACAAATCCCTCAAAGTCGATAACTGCTGTATCTCCCTCTGCTACAGGACGATCTGTAACTGTAACTGTTCTTGCATTTTTGTTTCTCTGGTTCTCAAGCTCAGCGTCAACCTCTTCATCAGAAACTGATGTGTCGATCTTTGTAACTGTAACGCCCATGTACTTACCAAGAGTAACCTCTGGTCTTACAGCAACCTCTGCTGTGTAGATGAAAGGCTGTCCCTTCTCAATCTGAGTAACCTCAACTGTTGGGCGTGAAACAATGTCAACACCGCTCTCGTCAACTGCACCTGCGTATGTCTGCTGCATAAGAATGTTTGCTGCATCCTCGTAGAACACACCTGCTCCATACATTTTCTCAATCATAGCTCTTGGCACTTTTCCTTTACGGAATCCAGGTACACTAATCTGTTTCTTCTGCTTCTGATATGCAGAATCCAATGCTTTCTCTAATTCCTCAGCTGCTACCTCAATAGTAAGCTTCGCCATATTATGCTCTAAATTCTCAACCTGTACACTCATGTCAATCGTTATCCTCCTTAAAAATATATATGAATGGTATGTACATCAAATGTAATGTGGGCATGCTTTTTAAACTGCTAAGCCCAGTCATTGGATGATTATAACACAACAAATCCACTATTTCCAGTGTTTTTTACATTAAATTTGCTTTTGTGTATAATTCCATAAATTGTCAGCAATACCAAAACATATTTTTGTCATTTTACGGCATAATATTTCCATACACATACAGCTTGTGTATAACGTTTTAAAAGGAGGTATTGCATTATGGCAGCATCAAGTAGTAAAAAGGCTTCTGTACCGGAGGCAAAAGAGGCTATGAGCCGTTTCAAGGAAGAGGTTGCTTCAGAGCTTGGAGTTCCTTTAAAAGAGGGCTACAACGGTGACCTTACTTCTAAGCAGGCCGGTTCAATCGGTGGCGAGATGGTCAAGCAGATGATCATGAAGCAGGAGCAGCAGATGAAATAAGCTCTGCAATAGCAGGCTTCAAATGTACGCTTCAAATGCAAGCATAAAAAGAGGCCGCGCACCATGGGGTTGGTGTGTGACCTCTTTTGTTATAATACAGGGGCTTGCCGGTCTAGTATACCAGTCCCTGTCGAATATGCTCTACTGTGGCATCGTCTGTGAAGTATCTGACAAGCTCGAGTGCAAACGCAATAGCTGTTCCCATTCCACGACTTGTAATCACATTGCCATCCACAACTACAGGCTGCTCAAGCCACTGTGCACCGAGCAGCTTTTCCTCAAAACCCGGATGACAGGTAGCTTTTTTGCCCTCAAGTATATGATTCTCACCGAGCACGCTAGGCGCTGCACATATCGCTGCAACAAGTTTTCCCTCAGCGGCAAATCTCTTAATTGTCTTTACTACGGTCTCATCCGCGCCAAGGTTTAATGTACCCGGCATGCCTCCCGGCAGTACGATTGCATCGTAGCTGTCAAAATCAGCCTGTGCCTTTGTGGTATCTGTCTTAAATGTCACCTGATGAGAGCTTGTCACCTCGGCTTTTTCCGTGATTGATATGGTTTCAATCTCCAGCTTTGCTCTTCTAACTATATCGACTACTGTAAGTCCTTCAATCTCCTCACAGCCGTCTGCCATAAAAATTCCTACTTTAATCATATTTTTCTCCTTTATTTTTCTTTGATAATACTATGATACCTTTTGACCCTTTAATCATACTATAAAAATCTGCGGTTCGTCCTTGAATTTTTAAATACCGGTCATTATAATCATATATAAATGATATGAGGGTAAAACAAAAATATAAACCGTAACTATAAATCTACCAGTAACCTGAAAGGATATACCATGGAAATCGAAAGAAAATACTTACTTAAACAGCTTCCTTCCAATTTAGACAGCTACGCGAGCAAAAAAATCGCCCAGGGCTATCTGTGCACCTCGCCTGTTGTCAGAGTCAGACGCTCAAATGACAGCTATTATATGACCTACAAGGGAGCCGGTCTTATGGTGCGCGAGGAGTACAATCTTCCTCTCACAAAAGAAGCCTACGACCATCTTGCCCAAAAGATTGACGGTCGTCTCATCGAAAAGACACGCTATCTCATACCTCTTGACGGTGGCCTGACCGCAGAGCTTGATGTATTTGATGGTGATCTGGCTCCTCTTACACTTGTGGAGGTTGAATTCGACTCTGTCGACGCAGCAAATGAATTCACAGCGCCTGACTGGTTTGGCGAGGATGTCACTGAATCCGGCAAATATCACAACAGCTATCTGAGCCGATTGGAAAATTCATAGTACTGCCTGGTCTTTATCGTATTCTTTAAATCATCATACCGCTTTTGCAATGGGCCCTCAGGAACTACAACATCCATAACCACCGCTATGTCATCTATAAGGCGGTCGGTTATGATATCCCTCATTGAAATAAGTATATTGTACTTCTCTTCAAAGGTATCCGCATCAAGAAACTCCAGCAAACGCGGATCCGGTGCCTGGCCTTCATCTGCATCCGGTGCCGGCTCATAACATGCCTGTGTCTGAACACTCACAGCTTCAGGTGCATTAGCTGCAATCTCATTAGTGCTCAAAGAGATACTCTTTCCCGACATATCCTCCGGCTTATCCTTAAGTGTGATCTTCTCAAATCTGTATTTCTGCTTCACATCAGGATATTTCTCATGGTCCACCTCGCTTACAAACATGTCGAGTGGTCTGGCGTATATCCCAAAATCATCATATAAAGCCTGATAAATCACAAGCTTTTCCCCTGTCTCTGAATGTGTCGCCACTGTAACTATCTGATACAGCTTATTCTTAAAGTGCCTGTAAAGCTCTCCGGGCTTTGGTGTTCTGTCCATCATTTCTGCCTCTTTTCCTATTATTTAAAAGTTGTTAATCATGTCTAAGCCTTCCCCAAGGAAATCTCTCTCAAACTCCAGATTACCGCTGTATCCCATGGCAATCAGATCCTCAACACTGCCAAACATGCTCTGTGTCTCAGCCTCTATAATCTTTGCACCATCAGCTGCTTTATTATGCAGTGTCTGGCAGTTTCTTGAGTGCTCCTGAGCCATTTTCTGCTGTGCCTCGCTATGTCCGTGCATAGTCTCAAGCTCTTTTTGTGTCGTATCATCCGCAAAGCGTGCGTTATTTTTCACGGCCCTCTGCACTATATCCGGATTGCTCTGCTGTGGTCTCTGCTGTGGCTGTACTCTCTGCTGCATCTGTGGTCTCTGAGCCTGCTGTGCTCTCTGCTGCATCTGTGGCTGTTGTTTCTGCTGATATGTCTGGTTCAATGCATTCATACCCGACTGAACTGTATTCTGCATGCTGTTCCATATCTGCTGTATCTGCTTCTGCTGCGGTCTCGGTTTGTTTGGCTGCGTGTTTTTACTGCCTGCGCTCTTTGATTTTTTGTTAATGTAAAAAACAGCTCCTAAGATAATTGCCCAAATTATAACATCCATATTCTGCTCCTTTATCAATCTGCATTTTCTATGTCAATCCCTGAATATCCTGCACATATCGCGCAGTATGTATTCTGCTGTCTGTTCCGGCTCCCATTGCTTTGTAACACCCACAAGCAGCGGATTAAGCTCCGACAGTATCCTTGCCGTGCGCCGGTCTGTAGTGCCCTCATACTTATCGTTTATGGCCTCAGCCTGCTTCACACATGCCTCAAGCTGCTTTAATATATCCTTCCAGAACTCCTCGTAATATATCTCATGCACTCTCTTAGTCTTTTGTGTGAAATTTAGCTCTGCAAGCTCTTTGTTGCTGTGCCCCAGATAGAAATATGACAGAGCAAACAAATCAGGCTTTTTCCTTTCAAGCCCCTCATTTGTCAGGTGTATCAGATTCTCTATCTCACTCTGCAAAATGATACCGTTGTCAAAGGATGACAGATATCTCTCCCCCTGCTTTACAACAGAGTCCAGAGTCGTGTGAAAATCCGTGTCCACCTTGCTGATTAAAAATTCATCGTCAAACATGCCGCTTTTCGCTTTGCAAGCCTTTATCAGCTCTCCAAAGTGCTTCCGGTCGGTTCCTGTGAGCTCACAATACCCGATAACTTGTTGCTCAAGCTCCTTTAAATCTGAAAGCAGGCTGCTTAAGCCTGTCTTCACGCCATAATATCGCTTTGCAACACCGGAGGAATTCTTTTTGGTTTTGACATACAGCTTAAGCCAGCTGTTGACCACTGTCATGTCGGCACCTGCCGTATCCATTGCTGTCTTAAATTTCTTTTCCGTATCACTTAGTCCTAAAATCATCACACACCCTCAAACATCATTCTAAAACTATATAATAACAATTCTACACCATTATCATATTTTTTTAAAGAGCCTTTTTTCGCTCTGAAAAGCCCACTTTAAACGCAAAAAAAGGAAGCCATACAATAGCTGTATGACTTCCTATATACTCTACATGTTATTCGCATCGTCGTGCAAATGGCACGAGCGGCTTTGTTATGATAGCAAAATCAAATTAACGACCGAACTGCATATCGTTGTTACCTGATTTTGTTGTGAACATCTCAAGCATGTTGATTGGATCGTTGTAATCCATAAGCCATCCCTCACGGGCGAAATCAAACTGTCCGTCCTTACGGCTGTTAAGGAATACGTTCCACTCCTGCTGCTCAACCTTTAAGTTGATACCTACCTTTGAAAGATCTGCCTGAATAGCCTCACCAATCTTTACATTTGACTCTGAGTTGTTTACAAGGTATGAGAACTCGACAGTCTGGTTTACCTGACCTGTGCTCTCATCTAATAATCCGATAGAAGCAAGAAGTTCTTTAGCCTCCTCAAAGTTCTTATCGTAATCTGTGCCGTAGTAATCTTTGTTCTTGAACTCGCCACCGTTACCATCTGTAACGCCCTCTGGGATAAATGTTGTGGCAATCTTCTGTCCGCCCTGGGCGATTGTATCGATAATGTACTGACGATCGATAAGAAGACAGATTGCTTTTCTGAATACCTTAGCCTGGTCAGCATCTAATCCAAGTTCTGAGTAGAGCTTAGAGTTAATGTTGAAGCCTACGTAGTATGTTCCAAGGTTGTCAACTGTGTAGAACTCGCTTGTCTTCTTAGCTGCCTCAATCTCGGCTGTAGGAACTGTATCGATGAAATCAAGGTCACCGTTCTGGTAAGCTGTGTAAGCTGAAACATCATCAGATGTAAGCATTACGTTCATCTCATCAACTGTTACATTGTCAGCATCCCAGTAATTAGGATTCTTAACATATGTCATGCTTGAATCATGCTTCCACTCCTTGAGTGTAAATGCACCGTTTGTAACGAACTTGTCGCTTGCATCGTTTGCCCAGTCATCATTTCCCTCTACTGACTTCTGGTTTACAGGGAAGAAGAATGGGAATGCACATAAGTCAAGGAAGTATGGTGTAACTGCTTTAAGCTTGACAGTAAGAGTCTTTCCATCATCAGAAGCTACTACATCATCAGCAGCAAGACCCTTTGTATCATCATATCCTGCGAATACTGCGCAAAGGTAGCTGTAATCTGCAGCTGTCTTAGGATCTGCAGCTCTCCTCCAAGACCACTCGAAATCCTTTGCAGTAAGCTCATCACCGTTTGACCACTTAAGACCGTCACGCATTGTGAATGTGTATGTGAGGCCATCCTCAGAAACCTCATAGCTCTCTGCACATGCAGGCTCAAGCTTGCCCTCAGCGTTGTAACGCATAAGACCCTCAAAGCTGTTTACTGCAAGACATCCGCCGTCAACAGTACTGTTTAATGCAGGATCGATATGATCAGGCTCTGATGCCATGAAGATGTTTAACTTTCCGGCATTCTTTGTGTTCTTTGCATTGTAGAAGTATTTCATACCCTCTACTGTTGAGTATACGTCTGTGACATAATCCTTGAGCATATACTGGTCATTGTAGTAGTAAAGTGGAATAACACACCACGTATCCATAAGCATATCCTCTGCCTGGTGCATCATCTCTGCACGCTTTGCAAGATCTGCTTCTGTACGGATAGATTCTACTAACTCATCATAGCTTGTCCAGTCTACGGCTGTTGATACAGCAGTATCAGAATTATCGTTAGTAGTTGTTTTGTTGTTGCTCTTGCTTCCACAAGCAGTCATGCCAAGTGCCATAGCTGCAACAAGAGTAAGTGCTACTAATCTCTTTTTCATCTTTCTTCCTCCTAATTAATATGAAAAATAAATTTATGTTAGAACCGGCACATGTGGCTTAAGCTATATGCCGGTAAAAACCTTATATTAGCGGTTGAAGCATGCAACCATATGTCCGTTTCCTCTGTCTGTAAGCTCCGGACGTGCTGCTGCACACTGTTCTGTCGCGTATTTACAGCGCGAACGGAATGGACAGCCGCTAGGCATGCGAAGAGGTGAAGGAACATCTCCCTCAAGCACGATTCGCTTGCTGTGTCTGGCAGTCTCAGGATCCGGAATCGGAACTGCTGAAAGCAGCGACTGTGTGTACGGATGGATTGGATTGTCCATCAGCTCATCTGCATCTGCAAGCTCCATCATATGGCCCAAGTACATAACAGCTATTCTGTCAGAGATATGCTGCACTACAAGCAGATCATGCGCTATAAACAGGTATGATAACCCTCTCTCCTTCTGCAGATCCTCAAACATGTTGACTACCTGAGCCTGAATTGAAACATCAAGTGCCGATACCGGCTCATCACATACGATAAACTTCGGATCTACTGCAAGCGCTCTTGCTATTCCGATACGCTGTCTCTGTCCACCCGAAAACTCATGTGCATAGCGTGTGGCATGGTCTGCGTTTAGTCCAACTGTCTCCATGAGATCCATAATCATCTCATGGCGCTCTTTCTTGCTATTATAGAGCTTGTGCACATCGAGAGGCTCTCCGATGATATCCTCAACCGTCATACGAGGGTTGAGTGATGAATACGGATCCTGGAATACCATCTGCATCTGCTTACGGTAAGGATGCATATTCACATCTATCTTCTTCTCACTGTCAAACAAAACATTGCCGTCGAACTCAATGCGTCCAGCTGTCGGCTGGTACAGACGTAAAAGAGTACGTCCTACGGTTGTCTTTCCACAGCCTGACTCGCCAACAAGTCCAAGCGTCTCACCCGGCTTTATGGCAAATGACACATCATCGACTGCCTTTAATTCCATCTTTTTAAATCCGTCATGAACAGGGAAATACTGCTTCAAATGGTCTACCTTGAGCAGGTACTCGTTGTTATTTGTCTCATTACTCATTTGATTTTCCCTCCTCCATCATATTCTTAATATTCATCCAGCATGATGCGAGATGATCCTCTCCAACCCAGATTTCCTCCGGCTTTTCGGTGAGACATATCTTCATAGCGGCATCACAGCGAGGGCAGAATGCACAACCATCTGGCATGTTGAGCATATTGATTGGTGTGCCTCCGATAGGAACAAGCCTGGTTTTTGAATTGGTCTTTGTAGGGATTGAACGAAGCAGTCCCTTTGTGTACTCATGCGCCGGGCTGTAGAATATGGCATCTGCTGTTCCTCTCTCACACACACGGCCGCCGTACATAACTATGATCTCATCACACATTGAAGCAATGACACCCAGATCATGTGTAACCATGATGATTGCCATGCCGAGCTTTTCCTGCAGTGACTGCATAAGCTCAAGAATCTGTGCCTGGATAGTCACATCAAGAGCTGTTGTCGGCTCATCTGCGATAAGGATATCCGGCTCACAGGCTAATGCCATAGCTATCATGACACGCTGTCTCATACCACCTGAAAGCTCATGAGGATACTGATTTACTCTCTTCTCAGGCTCATTTACTCCTACAAGTGTGAGCATCTCTATAGCACGCTCTTTTGCTTCCTTCTTTGTACGATCTGTATGAAGAAGCACTGCTTCCTCAAGCTGGTAGCCTACCGTAAATACCGGATTAAGCGATGTCATAGGATCCTGGAAAATGATTGAACAGCATTTTCCTCTGAAATCTGCCATTTTCTTTTTGTTCCATTTGGTGATATCCTCACCCTTATATTTTACTGAGCCGCCTGTGATGGCACCATTCTCAGCAAGAATCTGCATGATTGAATATGCTGTAACTGACTTTCCTGAGCCCGACTCTCCTACGATTCCAAGAGTCTTTCCCGGCTCAAGCTTAAAGCTGACACCGTTTACAGCTGATACGTCTCCGTTATCGGTCTTGAAGGTAGTGTGCAGATCAGATACTTCAAGAACAAACTTATTATCTTCCATCTTACTCACTCCTTACTATTTCGATAATTTAGGGTCAAATGCATCTCTTAAGCCGTCGCCGATAAGATTCAATGTAAGAACAATGATACAAATCGTAAGCGCCGGAAAAATAAGACGCAATGGGTAACTCTGGAGTCCACCACGCGCTGTATTTGCCAACGAACCAAGTGAAGGCATAGGAGCCGAAACACCAAGTCCGATAAATGACAGATAACTCTCAGTAAAGATGGCTGATGGTATCTGAAGCGCTGTAGTAATGATGATTACTGACAGACAGTTCGGTAAAATGTGTTTTCTGATAGTGCGGGCTGATGATGTTCCGATACACTTTGCTGCGAGAATGTACTCATTCTGCTTGATGGTAAGAATCTGACCTCTTATAAGTCTTGCCATTCCTACCCAGTAAAGCAATCCAAACACTATGAAAAGTGCAATCATGTTGACACCGAGCTTTGAAAGCACTGTACCCTTTATTACAGGTGTTAGCACCTCATTTAATACAACTGCGAGTAAAATGATGAGCAGCATATCCGGCAATGAATAAATGATATCTACTATTCTCATCATAACCATATCTACCTTGCCACCGCAGAAGCCTGATACGGAACCGTAAATGATACCGATTATAAGCACAAGCAGTGATGCAAACACACCGACTCCCAGCGATACACGAGCTCCGTAAACAACACGGATAAAATAGTCTCTTCCGAGCTCATCTGTGCCAAAAATGTGCGGGAACAGCTTCTCACCTGCATCAATCTGTGCCTGCTCAGCATCGCTGTACTGGAAAGGTCCTAAGTTCTGTGCACCCTTAACGATATCTGCATAGCCGTAAGGCACAATCTTTGGTGCCAGAAGAATAACCAAAATAAGTAAAACCAAAACTATAATAGAACCCATAGCCAGTGGATTTTTGCGGAGTCTCTTAAGACCATCCTTCAAGAAGGTAGTTGACTCACCCATAACATCCTGCTGGCGTTTCTCTTCATCTGATGCCTTGGCAAAATCCTTCATATCGAACTTGCTAAGGTCAATCTGTGTGGAGAAAGGAGCTCTCTTCATATTATCTTTCATCTTTATCTCTCCTTAATCAAGCTTAATACGTGGATCAATCACTTTGTATACAATATCTGTAATGAGGTTCGCGCCTACCATGATAACAGCAAGGAAAAGTGTTGTAGCCATAATCATTGTGTAATCACGGTTTGTGATACAGCTTACGAACTTGGAACCGAGTCCTCCGATATTGAAAATACTCTCAATAACCATTGAACCTGTGAGGATACCACCAATCATAGGTCCCACATATGTGATGACCGGAATGAGCGCATTACGAAGCGCATGTACAAATATAATCTTGTACTGATGTACACCCTTGGCCTTTGCCGTACGGATGTAATCCTGTCCGAGTGCATCAAGCATTGAAGTCTTTGTAAGTCTTGTAATATATGCCATCGGTGAAAGTGACAGTGACAGCACCGGAAGTAATATCATGTTGCTTCCTGAGCTGAAAGCCTGCACCACGCCAAGCTTTATACAGAAGAAATAAAGTAATAACGTAGCGATGACAAATGACGGCATCGACGTAATCAGTGTGACGAAGAATACTATAACTCGATCCGGCCACCTGTTTCGCATCAGCGCTGCTATCGAACCGAGCACCACTCCGAATACTATCGCAGTGAGCGCCGCTAAGAGTCCAAGCTTCGCTGAAATCGGGAAGCTCTCCCCAATGATATCTGAGATCGGACGGTCTGTCTTAAGACTAACACCGAAATCTCCGTGCAGCACGCCTGCCATGTAATTCTTGTACTGGACTATAAGTGGCTGATCCAGTCCGTAGCGTGCCTCAAGCTCTTTCATTACCGCCGGACTCTTTGCCTTCTCCGAATTGAATGGACCACCCGGAATTGCATTCATGGCAAAGAATGTAATAAGACTGATAATGAAGATTGTAAAAATCGCGAGAATAACTCTCTTTACAATGTACTTACCCATATTTTTCTCTCCCTCTTGGATTTGTATCGATAATGCATTATTTTTATTTTTTAAAGCATTATCACTGTACCACGTCAAAGTATTTTGTCTAATACGCAAAAAAGTGCGAATGACGTCATTGTCATTACACACTCCCTAATCTTGCTGTCTGATACAACTGTCGTTCTGACGCGAACAATTCTTTTTTATTATACACAGAAATCATACTTTGTCAATTGGATATATTTTCCTATATTATTTTTATTTTTGCATAAAAATTAGTCATATTTTTATAATACTCATTAATAAGGGCAGTTTATGCAGTCTATAAGCGTTATTTATACATTTTTATTCATTTTTATTTTTGCATTAATATATTAATTTTCAGTGCATGATTACTTTGAATTGTTAAGTACCGGCGTTATTCTGGCATTAAATGGGTATTTGGTGTATAATTACTTATCATTATATATCAAGGAGCCACCTATGCTTACATACGACGATGCACTCAATCTCAACTACTATAAAAAAACAACCTTTACCGGCTGGATGAACGGCATGCGCTTTCTCATAAAGCGTGAGGAGCCAGTCATAAAGGAAGCCACCGAGGATACTCCCGAGGAAAATGGTGAGCCAATCTTTCATGCATGGATATGGCCGGGGCCGTATATTTTTGACCTGACTGACGACAGCAAAAAAACGGACAATACCTTTCCATTTACAGATGACGGTAAAAAACAGTGTGTAGACTGGATTAATGAAGTTATCAGTGCGCACTCAAACGAATATCCGAAAAATAAAACAGATGGAGAAAACCTCTAAAAAACTCTTGACTTCTCACCAAAAATATTGTAGTATACGTTTTGTGAAAAAACACAAGGGCTTGTAGCTCAGCCGGTTAGAGCGCACGCCTGATAAGCGTGAGGTCGGAAGTTCGAGTCTTCTCAAGCCCATCCTTGTAATAAGCGTATTATGAAAGCCACGGATTGCTCCGTGGCTTTTGTTTTATGTGTATCTACACCTGCACAATGCGTCCGTGTCTGCCTATTCCTTTAAAAAATCCCGCATTTACTCCATCATACTTTTTGGCACTGCACTCAGAAATCATAAGCTGCTGCTTGTATTTGTAATCATCCCACTCTAGAATTGCTGTGACGTAGGGCTGTTCCTCCATTACACGCACAGTCGTTTTTTTCTTTGAAAACACAGGGTATTTTCCGCAGTACCCCTTTTGAAGCAGCTCCTTTTCAAGCGCTTTACGCTTTTCTTTTATGCGTTCATTTATCTGTTTTCCGTAATTTCTCTCCGGATAATCCTTTGATGCCTTTATCACAAGCTTATAAATATACTGATAAAGCGGTACTCTTTTTGCATCGGCTAAATGTCTGCTCAAAAGTTTTTCCGTTTTCTCACATGGATTTGCCCTGTAGCGTGCAATGAGCTTAAGATAATCAGTGTCCGAAACCTCCCTGCAAAGCTCCTCCATAATGTCTATTCCCTCTACACGGGCCGGAAAATGATACTCCATCAAATCGTCAGGTACCGGTGTCCATCTGCGAAACGGCGCAAAGTAAATAAGGCTCTGGATAAAGCATTCTGTCTCGTTGCAGTATTCCTTTCCCATGTACATATACTTATCAGCGATTGTTCCTACCATATATACAAGCATGCGCCACTGCTCCTGTCCCTTTACCCAGAAATGTCCTATTTCATGGTATTTAAAGCATGCCTCATGCACATGCAAATTATCAAACCAGAGTGTGACCACATTGTCCTGCTGGTGCAGAATGAGTCCGTAGCCTTTTTCACTTCCTAAAACCAACGATGCCGAAATGATTTCTTCCTCGCTATGATAATCGCCCTTTAACACTGCATTTTCCACAGTCAGATAGCATTCCACCGCATCATTCATGATATATGGGATTATATATTTGTCATCACTTCTGCATATATCAAATGAACCGTAATCAAAGAGCTCTGCGAGCATGTAAAATGCGCGTGGCATATCCTCTTTTAAGCCGGGAAGTGCTTTTACTAAATCCTTGTAAGCCTGCATTGTGGTATCCTTTCGTATAGGAAAAATGATAAAAAAATAAGAATTTCAGAAGTAATAAAAACCTCTGAAACCCTTGTAAATAGTACGGGCAACAGGACTTGAACCTGCACGGTCTCCCACTAGAACCTAAATCTAGCGCGTCTGCCAATTCCGCCATGCCCGCAAACACTTTGACAGTATATCATTTTGTTTCATGTGTGTCAATATTATTTATCACATTACAAAAGTGAACTATTCACATTCAAACAGTATTTCCACAACAAACCGCTTCCCCTCAAGCCTTGCTTCAATACTCCCGCCCATTCTCTCCACAAGCTCCTTTGCAATCGAAAGTCCAAGCCCGCTCGATGATATGCTCCTCGCTTCATCAGCCTTGTAAAAGCGCTCAAACACCTTGTCCACGTCTATATCATCAGGATTTTTTACATCATTTGAAACCAAAATATGGACAATCCTATTTTTTGAAGTACGCTCGTAATCTGAAGCCCTACAATTGCACGAATCCTGTTGCCTCATCTGTATGCAGATGCTCTTCTGCCCATGCACCAACGCATTTTTTATTACATTCTGAAACACCCGCCTGAGCGCCTGCACATTTGCAGTGATAAATATCGTGTCCTCACATATATCAAGTGACGGCTCAATGCCCTGCTTTTTCCACTCCTCATAATACGAAAACACTGTCTGCTTTAAAAGTCTGCTGACACAGCAATTAGACAGCTCTAGCTTGAAGCTGTCATTTTTAAGCTTTGTGAACATGAAAAGCTCCTCGAGCATATCCTTGAGGCTTGTGATACGCTCCTGGATGATATCTATATAATGCTCCTGCGCGCTCTTGTCAGTCTCATCCCTAAGCAGCTGAAAATAGCCGTCCAGCGAGGTAAGCGGAGTACGGATATCGTGCGACAGATTTGTGTACGTGTCAGATATCATCTGCTCCTTTTTTGCCGCCGCCTCACGCTGCCTGTGCCATTGCTCTAAAAATCTGTTTATGCGCTCCTTAAGCCTTCCGATATCAGCCATGTTGGTATCGGTTAAAAGGAGCATATTTGTATCCTTTTCACATAAAAAATCAAGCTGTTCATTAATGTCACAAAGCTGTGCCCTTATTTTTACGAGCACAGCTATTAAGACAGCTACCGAAACTGCAAGTATTACAGTCAGTATTTTCCAAATCATGTTTTATTCCTCATTCAAAACACATTATATATCCCTGCGTTTAAATACACTGTACACTGCAATCAGTGACACCACTGCCCACACAGCGGCTACCGCAAATGCACCGCCTACGGTCTTTGCAGACGCACTCAGATCAAGCTCAGAAATCTGATTAACAATAAGGTAATCATTTATATCAAAGTTCTTTACTCCGATTTTTTCAATAAGTATATTGATTCCACTGAAAATCAGTGTAAAGATACCTGTACACATGCACACAGCGATAATCATGCTGATTACATTGTTTTTTATAATGATTGCCATTGCCATGACAAAATATACAAATAAAAGTGTGACCACATACTGGCTGCCAAGCATCTTAAAGAAATCTGCTGCATCTCCGAATTCTGCTCCATGTAAAAACAGCGGTGTCGCAATACACTGGACAATCACATCAAGTGCCATGGCCACAAAGGTAAATACCGAAAGCGCTATCATCTTTGAAAACAGAAGCACTCCACGGCGCTTCACCTGTCCGCCTACGCTCTTTATATAGCCGCTGTTTAAGTCAGCTGTTGAGAAAAGCACCGTAAATATTGCAAGTAAAAGTGCCAGGTCAAGACCCGCTATATCGCTTTCAACCATATCTGCTATGGTCGGTACCTCATCTGACATGTCGGAGTCGTCCACTTCAAGCCCGACTATTGCCGTTGGTCCATTTGACGATTCCGCTGATGCTGTATCGTATTCATCTGCTATCTCACTGTCTGACTCACTTACCATAGTGACATCATCAGTTGTTTCCACGATGCTCTCTGTCGCCATGCTTCTGACAAGAGCTGTCATACCGCTCATAGCTATTGCGAGTGCCATAGCTATTACAAGTATAACATAAGCTGACTTTGTATGTATCAGTCTGTAAATATCCATTCTTACCGCATTAAACATTTGTCGCACCTCCTGTGATACTAAGGAAATATGTCTCAAGCTCCATTCCTGTGACCGCTAGCTGTGCCACCGAAACTCCTGCTGTGACCAGCGCTGTATTTAAGGCGGCGCTATCATTCAGGCGCTCATAGACATCTATATGATTTTTGTCCACTATCATGTAGTGCACAAAGCCCATCTTATCGAGCACAGGCACTGCTTTATTTGGATTGTCCACTGTCAGTGTAATCTTCTCACTGCACTTGGAAAGCAGCTCCTCTCTGGTAATTTCCTGAAGCAGGGCTCCATTATTTATAATGCCGTAATCTGTGGCAAGCTTTGAAAGCTCCTCCAATATATGGCTTGAAATAAACACAGTCATATCCTGCTGTGCGCACAGATTCTGAATCGTATCACGCACCTCTGCAATTCCCTGTGGATCAAGTCCGTTGATAGGCTCATCAAGCACTAAAAGGTCAGGCTCTCCAACCAGCGCCATGCCGATTCCAAGCCTTTGCTTCATACCAAGTGAAAAATTCTTTGTCTTTTTCTTTCCCACATTTAACAGACCTACCCTATCCAGTATGTCCTCTGCATATCCCTTTTTACTGATGCCGAAGAGACGGCACTTCATCTCGATATTTTCCTTCGCCGTCATGTTTGGATATACACCCGGTGCCTCAATCAGGCAGCCCACTCTTGAGCGTACCTTTGACAAATCCTTTCCAGCGTATCCAAACATGGATATCTCTCCGCTTGTCGGCTTTGCCAGACCACCGATCATTCTCATACAGGTAGTCTTGCCAGCACCGTTTCTGCCGATAAATCCATAGATTGCACCCTTTTTGATGTGGATATCCACATTGTCAACTGCCTTCTGGTGCCCATACTGCTTGGTCAGTGCCTTTGTCTGCAATAATATTTCACTCACAATCAAATCTCCTTTTCTTTTTTCCTTAGCAACCCTTTAATCATAATATAAATGTAAAATCCTAATACATCGCTAACAAAAAGTAAAAAAAGAGTAAAGCTTGTTTACCTTTACTCTTTCATTTTGTAACCGATGCCCCACACTGTCTCTATGTACTCGTCATCGGTCAGCTTTTTTATCTTCTTTCTGATATTGCTGATGTGCACATCAAGAGTCTTTGTCTCGCCAATATACGGCTCATCCCAGGCATATTCAAATATGTCCTCCTTGGCAAACACCTGTCTGGGATGCGCCATGAGAAGCTCGAGTATGGCAAACTCCTGCTTTGTGATGCCGTCAACAGCATTATCAGCTACATAAAGCTGTCTTGAAATCCGATCGAGCACAAGCTGTCTGTGCTCTATTTTAGCAGGACCCGCTATGTATGTATTTGCAGTATCTCCCTGCCCGGTCTCATTTTCTGCTTTTGTCTGGTTTTCCCCTGCCTTGCCCGACTTTGAAGGTACATCTGCCACCGCATGACGCAGCTGCACAGCCACTCTGGCAACGACCTCCTTTATCTCAAACGGCTTTGTGATGTAATCATCAGCGCCTGCCACGAGCAGATTGATTTTCTCATCCAGCTCATCCTTTGCTGTAAGGATTATCACCGGAAGTGACGCATCCATCTGCCGTATCCGTGCCAGAAGCTCCTCCCCTGAAAGCCCCGGAAGCATCAGATCCAATAGCACAAGCGCATAAGCTTCCCTGTCCAGCTTAAGCAAAAGCTCTCCCTCTGTGCCCGACCATGCCTGTCTTGTCCTATATCCGGCTTTTGAAAGCGCTGTCGCAAGCAGATCATTAATGTCCTTGTCATCCTCTATTATGAGTATCTCCCCGGATTTGTTGTCTGTCATAATATTCCCTTTCTCTATCTGCTGTACCACTTCTATAATAACACCTCTATACTGACAAAATCATACCGGACGCATTTATCTCACTATGCGTCCTATTCATTTGAATCCGCTATTCAGTTGTTTTTGCAAACTTTAGTTTAGTGCAAATCCAAAACCAAAACAAAAAATCAACTGCAACTCTTTATATTCTAGAAATATCCCTCGACTCCCTGCACCAGTCCGTCTGCCAGATTTTCAAGTGTGGCATCGCTGTGGTCAGAGCATGCGTTGCCAAGCTCTACATCCACTGACGGTACCGTGCTGTATGAGGTCTGTGTCAGGTCTATCGCCATTGAGCCATTACCGTTTATCTTTGCTCCATGGGCGCGCAGTCCTTCTATCAGGCTTGCCCCAAGTGCATCATGCTGCTGCCAGTGCGATGCAACCGGCTCCATTCCCTTTATGCCTCCCGGCACTGATATGTAAAAGCAGCCCTTATCGTAGCTTAGTCCATCGCCATCCCAGTGCAGAGCAATATGACAGTCTGCCGCATTATTGCAGATGACAGTACGTGCCACATTGTCAAGCTGTACATCGCTTCCGTCTCTTACCATAAGCACATCATAGCCTGCCGCAAGCAGCTTGTCCTTTAATATCTGCGCCATACGGAGTGTGACAGAGCTCTCCGGTGTACCATCATTAAAGGACATACCACCTGAAACTGCTACTGCTTTTGTTGCACCTGCGCCTGTTGTACCACCTGTGGTCTTTGCCGAGCCATCCGGGTGACAAAGTGTCTTCACCGAAGTTCCTCCGCTTGTACCGTGACCTGCATTGACACCTACTACTATATTTTTGCGGTTTGCTGTGGCCTTGTACATGACCGCACAGCCTGAATTTATCGCTGAATGGTCTGCATACTGCCATGAAGGATTTAGTGACACAGATTCTCCATTCTCATAGGATGCTCTTTCTACATACTGATAAGAGGAATTATTATCACCTGAATTGTTCTGCTCCTCGTCCGGCTGTTCGGCAGTCTGTTCTTCCTGCTGTGCTTCTGTCTGCTGCGTGTCTTTTACATCCTCTGTTACCACCTCTGTCACAGCTTCTGTTTCCGTAGGCATCTCAACCTTCTGTGCCGCCTGTGTCTCTGTTGCAGGCTCTGTCGGTGTATCCTGTGCTTTTTTGCCGCATGATGCGAGGGTAAATATCATCATGCCTGTAAATAATATTGCTGTAAATCGTTTCATTTATTAAAACTCCATTTTCTTTTTACTACATTATAGACACCCCCATGATATTGTTCAAGTATTAGGCAACATTACTTTCATTTTAAGGCCAGTTTTAAATAATCAATAGAAATTGTATTTCTTCTGAAAATCAGTTATACTATATGTGAATGCATCGAACATATTTTTACTTGGGAGGCTTGCATGGAAATATTAAAACTGCCTGTTGGAATTGATAATTTTGAAAAAATACGCCGTAATAATTTTTATTATATTGACAAAACAAAGCTTGTCGAACAGGCTTTACATAATTGGAGTGAAGTAACGCTGTTCACCCGTCCAAGACGCTTTGGAAAAACTCTAGGTATGAGCATGTTGCGCTCATTTTTTGAGATTGGCACTGACAAATCACTGTTTGACGGATTATATATTTCACAAAATAAATCTCTTTGTGATGAGCATATGGGCAAATATCCTGTGATATTTATTTCACTTAAGGATGTCGAGGGTTTATCATATGATGAGGCATTTCAGGTATTCTCCAGAATTATAGGAAATGAAATCAGCAAATTCTCCTTTTTGGCAGAAAGTGATAAATTGACAGTTTTGGAAAAAGAACAGTTCAAAGGATTACTTCATATAGAAAAGGGAAAGTTTATTTTTGACAAGGATACATTTACCGCTTCATTAAAGCTTCTTTCCCAGCTTTTATATAAGCATTACGGCCAAAAGGTAGTCATCCTGATAGATGAATACGATGTGCCACTCGACAAGGCATACCAGAACGGCTACTACCATGAGATGGTCTCTCTCATACGAGGCTTATTCGGACAGGCACTAAAGACCAACGATTACTTACAGTTTGCTATTTTGACAGGCTGTCTTCGCATATCGAAGGAAAGCATATTTACAGGATTAAACAACTTTGAAGTCGTTTCAATCATGGATTCAATGTATGACGAGTGCTTTGGCTTTACAGATAAAGAAGTTCAGGAAATACTTAAGTATTTTGATCTTTCAGAGCATTATGCAGATGTAAAAGAATGGTATGACGGATATCACTTTGGAAATGCAAATGTATACTGTCCTTGGGACGTGATAAATTACGTGGATCTGCTCAGATTGGAGCCTACTGCAAAGCCGCAGGATTTCTGGTCAAATTCAAGTGAAAATGCTTTAGTCAGAAACTTCATTGACAAGGCCAATGTCCAAACCAAGTATGAGATAGAGTGCCTGATAGCAGGCGAATACATTGAAAAAGAAATATCCCTGGAGCTGACCTACGATGAAATCGACAAAAGCATTGCAAACCTGTGGAGTGTGCTCTTCACCACCGGTTACCTGACCAAGCAGGGCGTGACTGACGATGGCAGGGTGCGTTTATCAATACCAAACCGCGAGATTAAAAATCTTTTCATCAAAAAAATCCGCGAATGGTTCAGCGATACAACCGCAAATGACGGAAAGACACTTGAACAATTCTGCAATGCATTTGTGGATAAGGATACCGAAAAAATAGAAGAGCTTTTTGGCGATTATCTCTGGAATACAATAAGTATAAGGGATACCGCAGTTGCCAAAGATAAAAAAGAAAATTTCTACCACGGTATCCTGCTCGGTCTGCTGGGCTACAAAGCAAGCTGGCTCATCAAATCAAACACCGAATTGGGCACCGGCTACAGTGATATCCTGGTTGAAGTACCAAACAACAGAACCGGCATCGTGATAGAGCTTAAATATGCCGAAAACGGCGATATGGACGCAGCCTGCGATGAGGCACTGAAACAGATTGAAGAAAAGTCATATGTGGATAAGCTGAAGCAGGATGTCATGCGCAATTTCATCAAGTATGGAATTGCTTGCTTTAAGAAGGATTGTAAGGTTGTGGTAAGTGAATAAGGCACGCATTTAAACAGGCGTAGGCTGGACTATCTCATGCCATGGTCAGATAGTCTTCCGGACGAATGCAGGAAGCCACGTCGCCAATAATGGGCGGCGTTGATTTTAATGACTGGCGCATGGTTTGACGTTTACACCCTTTGGGCAAATCTCAAAGGGTTTAACAGCTGTAAAAATGCATTTATATATGCAACAAAAAGTTCAATAAAAAGACTATCCTAGAGAAATCTTTTCCCTTTTCTGAAAGCACACTTTCAATGTCTACTTTTTTGTCTTGAATGTCTACTTTTTCACTTCCAATGTCTACTTTTCTATTGTTAAAAAGTGCACTTATATGCAAATTTCTATTATGAAGCTCGTTTTTCTCGTTCAAAAGTAGATTTCTAAGGAACACTTCAAGATATTCCGTAGTTTCGTGAATGCCTTTTTGCAGGTTAGTATAATTGGCACGAACCAGTGCATTTCTAAAATACCACGCATTTTTTGCGAAAATATCATTGGTTGCTGAGAAACCAAGCGTTCTAAGATATTTGATAAAGAACACCGCCGTTCCCCATAAACTTATAATATTGTATATAACAAAAGTCATTTTTCAAATCTAAATACTAATCTATGTCATTTTTCCAAAAATATATATGATGTCTTTCACAAAAGATATGAATATCTTCACACTGCCACAAACGAAGAGATAACATGAAAGCAATTATATACTATGATAGAAAATGCCAGAGCACTATCTCATTACAGTGGCTTTGATCACGCGACATTAGTTCAATGAGACCAAATCAGTCTGCAAGCGTGTAGTAAGTGATAGGAACTATTCTTTTGAGCTTTAGACCGATTTTAACCGAGATAATTTACTGAGAAAATATCACAAATTCGTTCATTTATTACTAATAATTGCTTGACTTTCCTTAAAATCAACTTCTAAAAATCCACCATTCCCCCAAGTTTTTACCATTAGCCCAACTTCCACAGGAGCAAGACGTTCTATCATCATCTTTAACTCTTTAGTGCTTGCATCCGAAATAAATTGTACTTTAAGACAATCTGCCTCAAGATTCATTTTAATAAGATATTCGTTTGTATTATCAAACTCTTCCTTGCGATTATTTTCGCCAATGGTGTCCAATATACAGTTTCTGTCATTATCAATTGCCATATAGTAAACCTTATCTTCAGCACTCTTAACGTATATACCCGCTTGATATAAGTTCTCCTCAGATTCTTGATTAAATAATATCCTAGCTTTTGCAAATATCTTATCGTCATTACAGTTTTTCAAAAGTGGGTACTTAGGCGCTTTATCTTCAAACCAAAAATTATGTGTTTTTCCATCAGTAATTGAGAATATGATTTTCCCCTCTTCAACAAAAATTATTTCATTAGAAATCTTTTTATTTTCTCTATCTGTTCCTTCGTCTTTTTCCAGAAAATCAATATATCCTTTTGTTATACTTACAATTTCATCTTCCATTTTTTCAATTGATTCTGTTACCGCTTCAGGAGAATCAAATCTTTTTCTTTTAATTTAACAATTTAACACTCTAGTCTAATACATTATGCTATACATAGTTTATACTATCTGTCTTCCTACGTCAAGTATATTACTATTTAATTCATTAAGAGACAGACGCCCGGGAAGAGAACCGATACCCTATATTTGTGACTTTAGTCGCGG